>Ga0209536_100003017_pt1 | contig 27264 bp, 17 predicted proteins | sample DeeMarSeWOR28_12_FD_187461 | JGI IMG/M metagenome (GOLD analysis project Ga0209536, IMG submission 187461) | Marine sediment microbial communities from White Oak River estuary, North Carolina - WOR-2-8_12 (SPAdes) (version 2) | ecosystem: Environmental > Aquatic > Marine > Intertidal zone >... | reverse complement strand
AACACCGGACGAAGAAATTGAATTAGCTATTCAAATTAAAAAGGGCAACATGTTAGCCCAGGAAAAACTTATTAAAGCTAATTTAAGATTCGTAGTTTCTGTTGCAAAACAATTTCAAAATCAGGGTTTGTCCCTCGGTGATTTAATTAACGAGGGAAATATCGGGCTTATAAAAGCCGCACAGCGTTTCGATGAAACACGTGGATTTAAATTTATTTCCTATGCTGTTTGGTGGGTAAGACAGTCAATTATGCAGGCAATTGCTGATCAATCAAGAGTTGTTCGTTTGCCTTTAAACCGTGTTGGCAACCTGACAAAAATCAGCAAGGCATTCAGGGATCTGGAGCAGGAGTATGAAAGAAAACCAACAACTGATGAGCTCGCAAAAATTCTTGAAATGACCGCTGAAGAAGTTGCTTATGCACTTCAGATTTCAGGTCGTCATGTCTCAATGGATGCACCTTTAAAAACTGGCGATGAAAACAAGAACAGTTTAATTGATGTGCTGCCCAATGATGAACAGCCTTTGCCAGATAAAGATCTTATGAAAGAATCTCTGAAGAAAGAGGTTCAGAATGTACTTTCTACTTTAACCGAAAGAGAAGCAGAAGTTATTAAATTATATTTTGGTATTGAGGGGGATCATTCTGCAACCCTGGAAGAGATTGGAGAAAGATTTAATCTTACCAGAGAGAGAGTAAGACAGATTAAAGAAAAAGCATTGAGAAATTTAAGACATTCAAAAAGAAGCGGAAGATTAAAATCGTACTTGGGATAAGTAGAAGGAGAGAGATATTTTTAAAGCCCCGTCCGGTAAACACCGGTTTCGGGGTTTTTTATTTTAAAAAAATTTACCCTAAAACAATTCGCTTATTTTCCTATCAATACTTTTTTTTGCTGTATTTCCTTTCAAAATAAACCATCTGCTTAATTTTACAAAGACCGTTAAATATCCTTCACTTGATTTTATTCTATTAGATTAGGAAATTTTAAACAGTTCAGTAAATAACTAATTAGAATCAGACGATGTTTGTAATTTTAATTTGCATATTACTTACGTTTGTTTCTTCAGCTCAAGTTGTTAAAAACCAGGAGAAAAAACTTTTCTTAAAGAAGACCGCTTCAACAATTGAAATTGATGGACAAGTTGATGACAACTGGGTTGAAGCTGACTCGATAACAGATTTTTTTCAACTCCAGCCATATTTCAATCAACCTCCTTCTGTTAACACAATAGTAAAAGTATTAACTACTGAAGATGCTTTGCACAGCCTTTTTATTTGCTTCCAAAAGAAGGAGAATTTGCAGGTGAGCTCAGGGTTATTGGACGATTTTACCGGTGACGGGGTTTCCATTATGCTCGATACTTTTAATGATAAACATACTGCCTATAAGTTCGCTGTAAGTGTCTCCGGAGTAAAAATGGATTCGCGCATGCTTGATGATGCAAGGAATAAGGACTATAACTGGGATGGAATATGGTTCGCCGATTCAAAAATTTACGACTGGGGTTACATAGTTGAAATCAAGATTCCTTATAAATCAATTAAGTACAATAAGGAATTAACTGAATGGGGATTGGATTTTGACAGGTGGATGCCCTCAAATGGAGAGGACCTTTACTGGTGTGAGTACGAACAGAACGAAGGTCAGAGGATATCTAAATTTGGTAAGCTTGTATTCGAGGACTTTAAACCATCAGAAGAGGGTTTGAATCTTGAAATATATCCCGTTGGCATAACCAATGCTTCCTATCTTTATAACAATAAATATGACATCAATACTGATTTGGGCCTTGATGTTTTTTACAATCCATCTTTGAAATTAACTTTTCAGCTTACGGCAAATCCGGATTTTGCACAGATCGAAGCTGATCCATTCGATTTCAACATAACTAAATACGAGTCCTACTTCGCTGAAAGAAGACCATTCTTTACAGAAGGAAGTGAAGTTTTTTTGCCGTCAGGTCAACAGCAGAGCACGGGCTTTTACAGACCAATGGAGTTATTTTATTCCAGACGAATAGGAAAATCCCTTCCGGACGGACAGTTCGTCCCTTTGATTTTCGGAACAAAAGCCTTTGGAAGAATTAACGAGTGGGACTACGGAGGTTTCATAGCATTAACCGATCAAATAGATTATTCAGATGATGACAAAAAGCAAACCGAGCCGCAAGCACTTTTCATTTCAGGCAGAGCAAAAAAAAGAATACTCACTAATTCCTCGGTTGGATTTTTACTTGTAGGAAAACAAACAAAAGATAATACTTACGGCGTAATTGATATAGATGGTGCGTTCAGAGAATCGGACTGGCAGCTTGCTTACCAGCTTTCAAGATCTTTTGAAAACCTTAAAGGTGATTACGCAGCATCTGCAGGATTTACAATGAACTCCGAACATTGGTTATCGTACGCAAGAGTCAGAGCAGTTGGCAAAAATTTTGAAGTTAAGGAGGTCGGTTTTGTCCCCTGGAAAGGAACTACTGAGTTCGTTTCTATAAACGGACCAATCTGGTATTTTGATAAAGGATACATTCGTAAAATGCTTTTGTATGCAGGTCCCTATCTGAACTATGAAGATGTTGATTCCTATACAGATCATGGAATGCTTTTGGGATTTAACATGGAACTAAGGGATAACTGGGGATATGAGATCAACCTCTCCTTAGCAAAAAGTAAAGACGAAAAAATCATTTATACTTATTATGATGCTACTTTCAGTTCCTGGTATAATATCTCACCCAAGTGGACCGGAAACCTGTTCGGTGGTTATTCAAGAACTTACAACTTCTCAAGAGAATATCTTGCTTTTTATTCCTGGCTAGGAGCTTTTATTAGCTGGAGACCGTTCAACTTTTTAGAGCTGGGAACTTCTTACGATATGTTTATTGAAGGAAATCCTGAGGGTGATATAGAGGCTACTACGTATAACACCAGACCTTATTTCTCAGTTACACCTATTAATAATCTTAATTTCAGGATGTATGTTGACAACGTTTATTCAGCAGAATCCAGAAAAATTGAAAGCGTGATAGCTGGTTTTCTTTTTTCATGGAATTTTCTTCCTAAGAGCTGGGTTTATTTTGCAATTAATGAGTTTTACAATAGGGATGATGAATACGATTCATCCGGAAATCTTTTACCTAACAGAATTCATGTTAAAGACAGGGCAGCGGTACTTAAATTAAAGTATCTTTACTATTTCTAATTAAAAACATTAGTTACGATTTCAAAAAATCCTACGTAAGTTCCTATCACACTTCCTATTCCTGTGAGAATAAACACAAGCAGTACTTTAAGCAGTTTATTTTTCCACCACATTATTGGCTTGCTAAAATCAGCAGCAACGGCTTGAAATTCTTTAACTACCGGCGGCTGAAAAAACACCTGTACAAATGCGGCTACATAGCCTGCTCCGATTACGGGAGTTAAGCTTGTGATAGGTGCGGCTAAAAACGAGGCTAAAATTGTTGCGGGATGTGCGAGAGCTACTATAGCACCAAAGGCACTCGGTATTCCGTTTGCCAAAATCCAAAAGAGCGCATTGTCCCCTGCTTCATTCAAACCTTTACTGTAACCGATAAAAAGAATTGAGCCGATTATAATCAGAGGAATTCCCCAGCCAATTATTTTTGCAATTGGAGATGGAGGTGGAATAACTTCAATTTCATTTAAATCAATTTCTTCATTGCTTTCCAAGGCATTAACAATTCCATTTACGTGCCCGGCACCAACTACTGAAACAATTTTTTCTCCTTTGCTTTCCTTCATTTTTTGAGCGATGTATTTATCACGCTCATCGATAATAACTTTTTTAAGAACGGGCATCGCTTTGCCAAGCTCGTCCATCATTTCGGAAAGAACATCCTTACTGCGTAGTTCTGCAAGCTTTTCTTCAGATAATTCCTGTTTTTCAAAAATCCCACCGAAACCGCCAACAAGCAGTTTCAGCTTCTGCCAGAGACTCATTGAATGCCAGGCACGCTTTAAGGTGATGCGAACCTCTCTATCACAAAGCTCAATTGGCAGGTTCAAATCTTTTGCCGTTTTTGCTGCTTCTAAAAGTTCGGTGCCGGGCGTAACACCCAGTTTTTCTCCAAGTTTTTTTTGATAAGAAGACAGAACGAGATTTACAATTAAAGTGCTCAGTTGTTTTTGTTTTATCAGGTTTTTTAGATCAAGGTTTTCCCACCGGTTCTTTTCCGAAAGAGCTTTGAATCTTTTTTCATCAAGTTCAATACAAACCCTATCAGGTTTTTCATCGGTAATTACTTCCCTGACCAAATCAGCAGATTGGCGCGAGATGTGTGCGGTACCAACAATTATATACTCACGTCCATTTTTATTTACCCTTTGAACGTCTGCTGTGTACTTCTTTTCTTTTTGAATTATTTCTTCTGTCAAGGTTTTTAGGTTTCAATTAATTTATAAAAATAGCCTTCTAAATCCCCCAGGGGGGATCTGTGAAATTGCATTTTAGAATACTAAAAAGATACAGAGTTAAATTTGAATAACAATGTACTATCGAAACTAAAAGCCCTCCCCTTAGGAGAGGGTTGGGAGGGGCTTTTACTAATACATCTTCTCTATTTCATAAACCGGTTTTATATCCACGGGAATTGCAGATAAATTGTCACGCAAAGTTTTCATCGATGGTGAGTTAACTACATATTTCGCAATTAAATCTTTTGCACCCTGATAATCCCCTCTTGCCTGTATCATTAATACAAGGTTTGCAAGTTCTTTGAGAGCAGGACCGATCTTTTCAAAATTTACTTTTACTTTTTGAGTTTCTTCGTTGTATTCGTAAGCGCCTTTTTCAAGAAGATAATTATAAATAATTGCATTTCCTCCGCCGTGCGCTTCGTTAATTCCAAACCTGACTGAACGGAAAGTTCCGGCAAGAAAAGTAACCCAGGTTTCATTTTCAAAAGATTCAGGGAAGACTCCCTTTTCAATCATAAAAATATTGTTATACATGCCGAGTATATCTGCTTTGCATTCTTCCAAAGTTGAATATGTTTCTTTCAGTTCTTTTTTCACCTCTGTATCTCTGCCACCAATTTTAATAAAACCAGGACCAATACCGTGTGACATTTCGTGCATAAGTGTATGATTGAAGAACGCATCAAAAGTAACATATTGCAATTGCTCAGGGTCGAGAACAACTTTTGCAATCGGAGCTAAAATATTGTGATACTTTGCTTCCTGAACATTTTTCAGCATGACTTTTTTAGAGCCTTTGGCAGTGCGTACTCTTTCATCGTTCGGAAGGTTAAATGCAATTGTTTGAATGCCTGCTTTTGTATCACCAGCCGTAAAAATTTCATTTACGACTGCCAAAGGTGATTCGGAACCGCGATCAAAGTTTTTATGCTCATCAGGAATCGGAAGATGGATTTCCATTTCCCTCAAATAACTTTTGAACACATCAAGCTTTTTGCTCTCAACAGGATCTTTTAAAGTTAAAAAGCATTCGAACGCAGCTTTAAAGTTGAACATCCCGTCTTCATATACTTCATACGGCCCGATTACAACTTCAATTGCATGATCCTTTAAATCCATCCATGCCATATCACTTTCAAAATAATCGTTACTTAAAAACGCATCTGCTCTTGTTTCAAGATATTTTTTTAATGTTGGATTATCAGCATACTCAGCTGCTTCTTTCAGAAAATCAGCTGCTTCAGTTAATTTGTCTTTATAAAATTCGCTGTACGGAATAGCTATCAGCTTATCTCCGTCTCTTCGTATAACAGTAAATTCACTGGTGAATGCTTTTTCATCTTCGGGATTATCTTTAATCCACTGCTCGAATTCTTCCTTTGTCATATCTTCAGGATAGTAATTTGCACCAAGCGGTTTCTCTTCCGTTCCGATGAACGGCTCATCGTCTTCGAGACGGTTAAAAGGACCGAACATAATAGTAAAAAGTTCAAGTTTAAGTTTATGTTCTTCTGAATCGCCGGACTTTAATTCATCCCTTATCTGATTGTTTTTTGAATAAACCTGATCGAGAAAGATTTCATCCATTTTTTTTGCGGCATGGTAGAGTTTCTCTACGACTATTTTTTGTCTTTCATCAAGAATACTCGCATCATATTTAAGTTCTGTTGGAGAGAACTTTGCAATTTGTTCCTTTATCATTTCGATTCCTTCTGACTTTTCACTCACTCCTTCTGAAGTCTGATCTGTTTTTTTATTACAGGAAATTAGTATTAACGAGACGCTGAAAAGTGATATTAATAAATTTTTCATTTAATGCACCTATTTGGTTAAAAATAAGGTTTTAAGTTCAATAAAAGTGATTGCAAATATAAAAATAATTACTATAATGGTGTTTGTTCACCATTTAATTTCATTACCACTTATCACTTTGTAAAAGGCGGAATTACAATTTTTTATGTAAATCTTATCAATTCTGCTTAATTTTAGCAATCATTTTCAAATAATATTAACTAACCATCAGGTGGAGTTATGCACAAAATATTATTCACTATAACGCTTCTTTTTTTTCTGACAAATAATGCATTTACACAGCCGATTGAGCGGGACGAGGTTGAAGAAAAATACAAATGGAATCTTTCTGATATTTATCCTTCAGTAGATGCCTGGCAGGCTGATGTTAATATGCTGAAAACAGAAGTAGATAAACTTGCAGATTTTAAAGGGACCCTTGGTGAAAGTTCCGAAGCTCTTTACACAGCATTAAAAACAGGAAACGATCTTGTAAAAACTTTATGGCAGGCATGGATTTATGCAAGCAACCTGAGCAATGAAAATTTAAATATTTCAAAAAATCAGGAATTGATGCAGCAGATGCGTGCTCTCGGGACAAAATTCGGAGAGGTTACTGCTTATATGGAACCCGAAATACTTCAGATACCGAAAGAACAAATTGAACTGTTCTTCAACGAAAAACCGGAGTTAGCAGACTATGATATGTACATTGACAACATCCAAAGATTGCGAGAACACACGCTAACAGAGCCGGAAGAAAAAATACTTGCAAGCTTTGGTTTGGTTGCCGGAAACCAGAGTGAAGTCTATGGGATATTTAACAATGCAGAGATGCCGTTCGTTAAACTTACTCTTTCAACAGGAGAAGAAATAGAATTAACACCTGCCGGTTATACAAGATACCGCACTGTCCCCAATAGAGAGGATAGAGCAAAAATATTCGATGAGTTTTTTAATAATTACGGTGATTTCATAAATATGCTTGGTGCAAACCTTGGAGGCAAAGCTAAAATGGATTGGGTTTACGCAAAGAACAGAAAATATGAATCGTCACTGCACGCAGCAATGAATTCAGATAACCTTCCTGTTTCAATTTATACGACACTAATCGAACAGGTTAACAATAACCTTCCAACTCTTCACCGCGCACTTGATTTAAAGAAAAGAATGTTAGGATTAGATGAACTTCATTACTACGATCTTTACGTGCCTCTCGTTGAAAAAGTTGAAATGGATTTTACAATTGAAGAAGGACAAAATGTTTTACTGAGTGCACTAAAGCCATTGGGAGATGAATATGTTTCAGTACTTCAAAAATCATATGATAACAGATGGATAGACTATGTGTCAACAACCGGGAAACGAAGCGGTGCATATTCAACCGGCGGTGCTTACGATGTCCATCCTTTTATATTAATGAACTGGACAGATGATTTTGAATCTGTTTCAACTCTTGCACATGAGCTTGGACACACAATGCACAGCTATTTTTCGAATAAAACACAGCCTTTCGCAAAAGCTGATTATGCAACTTTTGTCGCCGAGATTGCATCAACAGTTAATGAAAATCTCTTAAACGACTACATGGTTAAGAATGCAAAGAATGATCAAGAAAAACTTTACATCTTAGGTAGTTACTTAGAGCTATTGAGAACAACTATTTTCCGCCAAACATCTTTTGCGGAATTTGAATGGGAGATTCACAAAAAGGTTGAAGCAGGTGAACCACTTACCGGTGATGGTATGTGCGAAATTTATTTTGATATTGTTAAAAGATATTATGGACACGATGCAGGTCACTGTGTGGTGGATGATTACATTAAGAATGAATGGTCTTACATCCCTCATTTCTTGGGTTATAATTTCTATGTTTTCCAGTATGCAACTTCTCTTATCTACGGAACAGCTATAGTTGAAAAAATGATTGAGGAAGGTCAGCCTGCTGTGGATGCGTATTACAATATATTAAAAGGCGGCGGCTCAAAATATGCACCCGAATTGATAATGGATGCCGGCATAGATCCTATGTCCCCCGAACCGGTTACATTAACCATGCAAAAAATGAATAGAGTTATGGATCAGATGGAAGAGATTTTGAATAAAATGGATAATTAATTACTAAATAGATATGCCATATCTTTAAGGTATGGCATATATTACTATTTTGGCTGTCATGGTCAGACCGTGACAGCTTTTTTATTTTAATTACATCATTCTGAGGTGTCGGGCAACTGACGGATGACAAAAAATTATCTTAGATATCTCCTTAAAAATCCCTTAATTGTACAATTACTATCTACTATTTCGTTACAATTTAGTGATACATTTTATCTTTCACTTTTCTAATTTGCTGTTAACTGATAAAATGAAAACAAAAGGTTATAAAATGAGGCTTACAATTATATTAGTTGCTAGTTTATTCTTAATCACAAACTTTCTTTACTCCCAGGAAGATAGAAAAGTCTTAGTGGAAATTTTCACAAATTCACATTGCCCACACTGCCCGGCAGCTCACAACGTGATAAGTAATTACCTTAGTGGTCCGAATGGAGATAAAATAAGCTACATATATTATCATATGGTTTATCCTTACTCTGATGATTCTCTTTATTTGGAGAGCATGGAAGGTTCTGATGCACGGAATAATTATTATAATCCTATTTCAGTAACACCACAAGGCTGGTTCGATGGAGAGCATCAGGGCAGCTCTTCAGGATGGGCAGCAAGTTTGGATAACTTAGTTGCAACAGAAAGCCCGTTGAAAATTGTGCTAAGCGGAACACGAAACACGACTCAGTTTAACATAAATGCACAGCTGACACGAAAGGGTAACATAACAGAAAATGACCTTTTAATACATTTTGTTGTGGTTGAAGACTTATTTTACGACGGAAGGAATGGTATTTCAAATCACGAACACGTAATGAGAAAAATGCTGCCAACTCCAAACGGACAATCGTTTTCAATAAGTTTAAATGAAACAAAAGACTTTCCGCAGACAATTAACCTCGATCCGCTTTGGGATGCCGACAGTTTAAATATCGTAGTTTTCGTTCAAAGCACAGAAACGAAAACTGTTTATCAATCAGGAACAATTAGTTACAATGAATTGAGTATTTCAGGATTAGAAAATGAAAGGTCAGTTCCTGTAGAATTTAAACTCGAGCAGAATTATCCTAATCCTTTTAATCCAAGAACGAATATCGGATTTCAAGTTGCGAATTTCGGATTTGTGAGTTTAAAGGTTTATGATGTTTTGGGGAATGAAGTTATGATACTTGTCAACGAAGGAAAACCAGCAGGGACTTACGAGGTGAGGTTCGATGCTTCGGGACTAACCAGTGGAATATATTTCTACAAACTTCAAACAGGTTCTCCATCGACAGGCTCAGGACAGAGTTTTACAGAAACGAAGAAGATGTTGTTGCTAAAATAAACCAACTATCTATTTTTCTTTTAAGCTCCTATTAATAAAAGCGAACCCGTCATTAGGCTGGTTGGTAGGGATTTATTTATTAAATCCTTAACAACGTTAAGAGTTTACGGCACATACTATAGATTGACATTCACCGAAGTAATGACTAGTTTGATTTTGTTATTGGGCAAAGTAACGAAGTAATTTATTCTCATTCTACATTCTTCATCTTCACCCATTTAGTCCTGCCCTTACCGGACAACTATCGGTCGGCTAATTAATTTATTTGTTTATTATTTCTACGGAGGTTTCTATGGTTAGCAAAACAGCCATCAAAGAGTTCGGGGAAAATTTAAGGGGGGAATTAATATTACCGGCAGATGCGGGTTATGACGATGCCAGGAAAGTATACAATGGCATGATTGATAAAAAACCAGCAATGATTGCAGAATGTTGTGACGTTGCTGATGTAATAACTTCTGTTAATTTCGGTCGCGAAAACAAAATGCTTATTTCCGTTCGTGGCGGAGGACATAATGCCGGGGGGTTAGGGATTTGTGATGATGGATTAGTAATTGATCTATCACAAATAAGATATACTCACGTAGATCCCAAAACAAAAACTATACGTGTTGGTGGAGGATGCCAGTGGGGTGATGTTGACCACGCTGGTCATGCCTTTGAATTGGCAGTGCCTACAGGAATCATTTCAACTACAGGTGTTGGGGGTCTTGCTCTTGGCGGTGGTGTTGGTTACTTAAGTCGTAAGTTCGGGTTAACAATTGATAGTATTCTAGAAGTTGATATGGTACTTGCAGATGGCTCGTTCGTTAAAGTCAGTCCAAATGAAAACAGCGATCTTTATTGGGCAATACGCGGTGGTGGTGGAAATTTTGGAATAGTCACATCCTTTTTATTTCAGGGACATCATGTTAATACTAGCTTTGGCGGACCAACGCTTTGGAATATCGATAAAACAGAACAGATTTTAAAATGGTACAGAGAATTTATGGTAAATGCTCATGAAGACATATATGGGTTTTTTGCAACACTAACTGTTCCTGGTCCCCCCTTCCCTGAAGAGTTGCATGGAAAAAAAATGTGCGGTGTTGTCTGGAATTATTTGGGCCCTCATGAAAAAGCAGATGAAGTCTTGAAATCAGCCCGTGATCTAAAACCTGATTTCGATCATGTGGGACCAATACCACATCCAACTTTAAATAGTATGTTTGATGTATTCTATCCTACAGGATTACAATGGTACTGGAGAGCGGATTTCATAAAAGATATTCCGGATGAAGCAGTTACTCAGCATGTTAAGTTTAGTAAAGTGTTACCAACTCCCCATTCAACTATGCATCTTTATCCTATTAATGGAAATGCACATAAGGTGGGGAAAAATGATACACCCTGGGCATACAGAGATGCAAACTGGGCGCAGGTAATAGTGGGTGTTGATCCGGACCCTGTGAACAATGAAAGAATTACTAAGTGGACAAAGGAATACTACGATGCCATCCATCCATATTCTGCAGGTGGAGCGTATATTAATTTTATGATGGATGAAGGACAGGATAGAGTAAAAGCATCTTACAAAGACAATTATGATAGGCTGGTTAAAATTAAAAATAAGTATGATCCTAATAATCTATTCCGTGTTAATCAGAATATAAAGCCAAGTTCTTGAAGTTGATTTATCTATGAATTATAAAATCCCCTGCTTGTGAAAATAAGCGGGGATTTTTGATTGATTATCTCCCCCAATCAATTTTTTATGTGGATAAAAATTGTTGCACCATTAGCAATAATTTCTTATTGCCAACCCTCTCTTTTCCCCGCAGTTAATTTTCTTAAAGAAAAGAAAAATTAATTATTTGGTCTTGCCGATAGCTTAAGGAGGCTGTTACAAGATTTCTAAATAATCACGCATTAATACTTTTTTTCTTCCCGGTCATTTTTTGCTCAATTTCTTATTCCCAAATAATGTGGGAGGAGCTTCCATCACATCCCATCGGCAGCGGCATTACGGGAATTGTTGTAGCACAAAATAGATATCTTTTTGCCACTACAGACAATTTCGATTTTTTTAATGCTGATACTTGTGGGGTTCATCGTTCAACAAAATAATTGAGGAGGTGGGTGTTGTTGTATCAATTGATCATGGAGTTACCTGGAATTTTGATAATGATGGATAGCCTACAAAGGCTCCAGTATCATATATTACTTTAGATAGTAGTACTCTGGAAAATAAAACAACACTTTACGCTGGGTTATTGGAGAATTCTATTTAATGGTGCAAGAATTTTTAAAAGAAAATATAATTTGACTTCTGTTCAATCAACCAACAGTTACATACCGACTGATTATGTTCTTGAACAAAACCATCCCAATCCATTCAATCCAAGCATGACAATTAATTTCTCAATTCCGGAAGCGTCTTTTGTTTCACCGAAAGTCTATAATTCTTTAGGACAAAAAATTGAAACACTAGTTTCGAAAGAATTGAATGCGGGTGATTACAAATATGATTGGGGGCAAAAAACTTTTCAAGCGGAATATATTTTTACAAGCTGCAAGCAAACAATTTTATTGAGACAAAAAAGATGGTTCTGCTGAGATAATGCCCCTGATATATTTTATATTGCTCGATACTTTTGCATTCTTTTCTTTATTACCAGCAATAAAATAGGTATTACAATAACTGTAATAAGTACCCAAAGAATTACATACAGCCACCATTTTGATGGATATAATTCGTCTTTCCACCTTAGAATCTCTGCTTCAACTTCATCCTTTTGTTTAGTGGAGAACAAATTGCCTTCTATCAAATAAGGTATCCAGGCAGGTTTTACAACTTTAAACCAGGTACTATCGGTAAAATTCACATAAGTTTTTTCAGATGCTTCATTACTTTTCACTCCCAGATTTTTAATTTCATCTTCAATAAAAAGTTTAACAGAATTAACAAATTCATTACTGTTACTGAATTCTGTTAAGTTAATTCCATTAGATTTAAATTCGCTGTTTATAGATCTCCAGACATTTTTATTAATAGAGTTGTAATACCACTGATTAAATAACGAATCAATTTCTTTAAGTTCATTTGCTTTACTATTATTTTGTGCATAGATATCTCTTAATTTCGGACCTATAACTTCCCACATAGTAGCAAACTGCTCTTGCTGAGCCTGAATTTCCTTTATATCCCCGGGATCTAATGACGTTGCCTCCAAAAATCTCATATTATCTTCAATTGAAACTTTCACATTAGCCAGTACATTTTCCTTTTTTTCCAAGCGACGAATGATATTAATATCCCCCCGCGAAAGTGTGGCTTTTTCTCTCATTATCGGCGGAATTAGTTTGTCCATCATATCCAGCACGAGTAGATCACGCTCATGAAGGGAGCTTCTTAATTCTGCTATCAGATTTTCCAGCTCCGCAATGGTTTTCTTTTCCTTATTTCTCAACATTTCAAGCTTTTCAATCATTGCATTTATTTCGTTGTTTTTCCCGGTTAAACTTTTAACCTCTTTTACCAGCTCAACTACTTCTGTTTGAAGCACTTCAATTGTAGCAAAATCTTCCTGTCTGCGTATATATAAAGTATTTAGTTTCTGAAATGATTTATCATAATTTTCCGGGTAAAGGCTTTTATCCAGGAGCTCTTTATGTTCAGCAGACACTTGCTTTAATTGCTCTATATTGACCGCAACAACTTTTAATTCATCAAGGGATGTTGCGTCATTAATTTGGCTTTCGATTTCCTTTAATTTTATTTTAAAATTTTGCACAATTTCATAATCTGATTGAGACTTTGTTGTTTGAATAAATCCCAACATTAAAATAATAACAAGAGATGCTAAATTTTTGTTCGTCATTCATTTACCTCCGCAAAGTTCTCCTGGATTAGCACCCGGATTTTTAAAATCAATTGAGAGAATAGGTTCAAAGGAACAGATAAATTTAGCCTCTTGAAAAGCCAAAACAGTGCATGATGCAATCCAATGCAAATAGGGGTTCACTATGATACTTTTTTGTTTCAACGATTTACTTATTTAACGAAAGGTTTTAATATAAAATTAATAAATTATTATGATACAAACTTAATTTTATTGTGATTCTTCCGTGATAATTGGAATTTAGCTTTTCTCCTGAATTTTTTTTCACAAAAAAAGGAGAAGACATGCGGACCATTCTCTTAATTGTTGCTATTTCAATTTTCTTCATCTTCGGCTGCTCGGAGGAGGAATCGCCGACTCAAAATCCACCAACCAATGCCACATTAAAATTAAATATTAACGGTCTTGAAGATTTAGGCTCCACAGCAAGATACGAGGGGTGGATAATTGTGCCTACTCTATCCAAGTCGAGCAGTATAATGGAGGATATGCCAATCTCGACAGGAGCGTTTACTGTAAATTCAAGCGGAACTTTAAGCCAAACCGATTTTGTGGTTGATCCAACAAATCTGGCAAACGCAACTGCATTCGTTTTAACAATTGAGCCAAATCCTGATACTGACCCTAATCCCAGTGCAATTCATATTCTCGCAGGAGACTTTAACGGCAACACGTCAAGTGTAAGTGTCGATCATTCTGCGGCATTAGGAAATGATTTCACTTCTGCTATAGGAAGCTATATTCTCGCTACACCAACAGATGGTGCAATGACAAATGAGAACAGCGGTATCTGGTTTTTAGATTTAAGCTCAGGAAGTCCTGAGCAGGGATTGTTCTTGCCAACGCTTCCAAATGGATGGAAATATGAAGGATGGACAGTAATTAATGGTACACCGGTAACAACAGGAACATTTACCAGTACTACTGTAGTAGATGATGGAGAACCATACAGTAGCACCTTGCCCGGACCTTCATTCCCGGGTGAGGACTTTTTAATTAACCCACCTGCAGGTTTAAGTTTTCCAACAGATATAGCAGGAGGAGTGGCTGTAATTTCAGTTGAACCTGATCCGGATAACAGCTCAAATCCGTTCACCCTGAAACCACTAGTTGGGGATATACCAATGAATGCAACAGATCATCTTAATTACAACATGAGTACAAATCTTTCTTCCTTCCCAACAGGAACGGTTACACGATAATCCCCTCTCCAAAGAGCTGCTATTTTAACGGCAGCTCTTTAGGTTAAAATTATATTTATAGTTGTGATAGTTTTGTTATAACTGGTAATTATATTCGTATATAAATAATTTAACCTGTAATGAAAAAAGTACTTGTAATAGAAGACGATAAATCCATTGCTGACCTGTTGGAGATCCATTTAAGAGATCTTAACTGCAATGTAACTACTGTATTTGATGGGAGTGAGGGTTTAAAAACTGCAACTTCAGATACATTTGATTTGATCGTTCTCGATTTAATGCTTCCAAAAGTAAACGGCTTAGAAATTTGCAAAGAAGTAAGAAGAAGAGATATCTACACACCAATATTAATGCTTACTTCAAAATCAGAAGAAATGGATAAAGTTTTGGGGCTTGAAGTTGGCGCCGACGATTATTTAACGAAACCTTTTAGCATTAGAGAATTTATTGCACGAGTAAAAGCAATTCTAAGAAGAGTGGAGGCAATTCAAAAAGAAATTGGAAACGATGCGGACATTTCTGTGAGTGATTTATCAATTGAAGCATCTAAAAGAAAGGTATCCCTTAAAGGTGAAAGAATTGAACTGACACCTAAAGAATTCGATCTGCTTCATCTTTTGGCATCACACCCCGGCAAAACTTATACACGTGAACAATTATTGAATATTTTGTGGGGTTATCAATACAATGGATATGAGCATACTGTAAACTCACACATTAACAGGCTGCGAAGTAAAATTGAGCCGGATATTTCAAATCCAAAATATATTCTTACTTCGTGGGGCGTTGGTTACAGGTTTAACGAAGAAATAATTGAGTAGCGAGTGGAAAATTCTGGTCGAAAAAAATATGGTTTCTTTTCAAGTCTTTACTGGAAGATTGCAGCAATTTTTCTCATAGCATTAATCATAGTTTCTGTTATTTATTTAAATATAGCGGTTTACACGGCAGAGATGTACTATCAGGAAGCAATCCAGAGATTGAATGAAGAGGTTGCAGCACATATTGCAGATGAAAATCAGTGTTTTGTAAATGGCAAAGCGAATGATGAGGCTTTAAAGGAAGTCTTTCACGATATAATGGTCATTAACCCTAGCATAGAGGTTTACCTTCTTGATACCGAAGGAAAAATCCTGACCTACTTTGCACCAAACAAAAAAATTAAACTGGAATATGTTCCACTTGCTCCAATTTATGAATTCCTGGATGTTGGTGCTTCTACATTTGTAATGGGAGTAGATCCCAAAAGTGGGAGTATGATGAAAGGTTTTTCAGTTGCTAAAGTATACGAAGGATCTCTCCATAGAGGTTATATTTATGTGATACTGGGCGGTGAAGAGTACGAAAACGCAACTGAGTTTGTGCTGGGCAGTTATATGCTTCGACTAGGTGTTCGTTCTATGACCATAACACTCATAGCAGCAGCATTATTTAGCCTAATTGTAATTGGTGTTTTAACAAGAAACCTTCGAAAGATAGTTAATGTTATTCGCAAGTTTAAAGAGGGTGATTTGAACGCAAGGATAAAACTAAAAAGCAAGGGAGAGCTGCGCGAGTTTGCAGATTCATTTAATGAAATGGCGGACACGATAGTTAAAAATATTGAAGAGATGAAAACTATGGATAATCTGCGCAGAGAGCTTGTAGCAAATGTTTCGCACGATTTAAGAACACCTTTGGCTACAATTCAGGGATATATAGAAACAATTTTAATTAAGGCTGATTCCCTTTCCGAAGATGAACGGAAAAATTATATGCAAACAATCTTTAACAGTACGGAAAGATTAAAAAACCTGGTTTCTGAATTATTTGAACTTTCAAAGTTAGAAGCAAAAGAAACTAAACCAAACCCCGAACCATTTTCACTTGCAGAACTTGTTCAGGATATTCAGCAGAAAAACACAGTTATAGCAGAACAAAAAAACATCGAGCTCAAAGTAAATTTCCCGTATGATCTTCCAATGGTTTTCGCTGACATTGGAATGATGGAAAGAGTAATTCAAAACTTGTTGGATAACGCAATAAAATTTACATCTGAAAATGGAAAAGTATTGGTAAAACTCTCACCAAAAGCGGATGAGATCCTCGTAGAAATTCAGGATACCGGATATGGAATTGCAGAAGATGAACTGCCGCACATATTTGATCGTTACCAGCGAAATCAGAGATCAGCACAAAAAGAAGACGAAGGTCTTGGATTGGGTCTGGCAATTGTAAAAAGAATTTTAGAAGTACACGAAATGGAAATACAAGTTAAAAGTGCTGCAGGCAAAGGAACGATTTTTTCATTCAACATTCCTACCTATAAAAGCGGCTCTAGAACTAAGAAGGAAGTACAATTAAGTTAATTTATTTTTTCAAACTCCTATAATTTGTCGATTCAGAATTGCGGGATAAATTTTTCCTGATTATGTGATTTTTTTGTGATGATTTTATCGCTCTGATTTATCATCTTGGAGTAGAGATACATCCAAATATAATTCAAGGAGAAAGCAATGGGACTCCCATTATCTGTAATTCGTTTTTGGAATCATCGGCTTTCCTTTAAGTATTTCCTATCCTCGACACAAAAACTTTTTGCATTAAGCATATCGCTTCTTGTTTTTATAATAATTTGTGTGTGTCCGGTCTCTGCACAATGGACTCGAACAAATGGCCCGGAAGGTGTTGCAGTTAGTACAATGGCAAATATTAATGGAATTATTTACGCAGGCACAGAAGTAAATGGGATTTATGCTTCAACTGACGATGGATTAACCTGGGTAGCTCGTAATTCAGGAATTGAAACCTATGGGATATCATCCATAATCAGCTTTCAGGGATACATTTTCGCAGGGACACGCGGAGGAGGAGTGTACAGAAGCTCCGATGGTGGATTAACGTGGACGGCACCAACCAACGGTAAAACTCTTTATGTTACATCCCTTGTTGCAAATGATCCATTCATTTTTGCTGGTGCAGGAAGCTTGGGAGTTTACCGTTCTTCTGATAATGGTGTCACATGGGAACAAAAACTTAATGTGTTCGGTGTTGGTGCAATGTGTAAAAGTGGAAATAAAATTTTTGCTTCCGAGTCTAATTACACAGACTATACTACTGATAACGGGGAAACCTGGATGAATGTTCAGCCCCTGGAAGGAGCAATCATCTTTTCATTTTATTGTACGGGCGATACCATACTCGCAGGAGGACAAACAAAAGTTTATCGATCTTTAGATAATGGGAACACCTTTACAACTATCAATTTGAATTTAGGATTTAGTATTGTAAACATATATGATTTTACTTATTTCAACTCAACATTGTATGCAGCAACCTCATATGATGGTGTTTATAAATCGACAGACTTCGGATCAAACTGGACTCCGGCCAACGGAGGGATGGGGCCCAAAGATGTTAGGGCCATTACAGTAACGAACTCATCATCTTTATTAGCGGGCACACACTACGTTGGGATGTACAGATCAACTGATCTTGGATTAACCTGGAATAAATCTCAATCCGGTTTTCCTGCAGGCATCAGTATCCTGAGTTTGCTGGAAAGCGAATCCAGTGTTTATGCGGGAACGCGTGACGGAGTATTCCGTACTGATGATAACGGTGATAGCTGGGTAAAGATTGGAGGAGCAAATGATACAACGATGTATAGTGATGTTTGGGCAATATGTGAACACAATGGAGTAATTTATGCAAGCATGCAATTATACTTCGATGCAACTATCTATAAATCAACAGATAAGGGTTCAACCTGGATTCGCTGTGACGGGACAGGTCTTCCATTCGGACTTTCATTTATAAAAGGTTTAGAAAGCAGTGGAAATAATCTTGTAGCTGGGACAGATGAAGGCATTTATTATTCTACCGATGGGGGAAATAACTGGAATCCAACTAATGTTCCAACAATTAATATTCCCAGCCTTGCCTCAAGCGGAAATTATGTATACGCTGCAGTTCCTTCGGGTGCAGGTGTTTATCGTTCTATAGATAATGGTGTTAGCTGGTCGGTTTCACTTCAGAGTACAGTAGATTATATTGAAGTTGCTGCATTAGAAAATTATGCGTATGCTGGATCATTTTTCGGTGGTGCACGTTATTCTTCTTCTTACGGTAACTTCTGGCTTGTCTGTAGTGGATTTCCGTCAGATGCATCTATATTTGCTCTTGGTCCTATTGGTAACGGAATGGTTCTGGCGGGAACGGATCTGGATCCATTTTGGATCTACGCTTCTTTTGATAACGGTAACTTCTACTCCTCTTACAGCGAGGGGCTTTTTGAACGAGCATCTGTTGAAGCATTTGCCGTAAATGATACTTTCATGTTTGCAGGCACTGATTACAACGGTGTGTGGCGGAGGCTGCGACCAGGGGTCGTAAATGCACAAGCACATGGGAGTGTTCCGGAGGAATTTAACCTTTCACAAAATTACCCTAATCCGTTCAATCCATCTACAATAATAGAGTACTCTATTCCGGAAAGTGGAGATGTAAAACTTGAAGTATATAATTCTTTGGGAGAAGAATTAGTAACGTTGGTGAATGAGTATAAAGAAGCCGGAAATTATAATATTAACCTTGATGCTGCCGATTTAAGCAGTGGAATATATTACTACAGATTAACATCGAATAGTTTCAATGAGATAAAGAAGATGATTCTTCTGAAGTAGAAAGAAATAAATATTTTTTTATAAATTGTTATCAGAAAACAGGTGCAAAGTTTTGTTGAAATAATCGTGGAAACTCCGAAATTATAATCGCAATTAATATCAAGGAGTAACAATGAAAAAATCATTATTTATTCTACCAGTTCTTTCAATTCTTTTAACCGATTCCAACTATAGCCAACCAATTGGTATAAATCTTTTGTGGGAAACAGCTACTGATGTAAATACTCTGAAATTTACGCCCGATGGGGAATTATTAATAACCGGTGGTTCAAATAATAATTGCTATCCTTATACTTGCGGACAAATAAAAAAATGGGATGTTGTTGATAGCACTCTATTGCTCGCAATTGAAAACAATAATATCGGCTTAACAAATGATATTGATATATCTTCTGACGGTCAGACTTTTATTACAGGACATGGAAGTGTTTATTGCTCTGCATTTAATGGTTGTATAGCTGACCGAATCGGACAATTCCGGTTCAATATTAATGGTTCACAAATTAATTCTGTCATTGATCCAGGAGGTATACTATATTCAATAGCATATTCTCCTGATGAAACAATTATAGCCGCAGGTACGGGATATAACAATACGGGAGAAATTCGTATTTATGATTCTAATTTTAATTTGTTAAACGTCTTACCCGGTCATGGTTTAGAAACTAATAGCTTAGTATTTACGAACGATGGTCAATACCTGATATCCGGCGGATCGGATGGTAATATTAAATTCTGGGATTATAATAATGGTACTCTCGTTACAACTCTACAGCATGGAACGTATATGAATGGCGGGAGTAATATAAAACTTGCAATATCGCCCCAAGGTCAATATCTGGCAAGTTCAGGTAAGGGCGATAACATCACTGTAAAGATTTGGAAAGTATCCGATGGAACACTTGTACATACATTTAATGTAAATAATGGATACATTGGTTCCGGAAACGTTGAATTTTCACCAAACGGATTATACCTGGCTAACGGGCTTACTCTCTCTGGTTCAGGTGGACTTGGCTGGTATGGTTTAATCAGATTTTATGAAGTTTCCTCAGGTGATCTGGTAAGAGAGTATATTGATTCACTTGCAAGTCCCCAAACTGGTGGTATAAGGGACTTGGCACTCTCATCGGCAGGAAACAATTACTTTGCTTACGGAACAGGTTATCGAATCACCGGCAAACTGCGCCTTGCGCTTACAGATCTTGATCTTGTATTAGACCCAACTATTCCAGTAGAATTATCGTCATTTACTACCGCTGTAGATCATAATAATGTTACACTTAGCTGGCAAACGGCAACAGAGAAGAATAACTCTGGTTTTGAGATTCTTCGCTCTGCTCAGAATGACAATAATTGGAATCAAGTAGGTTTTATTGAAGGAAATGGAACAACAACTGAAGAAAACAACTATTCTTTTGTTGATGCAAACGTTTCTGTGGGGAAATATCAATACAGGTTAAAGCAAATAGATTATGATGGAAGTTTTGAGTATTCAGAAATAGTTGAGGCAGAGATTATCGCACCATTAGAATACTCACTTTCACAAAACTATCCCAACCCCTTCAACCCAACTACAACAATAGAGTACTCTATTCCGGTAAGTGGGAATGTAAAACTGGAAGTCTATAATTCCCTTGGAGAAGAAGTAGCAATATTAGTTAATGACTTTAAAGAAGCAGGTAGTTACAAAATAGATTTTTCTGCCAAAGGCGGAACTGCCTCCGGCGGAAATGCGGAAGATTTGAGCAGTGGAATATTTTTCTACAAACTTCGGGCTGGTAACTTTATTGAAATCAAGAAAATGATTCTTCTGAGGTAAAAACAAAATTACAATTCATCAATGAATGAAAAGGAGTTTATTTAAAGCAGATACTTTGAATTACAGTTAATCGCTTTTCGGAGAGATTTAAAGCCATATTTTCAATTTTATCAACAGTATTTTTTCCCATGAGCAAATGAAGCCCGAGCGGTGGTAATCCTTTCCGCTTAATATTCTCAACCGATTTTTGGAATGCATCGGCAGATATTTCTGTTTTATCTTCTATAAAAGAAATTTTTAAGTTGAACGACTTTAATAGCTGCTCTGTTTCATCTTTGCTTAAAAGATAACTTATACTTTCATCATCCGCCCATGGAACCGGATAATAAACCATATCGCCATTTCCCCGAAAGACATCGTGAAAAACAAACTTGCCGCCATTTTTCAAAACACGATAAATTTCCGAGTAGAACTTATATTTGTCTTCAATGTTCATTTGAACATGTTCGGTCCAGACTATATCAAACTTTTCGTCATCGAAAGGGAATTCATTGCTGTTGAATGTTTTAAATTCTGTTTTATCATTTAATTTCAGAATCGAAGACAGTTTATTAGCGGTTTGGCAGTACTCATCAATTATATCAATTCCGGTAACAAAACATCCATACAGGGTAGCCAAAAACCTTGCGGTGCCGCCAATTCCGCACCCAACGTCTAATACTCTTATATGTGGTAATATTTTACATCTTTCTGCAAGCTCCTTTGTAGAGTGGTGACCTCTAATATGAAAAAAATCGACGGGCGCCAAATCTTTTGTAGTTAGCTCATCAAGATTTTTATTCGTTTTTAGAAGTGCGTTTTTTATTGAATCGAAAAGATTAGATGCGGAATATTGTTTTAATATAGCTTCATTTAAATTACTCATCATGAAAAAACTTTAAGCCAAACATTTTTTAGAATAATACTGTTGTGAGCAGTTTACAAACCAGTTAAATGATTTAAATATTTTTTATAACTAACTTATATTAAAAGTAATTAAATAAATCACCTTATGCCAAAGCACAAGCATTTTTCTACAATAGATTTTCACGTCACATGTGAATGCAACCAGGAGTGCCCGTATTGCTGGGGTCCCCAAGATATTGAAAACCCGGTGACAACTTCTACTGCCAAAAAAATAATTAAAAGAATTAAAGATGAGGGTGCAAAACGTATTGTATTCACGGGTGGTGATCCATTAAAGAGGAAGGATATCGGGAAGCTGATTAGATATGCACAAAATAACGGATTGGAAGTCGCACTCTCTACGACGGGGGATGAATTAACTGCAGCATTTCTGAGGTGGAATGCAGCTTACATTGATCTGATTTCTCTTCCAATTGATGGTTCAACGGAAAAAATAAATTCTAAGACTAAAGAAAAGGGACATCTATCCGCTGTTTTGAAAGCATTGGAGCTATTGAAAAGATACCCAAACATTGATGTAAAAATCTGCACTCCTGTAACAAAACAAAACAAAGAAGACCTTCCCAACATATTGGAGATTGCAGAAAAATATAAAAGTAAAACGAAAGCAAGAGTGTTCTATAATATCTTTCAAACTTTTCCCCGTTCTCAAACCGAAGTTGATTGGAAGAAACTAATTGTAAGCAACAAGGAGTTTGTAATTCTTAAACGAAAGCTTTCTGGCAGAAGAAAAATCAGAATTAATTTTCTCGATCACAAAACACTTGATAAGCTTTACCTGATGATTTTTCCAAACGGTAATCTTGTAATCCCGGAGGGTGAAAATTTCAGCAGTTTTGGACCCTTCTTAGAAAAGAAAGATTTGAATATAGTTATAAAACAAAGCAAGTTTGACTCACAAAAACATCTAAGGCATTCAAAGGGTTGGAGGAAGGAAAGATCTAAGCAAGCAAAATAAATTTTAACCGCTAAAATAAAACCAGACTAATCCAACGGCTAGAATTAATAAAACTGACAGGAGCAGATCCCTTGTTTTCCAACTATAATTTTCAGCATCTATCTCTTTTTTTGTTGTATGTACTGTTAGTCCCTCTATTTTCTGTGCTGCAGGTTTTGAAGTTATGTAACTAACAACAACTAATACCAAAGTGCAAACGAGAAAAAGCAGAAAAGCAAAATGAAGGAAATTGAGATCGGAATACTGATAAAAGAACCCGGTTAATGAATCCTTCATTAATTCAAGAATCAATCTAGCAATCCCCAGTACAAATCCTGTTAGCAAAGCTGCAATGGCTCCCCTAGAGTTCATTCTTTTTGAAAGAACTCCAAGTAAAAATATTGCGGCGATCGGAGGAGAAATATAAGCCTGAACACTTTGCAGGTATTGATAAATCTGCCCGGAGATTAATTTCATCATCGGAATCCAAAGCAAACCGAAAATGACAAGAACTACTGTTGCAATTCTTCCAACCATTACTAATCTCTTCTCAGTAGCATCGGGCTGAAACTTTTTATAAATATCCCAGGTAATTAAAGTTGAGCAAGAGTTAAACACAGATGAAAGTGAACTCATCAGTGCTGCAAGTAAACCTGCAACGACGATTCCTTTTAAACCAATAGGGAGTAGAGTTCCAACTAATGTTGGTAATGCGTGATCAGGCGAATCCAAAGTTATTGCACCGCTTTTTGTCAATGCATAAGCAATAACACCTGGAATGACAAAAATGAAAAGAGGTAGAAGCTTCAAATATCCTGCGAAGATCGTTCCCCTTCTTGACTGATTTATATCTTTACCTGATAAAACTCTTTGAACGATAAACTGATCCGTACACCAATACCAGACTCCTAGAATCGGTGCACCGAAAAGAATTCCTGTCCAAGGAAAATTTGGATCGCTCATTGGTTTCCAGAGACTAAAGAAACCAGAGCCAGCATAATTGTAAAGATTATCAATTCCACCAAGTTTAAATAAACCAACGACTGTAACAGTAATTGCTCCACCAATAAGAATAAACATTTGAACCATATCGGTATAGAGAACGGCACGAAGCCCGCCGAGAACTGTGTATATTCCTGTAATGATAACGACGATTAGTGCACCCGTCCAGAATTCAATTCCCATCAAAGATTCAAAAACAATCCCGCCTGCAGCAATTGTTACAGAAATTTTTGTGAGCACATATCCAACAATTGAAATTACAGCAAGATACCAGCGTGCACCGGAAGAGTATCGTTTCTCTAAAAATTCCGGCATGGTAAAAACCCCGCTCTTTAAATAGAAAGGAACGAAAAGCCAACCAAGAATTAGAAGAATTAATGATGCGAGAATTTCAAACTGTCCGACTGCTACTCCACTAGCAGCACCGGTTCCAGCTAAACCAACAAGATGTTCACTGCCAATATTTGAAGCAAAAAGTGAAGCGCCGATTATAAACCAGCCGACATTCCTTCCAGCTAGAAAGTAGTCGGACGAATCTTTGCTCTTTCTTTTCTTGCTGAATGAAGACCAGAATGCAACAAGAAAAATAATTATGAAATATGCTGCTATCAGTATCCAATCTAAATATTCAAGCATAACTTTTTGATCAATTATTTATTGGAATAAAACTAATTGCTATTCCGCCACCTGGTGCAAGTTTAAGCTTCAGTGTATCAGTACTATTTACATTTTTACTCTCAATCTTATAAGCAGTAGGATTTTTATCCCAATGAGAATCTTCCGCGTCTTCATACAAAGTCGCTTTGTAACTTTTTCCTGCATCCAGAAAATTCAATGATACTTCAATCGTTCTTCTGTTCTCATCAGTGATGCTGCCAAGAAACCACTTGTCAGTGTTTCGTTCTTTTCTTGTGATTGTAATAAAGTCTCCGATTTCTCCATCTAAAACTATTGAAGTATCCCAATCAACTCCAACATCTCTGATGAATTGAAATGCTGGATGCCCTTCCTCGTCCCGGCTGGACAAAGTCCCGACTGAATAATTTTCAGGAAGGTCCGCTGCCATTTGAAACGGGCTGTAAATTACAACATAAAGTGCAAGCTGATGAGAAAGTGTTGTATTAACCTGATTATTCGGTTTATACTTATCTAACTTTATATCGAAGATTCCCGGAGTGTAATCAATGGGTCCGGCCAGCATCCTTGTAAACGGAATGATTGTTAAATGTTCGGGTGGATTTCCGCCATCTGGAGACCAAGCATTAAACTCCTGCCCCCGTAAACCTTCAGCACTCATTAAGTTCGGATAAGTTCTCCGCAGACCTGTTGGCTTAATTGGTTCGTGTACATTAACCATAACTTCATATTCTGCCGCCTTCTCCATTACCTTTCTGTAATGATTAACCATCCATTGTCCGTGATGATATTCTCCATCTGGCAGAATTTGACCGACATATCCTGTTTTAACCGCGTGAATACCAAGACTTTTGCACAGGGTAAAAGCAGTATCTAGTCGTTCTTCATATGCAAGTATATGCGTATATGTTTCGTGATGCATTATCAAATCAACATTTTTCTCTTTTGCGTATCGAACTACTTCTTTCAAATCATAATCAGGATAAGGTGTCACAAAATCAAAAATGAAATCAAGCTGCTCGGAACCAAGGTAATGATCCCATCCGGTATTCCAACCCTCAATCAGCACTGCGCCTATTCCATTCTTTGAAGCAAAGTCAACATATCGTTTAGCATTTTCAGTTGTTGCGCCGTGTCTTCCGCTTTTCATATCCCAGGTGCTTTTACCAATATGCATCTCCCACCAGATTCCCATATATTTTGTCGGTTTAATCCAGGATACATCTCCAAGTACATTCGGTTCATTAAGATTTAAGATTGTTCTTGAGCTTACCAGGTCCGTACCTTTATCACCGATTAAAATTAATCTCCACGGTGTAACGAAAGGTGCTTTTGTTTCTACTTTTATTCCCGAATCATTTCCCACCAACTCACTTTGAAAAAGAAGATTTTCTTTATCAACTTTCAAAGTCATATCGGCATAGTTTGTAAGATTCGATTCAAGAATGCTTATGTAAATTCCTTCATCGGTCTTAATTGTAACGGGTGTGTTAACTGCATTTTCAGGAATATAAGTCTGCACCAGGCTTTCGTGCCCTCGTTTTGATAATGCTTCTATTTCTGAAAAACGAGTAGTGTTAAACAAATGTTCATAAATATCCCAATCACCGGGTATCCACCAGCAATTGTGATCTCCGGTTAGTCTGAATTGCGTGTTCTCATCTATTATGTCAACATCTTTTAAATATTCTTGCTCGGGAAATTCGAATCTGAAGCCAATACCATCGTCAAAGGTCCTGAAAACAATAAAACAGGTTCTACCCTCTTTTCCTTTCTCTTTCAGCTCAACTTTAAGTTCATTGTAATGATTTCTGATGTATCTCTGCTCGCCCCAAACGGTTTCCCAAATTTCATCAAATGACGATGAGGTAGAATTAACAATCTCTAAATTTGTTCCAAAAGGTTTATGATCCTTAAAATCAAAGCTGAAGAGCGAACTGTCTATCAATCTTTTATCTTTAAATTCAATCAAATATCCAATCCCGTCATCTGACTTCTTGATAAATTCAAGTTTAATGGTTTTGTTGGGTGAGGTGACAATAAACTGTTCTTCAGGCGGGCTGCAGGAGTTTGAAATAATTAGGGCCGGAATCAAATACAAAAATTTTTTCATTACATATTAAAAAAAATGGAAAAAATATATTGCAATATAAAGTACAGGGCATATGTATAATACCATTAGAGTGATGGTAAATCCCTATTAATTTAACATTTCTATTTTGGGAGTAAAGTATGGATTTGTATTTTAAAGCAGTCGAATTACCACAAATCGTATTTAATGGAAATAAGAATTCCCGTTATATTTAAGGTTCCTGCGCTAATATTGTTATTTTTGAATTCTCAAGCTGCTTTCCCGAATCAAAGTTCGATTATTTTAACTCCAACAGATTCAACTTCAGAATCAGAAGAAGCAATTAAGATCACTTACGGCAGTAAAGGCTTTGAATTAAGCACTGCCGATGGAAATTATAAATTACAACTTCAATCACGTTTACAGTTTAGATATTCTTATCCATTCGATACAGATCCTGTAACATTT
>Ga0209536_100003016_pt1 | contig 27274 bp, 28 predicted proteins | sample DeeMarSeWOR28_12_FD_187461 | JGI IMG/M metagenome (GOLD analysis project Ga0209536, IMG submission 187461) | Marine sediment microbial communities from White Oak River estuary, North Carolina - WOR-2-8_12 (SPAdes) (version 2) | ecosystem: Environmental > Aquatic > Marine > Intertidal zone >... | reverse complement strand
TTGCAAGGAGCTTGAGAAACCCAAAGGGCCGTCAACGCTCGGTCAACCAGAAAAGCAGGTACCTCGCCTAACTTCGCCGATCAAATTGAACTCTATGTGACACAGCGTCCTCTATTTGAAACCCGAGTCAGTCAATGGTAAATCGAGGTGTATTTCCGTGTATTCTCGGCCGTCTATGGGCTTGCCCACTGTAGCGGCATAACTTCCCCAAAATGCAAAGAACCCTCTGAAACAGAGAGCTCTTCATATCCTTATATCTTTTACTATAGGCGGGAGCGACGGGAATCGAACCCGCGATCTCCGGCTTGACAGGCCGGCGTGTTAACCGCTACACCACGCCCCCTATTGCGTCAGAATATTACCATCGCTCATGCCTGGCGTCAATGTTGATTGGGGTTCAGGTGTCGGGGGCTGGGGGTTAGGGATTAGTGTTAGGGGCGAGGTGATCCGGAGGTAGGCCTAGTAGCTCATCGGCCGCGGCCAGTACCTCATCAACCGTTGCTCCTCCTTCCCATGAGAAATTGCTCCTCGCTCCTGCCTCTGGTTTGGCCTGGACAATTCGTATCTTTCGGCTGTTGCCGTAGGGTTGCGACACGGCCGGGTCGGTCGGCCCATATATGGCCAAGGTCGGGCAACCCATTGCCGCCGCAATGTGAGTCGGGCCGGTGTCGTTCCCCACATAAAGATCGGCCACCTCACATAACGCCCCTATTTCACCCAGGGTAGTGGTACCGGACAGATTCGAAATTGCGGCCGACGTTAAGCCTAATATGTTTTTGGAGACCCCCTTTTCAGAGTCAGAAGCGATGAGGACGACGTGGGCGCCGTATTTTCGAACTAAGCGGCTACAAAGCAGGGCAAATCGCTCCTCAGGCCAGCGTGGATCGTGATCTGGGTAAGCTGGATTTTTTCCACCGCCAGGATGGATAATCACCAGCGGACTAATACCATTCCACCCGACCTGATCGAGTAAACTTTCCGTTATCGTCGCCCTATCCTCATCGGCCGGATAGAATTCCAAGTCAGCTTTTTCCTGAATCCCCACAGCACGAGCCAAAGACAGGTAGATTTCAGCTTCGTTCCGCTCTTCTTTCGGTGGTTTGACCGGTATGGTGTAGGCAAAGCCCCGTCCATTGACGTTGAGCCCGATTCGCTGCCGGATGCCAGCTCTCCAGGAGATGTAGCTGAGCAAAGTGGAGCGAGAAGGGACGAAACAAGTATCATATTCTTCCTGGCGTAATCGCTCGATCAGGATCCCGACGTCAGCCCATGTTCCATCAGCCAAGGTGACCTGTCCTGTGTCAATGATCTGGCTGATCCTGGGATTACCACTTATGGCTGGGCGGGCCCATTCACTGAGAGCCCAATCGAATCGAGCCTCCGGTAAGGCATCGCTAAGAACGGCTAATAAAGGTGTGGCCAGCATGACCTGGCTTAGGCAACATGGCTTGAGAATAAGAACCTTAGCCGGCGACTCAAACGGCCGCCGGGAAAATAAACGAAACGGAAAGCTGGCCAGGTTGGCAGTAACAACGGTAAAAAAGTTATCCCGAATCATCTTATTGCAAGGTAATCAGGTCTTTGATCTGTTCATACTTGGCCGGGCCAATGCCTGACACATTTTGTACCTCTTCGATAGAGGTAAATGGACCGTTCTCCTGGCGATAGTCGATGATCTTTTGGGCAATGCTGGGACCGACTCCGGGTAAACGTTCTAATTCTTCCAACGATGCAGTATTGATATTGATGGTGGTATTCGTAGGTTCGCTATTGGGAAGGGTTCCTCCTGAAACAGGAGGCAGGAGTGATTCTACCGAATTATCAGGAACATGTACGTGCATCCCATCGCTCAATGGCAGGGCAAGATTCACTATATCACGATTAGCATCTTCAGAGAATCCACCGGCCGCATTGACTGCATCCAATAGTATCGCCCCGGATGGCAGCTCATAGACATTGGGTTGGGCTACTTCGCCGCTGATGTACACATGCATTGGTGCAGTCGTGGCCGTTGCTAAAGGCGTCGCCGATGGAGGTGGTGGGCTGATGAATATCGGGGCCGGCCGTGTCTGACCCGTGAACGCGATCACCAGGGCAATGACAATTATCCCAAGAAACAAACCCAGGACGAGCCAGGCAATATGGCTTTTATCTAGTTGCAACGTTATAGCTCTATCCTTAGCCTTTAATCACAGCCACCGGAATGATGCGTGCCACCTTCTTGGCGATTCCGGCTTCATGCACGACCTCGACTACCAGATCGACGTCCTTATAAGCTGTTGGCGCCTCTTCGGCTAAACCCGGCATGCTGCCGGCCCGAACGTGAATGCCGGCCGCCTCCAGCTCATCTCGCAAATCGCTGCCCCAGACTTCCCTTTTGGCCTGCCGACGGCTCATCATCCGTCCGGCACCATGGCACGTCGAGCCGAAAGTCTGATCCATTGATCCTTGGGTTCCTAGCAACACCCAACTAGCCGTGCCCATCGATCCTGGTACCAAGACCGGCTGGCCGATGTCCCGGTAAATCCCAGGCAAGACCGGAGAACCAGGGCCAAAAGCGCGGGTAGCGCCTTTTCGATGGACACACACTTCCTTTTTTTGGCCATTGACTTGATGCTTTTCGATCTTGGCCATATTATGGGCAATATCATAAATCTGGTAAATCCGATGGTTACTCACTTTGCCGGCCAATACCTGGTCAAAACTGCGCCGGATATGGTGGGTTAAAACCTGCCGGTTGGCAAAGGCATAATTGGCTGCGGCCTTCATGGCTGCCAGGTAATCCTGGCCTTCCGGGCTACTCAACGGAGCGCAGACCAACTCTCTATCCGGCAGCTTGATGCCATATTTGTGGATCACTCGCTGGAATTGCTTGACATAATCAGTACATACCTGGTGACCGAAACCGCGAGATCCACAATGAATCTGGACGGCGATTCGCCCCGGGGATAGTCCCATCCGATCGGCCGCAGTGGAGTCGAAGACCTGATCTACCACGTCCACTTCGATGAAATGATTACCAGCTCCCAATGTGCCTACCTGGCTGGCGCCCCTTTGCATCGCTCGGGTGCTAACTTTGGAGGCATCAGCTCCTTCTACGCGTCCACTCTCCTCCGTTTTTTCTAAATCCTCGGCCGAGGCATAACCTCTGCTTAGTGCCCATTGGGCACCCTCTTCGACGAGACGGTCTAACTCTCCTCGTTTCAGCTTGATATTACCACCTTTGCCGACGCCGCTGGGGCAATTAGCATAGAGGACGGTGGCTAATTCGTCTAAATGAGGGGCGATCTCTTCCCGATCAATATGGGTTCCCAGCAGGCGCACACCACAGTTAATGTCGTAGCCTACGCCACCGGGCGATATGACGCCGTCAGGCAACTCGGTCGCGATCACGCCGCCAATAGGAAAACCATAACCTTGATGAATATCAGGCATGGCCAACGCGTATTTGACCACACCTGGCATCGTGGCAGTATTGACAAGTTGTCCCAGGCTCTTATCGTCCTTAATCGCCTCGAGTAATTGGGAATTAGCATAAAAGCGGGCCGGCACCCGCATATCTTCACGAAACGATCGGGGAACTTCATACAGATAGGGGCTTAAACGGTGAAAATCTTTGCTCGTGACCACTGGATGTGAATGCATGATCAACCTCCCTTACACGTCGAAGACGACAGTCGCTGCCAAACCCCGCTCCGTCTTTTCTATCTCTAGATTATGATAGGTGACGGCTTTGATATGCTTCAAGAGCTCGGCCACCCGACTACCTTTCAGGCTAGCCTTCAAATGAGTGTCAGTCACGTCGCTCAAGGAGATCTCGGGGAAGATCAGTTGCTCGTCTTCAGCCCAGAAAGCCAACTCAGTGAGCCAATCAACCAGCAATGTCTCTGCATCATAGGCCTCCAGCTCAAGATACCGTTCTACGTGCACCGGTACTTGTCTGATATCTTGAACCATAAGGCTGGCCATGCCGATAGCAGCGTTGGACAATAATTGAGTCAAATCAGATCCGTAGATCCGCAGTGCCCAATCGGCCGTGTGATCGACAACTTCAAAGTCGTTTGGCGAAGTAAGCGGGCTCATCGGCTTTATAATGATATTTTAACATGGCTGGCAACCCCACTCAATTGCCAACTCTTCCCGATCCCTCGAAATTGATGTATCTTAGGAACACCATTCCATGTAACTCAGGATTAGTGCCTACCAGGAGATGTAAACTGCATGTCAGATGAAAAAGAAAAATCAACTCCACCCCAAAAGCGGGTAACGATTGAAATTCCCAAGGATATAACGCCTGTTTACGCAAATTTAGCCTTTATTAGTCACACACCGGCTGAGATAGTCATCGACTTTGCCCAGGTATTGCCCAGAATGCCGAAGGGTAATGTCGTGTCCCGGGTGTTGATGTCCCCCATGCACGCGAAATTGCTCCAGCGGGCATTAGCCCAGAACATCACTAATTTTGAACGTCAGTTTGGCGAGATTCGCTTGCCACAACAACAATCGTTAGCCGATCAATTGTTCCGTTTTCCGCCCTCTGATGAACCAGAATCTGGAGAGTCAGACGATAACCCAACCGAGGAGTAATTGTGGATCAAGACCATCTAGACGACATCGCCGAAGCCATTCGAATTCATTTTGAGGAAGTAAATGATGCTCGCGACAATGCTTATCAGCAATCTCGCCAATTGGTAAGTACCTGTGCGCGATCGATTCGAGCCATTCACCGGGAAGAATGGCATAACGCCGACGAGCTCATGAAGCAGGCTAGGAGCGCGGCCGAAGAACTGATCGCTGGAGTAGAGCCCTATCCGAACTTATACCACGCCGGGTATACACAGGATGCGCTCAAGGAGTACGTTGAAGCCAACCTTACCTATGCCCTTATTCGCGACCTGCCTTTACCCACGGCCGAGGAATTAGGTACTGAAGAGAATACCTGGTTGAATGGTCTGGCAGAAGCCGCCACTGAATTGCGCCGGCGGATATTAGACATCATTCGCCATGGGCACAGCGAGGAAGCAGAAAGGTTGCTGGAGACAATGAACGAGATTTATTCGATCCTGGTGACTTTCGATTTCAATGACTCTATCACCCTGGGACTACGACGGCGCACTGACACTGTGCGGGCCGTATTGGAACGGACGAGAGGGGATGTAACCACAAGCTTGCGGCAGGCTGAATTGGAAAAGGCCCTGGAAGCTCTGGAAGCAAGGATCGCCAACCAGAGTAGGAATTGAAAATTATCGACCCTACTCCGACCAACTACCGAAACCGGCCGCCAGGGCGCCTAAACCTGTACCAACCAATAGTCCGAGCGCGCTCCACAGCGGTACCTGGCCAATGACCCAGGCGATCTCATCTGGGGTAAATTCTGGCCCGTGCCCATGCAAGCCGGTCTTGATAGCCATCAAGGTCAGGGTTAATATCCCAAAGATCAAACCCAGGATCACCCCTCCCCCAGCGCATAAGCCTAACCAGGCGAACAAACTCAAGATTCGTCCAGCCAAGAATCGCTGTATTAGATAACCGGCAAATAAAATGACCAACCCAGCCGATAAAAGGAGAACTTGCCTCAGATCTCCTTCCAGACTGACCCAAAAAATGGCGTAAATTGACACCACAATCGTAAGCCACTTTAACCCTGGAACTCGATCTGGAAATCGCATGGCCAGATTATAGCAGACGGAAAAAGCACTTCTCACCTAGGACTTCGGTGATACACAATGCAGGCGAACAACCTGGTTCCCAAGATGTACGAACACTTACACCAGTATCCGACTGTCGAGGCTATAATCCGCTTGTCAGTCACATTAGCCCCTGGCATAATGATTGGCTGCTGGCCTGAATGATTTCTAAATCCGGGAGAAATATCATGCACGCCAGCCCACCACGATAAATGTTGAACGATTACAAGGAGTAATTACTAATGTCAGATGATCCCATTAAGGATGCCCTACGATTGATGCCTTATGGCTTCTACGCCCTTACCTCGAGGAACGGTGAAGACGTAAATGCCATGGTTGCTAATTGGATCACCCAGGCATCTTTTGAGCCCCGTTTGGTGGTCATGGGTCTACAAAAGACGAGCTACACCCATAGCGTTATCGAAAAGGGACGCGTTTTTGCCATCAATATCTTCAAAAGTGAGGATAAAGAGGCAATGATGCCATTTACGAAGGGGCGGTCGAAAAAACCAGAAAAGATGATTGAGGCAAATTATCGTGAAGCACCCGAAACAGGCTGTCCTATACTAGATGGCGCAGCGGCTTATATCGAATTCAAAGTCGTAGACCTGATCGATGTTGGCGGAGATCATGATATCTTGGTCGGCGAAGCGGTCGGTGCTGGTATCTTGAATGAGGCTGATGTGGGGGAGATCTTGACGCTGCCCGGTCTAGGCTGGAGCTATGCCGGATAAGCCGGATACTAGGTCAAAAACAACTCATGGATTATGCAAAGGCTGAATGGAGATTGGTTAACAGCGGGTTTCAGGATGGCCCATCGAATATGGCCTGTGATGAAGCCATTCTGGAAGCCGTAGCACTTGGCCAGAGCCCCCCTACCCTGCGTTTCTATAGCTGGGAACCGGCTTGTATATCACTTGGATATCGCCAAAGCTGGCGATTAATCGATGAAAGTTATTGTCAGGATACTGGCTGGGATATCGTTCGCCGGCCGACAGGCGGCCGGGCTATCTTGCACGTCGACGAACTCACTTATAGTGTTTGTGCGCCTGTTGACGAACCTCGCGTTCAAGGCCGCGTCTTAGAGAGTTACCAACGCTTATCGGAGGCCTTGCTATCAGGTTTGCAGGCAATGGGGCTGAAGCCGGTAAAGGCCAATCCCGATCCTACCCGGGGAGAGGTTGATGGTCCTGCCTGTTTCGACGGGCCCTCAAACTATGAAATCACAGTCCAGGATCGCAAGTTAATTGGCAGTGCCCAGGTACGAAAGAAAGGGGTCGTCTTGCAGCATGGCACCCTACCACTTTTTGGAGACGTTAGCCGGATCTGCCAAGCTCTTTGTTTTGAGAGAGATGATCAGCGCCAGGCCTTGATCAGAGATCTCCGGCGGCAAGCCATCACGCTTGAAGAAGCGTTAGGTCGCCGGATATCATACGATGAGGCGGTTTCGTCGATGCAAGCTGGATTTGAGGATGCTCTTAATCTGGACTTCACGATAAGTGAATTGAGTGAGTCTGAGCTAGACCGTTCGGCCGAGTTAAGAGCAGAAAAATACGCCGATGACGACTGGACCCGACGCCTTTAGGCTATGGTGAAACAGATGTCGGTGTAATGACACGGGGTGGAGCCGGGGTTACCACGAAACCTTTCGGGATCTCTTGAATGAAGGGCGTCGCCGGTGGAGGTGCGGTCTCGGTGAAGACTATCTCTTCGAATCCCAGGTTTTCGAGGAAAGAACGCATGAACAATTGGGCCTCCTCGTTAGCCATGTCGATTACACCATTGGCCAATGCTGTTTCTTCCATCCTCATCTCAGCTTCCTGGCGAATGAGGCTCTCTAGCTGTGGATCGCCCTTGGTAAGCAAACCGATATCTCTATCGGCAACGTAAGATCGTTCGTTATCTAAGTCGGTGAGGAAAATCTCGGCCTCTGGTAATCGAACGATAACCTTTGTAGGGCTGACGACCTGCAGATCATCGGGTTTCATCTGGGCTAAATCGACGCCGGCAATGACGTCGCCGTAAGCCACAAATAATAGACTCTCGCCAAAGATGCCCCATAACATCTCTTGATTCTTTTCGATTTGTAGGACATCTTGAAAGGAATACGAAGCTGTTTCCAGACGGGCCAGACTATTTATCTCTTCCACGATCACCACGGGATTGGGTAAGATAACCGGCGTAGCCTCGACCACCAACTGACGAACGAGATCGCCAACGGGATCGGAAACCGATTTGACGCCCCTGACGGCCGAAATGCCCAAGAATACGCCCACGACGACCGCTATAGTGACTACAATTAGAAAGATGATCAGAAAGAAATACGCTACATTTCGCATGGAATTACCATGCTGAGGAGGAGAAACCTTGGTCATGTTCACAATTCTCGATTCGGTCAAACGACAATATCCTTAAAGGTTATTTACGGAATAATTCTGATTAGGTTGCATAATTGAAGCCAATGCCCTGAAAGTGGGCATTGGCCCAAGCCGTTATTATAAACACCACAAAGTAATCATTGTTACGGTAGCTCATGATTCTTTCATCTCGACCATCCCTGGTGCTTGTCAGAAATTGCGGATCGCGGACAATCTCTACATGCACGTGGCAACTTGTGTGATCACCTTGCAGCTTTATGGCGCTGATTCGCTAAAAGCAAAACGCCGGGTAGTGAAGCCCTTGCTTTCCCGGCTGCCCAAACAATTTAACGTGGCCGTGGCCGAAATTGATTGCCAGGATTCCTGGCAAACAGCCGTGATTGCTTTGGTCACGGTAGGCAATGATCCCGGCTATCTTCATGGCTTATTAGAGAGGTCGGTGAACTGGATAGAAACCAACCGGCCGGATGCGATTGTAGAACAATATTCCATCGAGCTACTTTAAACCAGACAGCTTTTAGAGCTAGCAAAACTTGGCCGATCATAACATTTCATGCCATGATATAATTCCTGATAGAAATGTGTGTATTTCAGCGAAATGAATTATTTGACTGTTCGAAGATAGTTCAGGCGGTACACCAAAATGATTGGAATAGGAGAAATCTATGACTACCCTTTATGCCGGATCTGAACCGGATACAAGCAGCGTCCCAGTGGAAGCAGGCGATGAGGAACGGATGCGGGCCCTAATTGAGGTTCTGAGCGCCTATATTGAGTATTATCACGGAGGCGCTGTCGAGATGGTTTCTTATGAAAATAATCATCTCACCGTCCGCATGTCTGGTGCTTGTGAAGGGTGCAATCTGGCCCCGGTAACGCTCCATGGCTGGGTCGAAGGCACTGTAAAACAATTCTTTCCTGACTTGGAAAGAGTTGATGCCGTTTAGATATCAGCGAATCTCGGCGAATAAACATTTCAGATATGCTCCCTCCGCAAAAGTCATCGGATGGTCTATGGGATGACCGGTTCGGGAAATTTCGCGAATAGATCGCCCGCTGTCTCGAATTACGTGGTTGATTTCCCCAAAGAATTCCTCATCTTGGACGCGGCTGGAACAGGAGGCCATCAACAGTACTCCACCAGGTCTTAATACAGCCAACGACATTTTAACTAAGCGGTGATAGGCATTAAGGGCTCTAGCGACCTCAGATTGGCGCTTCGCAAAAGAGGGTGGATCGACGATGACTAGGTCGTAGAGTCTTCTTTCCTGGCCATACCGTTCGAGTAACTTGAAGGCATCTTCGCAAACTGTTTCGTGTTCGGCAGCAGCTACGGTTGGTTGATCGCCGTTTAAAAGGAAGTTTCTTTCGGCCGAGTCCAAGGCCTGGGCGCTGGTATCTACGCTGGTTACCTTTTGCGCTCCACCACGAGCCACATAGAGAGAAAATCCACCACTATATGCAAAAACGTTTAGAACTCGTCGAAGATCATCCCTTTTTGCTACGAGCTGTTCCAGGCGGGCGCGGTTCTCCCGTTGGTCCAGAAAAAAACCCGTCTTTTGGCCACGGGCGAGATCAGCTTCAAAGGTCAATCCATTCTCCTGAAACAGGACAGGTCCTTCTAGCCTTGGTCCCAGAAGAAGTTGTCCATCAGAAAGCCCGTATAGGGATTCGGGATTGTCGGTTGCCTTCCGGCTGAATCGTAAAACCAATCGATTGACCGGCACAACCTCCAACAAGGCGGGCAGGATGATAGGTAGCTGGTTCACCCACGCGGCCGTATCGAGTTTGAGGACGAAATTCTTATCGTACCGGTCGACGACCAAGCCTGGCAAACCGTCATTTTCGCCATGAACAAGCCGGTAGCCATTCGTATGAGTGGCTGGAAGCGAAGCTCGAAGTTTTGCAGAATCGGCCAGGCGATCCTTGTACCAGGATTGATTGATATCTGCTGGATGATTATGCTGAAGGATTCGTAGACGAATAGGCGAGAACGGATCATAGAGGCCGATGGCCAGAAACCGATCCTTGTGGTCGAAGACGACGCCCAAATCGCCGGTGGTACCCTCCCGGCTCTGTTTCCGAATCGAGTGGTCAAACAGCCAGGGATGGCCCTGGCGAATAGCTCTTTCGGCCGCTGGCTTGACATGAAGGGCCAAACGTTTCTGGGAAGGTCCTGGAATATGATCGAGTGGATTCATACCTTGGCTAAATTCTAACCCAGTTAACCTGGATTGCTTGCATCTTATATCCTTTCAGTTTTAATTGCCCAATGACACCGAGAATTTCTGTCACCGTGCCAGCAACGACTGCCAATCTGGGTCCCGGTCTTGACTGTATTGGCCTGGCCCTAAACCTCTATAACAGGGTGACCTTCGAAGAATCCTCGGCCGGGTTATCCGTTTCCGTAAAAGGCGAGGGAAAAGGGATCATCCCCGAAGATGAAACCAATCTGGTCGTCCGGGCGGCCGAGCGTGTCTTTCAACTTGCCGGGCGTCGGCCGGCCGGTCTACGAGTCGTTCAAGAGAACCAGATACCAGTCAAGAGCGGCCTGGGCAGCAGTGCGGCGGCCGTATTGGCTGGCATCCTGGCAGCAAATGGCTTAGTGGGCAAGCCATTGAATCAAGAAGATATATTGGCGCTAGCCAGTGAAATCGAGGGCCATCCGGACAACGTAGCCCCTGCCCTTTATGGCGGCTTGACACTTATCGTAAACGAGGCTGGGAAATTGATCGTCACTCGCATCCCAATTCACGAGATGTCAGTAGCCGTCGTCCTGCCCGAATTCAATCTAACCACGGCCGAAGCGCGGGCTGCCTTGCCGACCCAGGTGCCATTGGCCGATGCCATCTACAATGCTGGAAGGGTCGGGCTTTTGGTGCGGGCGCTGGAAACCGGCGATTACCATGCTTTGGGGGTGGCCACCCAAGATAAACTTCACCAGCCGTATCGCTTGCCACTGATTCCAGGCCTGACAGAGGTTTTTGAGGCGGGACAGGCGGCCGGGGCGGCGGTAGCCCTCAGCGGCGCCGGTCCTAGCGTCATCGCTTTTGCGCCGGCCGGGCATCAAGATATTGCCATAGCCATGGGCGAGGCCTTTGCCACCGCAGGATTGAAGAGCCGCTATTGGGTATTGTCAGTATCCCGCGTGCATCCAGCATTGGCGGAGCTTATCGATTAGCCAAGCCGGTTGAAGTCTGTTAAACTATGGTCCCGTCTGGGCTCCACCTCCGAGAGTTCAAAACCTGATAGTTTTGCCGAGGTTTAGGTCGAATCCCTGGACTGATTTACACAATAGATATTAACCCTGCACATTTCCTAGACTACCCCAGAAAAGTAGAACGATTGAATAAATCGTATGACGAGGAGAATTGAATGGATAAATCAACATTGTTGGATTGGTATCGGCAGATGGTGCTCATTCGTCGATTTGAGCAGCGATCGGCCGAACTTTACCAGCAAGGAAAAATCGGTGGTTTCCTGCACCTCTATATCGGGCAAGAAGCCGTTGCAGTCGGGACGATCAGCGCCCGAAAAGATGGCGACCATGTCATTACGGCTTACCGCGATCATGGACACGCCTTGGCCGTGGGTTCCGATCCCAAAAACGTGATGGCTGAAATGTTGGGAAAAGTAACCGGAGTTAGTAAAGGTAAAGGTGGTTCAATGCACCTGATAAACGTCGAGCAGCGTTTCTGGGGTGGCTATGCTGTCGTCGGCGGGCATTTGCCACTGGCCGCTGGAATCGCCCTAGCCGAACAGTACAAGGAAACGGATAATGCTGTCCTTTGTTTCTTCGGCGATGGATCAACCAACATTGGCTATTTCCATGAATCATTAAACCTGGCTTCCGTTTGGAATTTACCTGTACTCTGGATAGCCGAGAACAATCAATACGGCATGGGGACCTCGGTCAGCCGGGCTTCGGCTGTTCCCGAAATGGTGGATAAAGCTTCAGCTTACGGCATGGAGGGAAAATCCGTGGACGGCATGAATGTCATCGATGTCTTTGAGGCGACCCGATCAGCGTTAGGGGCAATCCGCAGTGGAGAAGGTCCCCAATTTTTAGAGATGATCACTTATCGATATGAAGGACACAGTATGGGCGATCCCCTGCGTTACCGCACCAAAGACGAAGTCGAAAAATGGCGGGATGACGATCCGATAGGCATCTTGGAACGTCACATTTTGCATGAAGATATAGCTGGTAAAGAAGAGTTGGAAGCGATAGACCAGTCGGTGGAAGAACAAATCGAAGAAGCCGTTCAATACGCCGAAGAATCGCCACTTCCGGCACCGGATGCCCTATTCAGTAACATTTACGTGGAGGCATGAGATGGCACGCATTACAATGAGACAGGCCATTACTGACGCACTTCGCGAGGAAATGCAACGGGACGAGACCGTGTTCATTATGGGCGAGGAGGTCGGTATTTGGGGCGGCACGTATGCGGTCACCCGGGGCTTTTACGACGAATTTGGCGAAAAACGCGTCCGGGACACACCGATTTCCGAAATGGTGATTGGTGGCGCGGCCACCGGTGCGGCGATGAATGGATTACGGCCTGTGGCCGAGTTCATGACCATAAATTTTGCCTTCCTAGCCCTGGATGCCATTGTCAACCATGCTGCAAAGGTGCATTACATGTTTGGCGGTGCTATCAAAGCCCCGGTGGTATTTAGAGCTCCAGGAGGTGGCGGCCGGCAATTAGGAGCTACCCATAGCCATACACCGGATGTGATCTTTGCCCACTTCCCTGGCCTGAAGGTTGTTTCACCCGGTACGCCGTACGATGCCAAGGGATTGCTCAAGTCAGCCATTCGATCCGATGACCCGATCCTGTTTATCGAGCATGCAACGTTGTACCAGGTGCGGGGCGAGGTGCCGGAAGGGGAAGAATATACCGTTCCCATCGGTGTTTCAGACGTTAAACGCGAAGGCTCTGACGTCACTATTGTAGCCTATGCTCAAGGATTGCAGGTTGCTCTCGAAGCAGCCGATCAACTGGCCAAAGAAGGTGTTGAGGCAGAAATCGTCGATTTACGGACCCTGCGGCCATTGGACATGGAACCGGTGCTTGAATCATTCAAAAAAACCTTTAAGGCTGTTGTTGTTGAAGAGGGCTACCGATCTTTCGGCATTGGCGCAGAAATTGCAGCTCGAATACAGGAAGAAGGCTTCGATTACTTGGATGCCCCCATCAAACGTGTGGCTCAACTGGAAACACCATTGCCCTATTCCCGCGAATTAGAGCAAATGGCCTTGATCAACAAGGAACGGGTCGTCGAAGCGGTGAAGGAGATAGTCTGATGGCTGAATACATCGTCATGCCAAAATTGGGATTCGACATGCGCGAAGGCGTCCTGGTCGGCTGGAACAAAAGCGTGGGCGATTCGGTCGAGAAAGGAGAAGTCGTTGCCGAGATCGAATCGGATAAGGCCACGCTAGAATTAGAAGCCCAGGCCAGTGGCATCTTGCTTAAGCTCCTGGCAAGTGACGGCGATGTCATACCCATCGGCGGTAATCTGGCCATTGTAGGCCAAGAGGGTGAGGATATCACCGCTATGGCCGAAGAAGGCGTAACGGCAGGTGAGGCGGTGGTTGAGCCAATCAAAGAGGACGAGGAAGTAGAAACGAAGGCCTTGGCGCCAGAAACACCAGCCAAGGTTATTGCCGTTAGTGATGAGTTCCCTGGCGGCGTGAAAGCATCGCCGGTAGCCAGGCGCGTCGCCAAAGAACGAGGAATCGACCTTCAGAAGATCAACGGAACAGGCCCGGGCGGGAGGATTATCAGGGCAGATGTGGAAGGTTTTGAAGAGGCAGCTCCCACGGTAATTAAGGATGTTCCTGAAAGAGTTCCTGTTCCCACAGGACTGGAGTCGGAAGAAGTGCCGACGAGTCGATTACGCCAGGCTATCGGCCGGCGTATGGTCGAAAGTAAGACGACAGTGCCCCATTTCTATGTCACCACAGATATTGACATGGCGTCGGCCCTGGCTTTGCGAAAGGAGATCAACGCTTTAATACCCGAAGATCAAAAGGTGACAGTAAATGACATGATCGTCAAAGCAGCGGCCTTGACGCTGCGAAAATTCCCTAATATTAATGCCAGTTTTGCCGGTGATAAGATTATCCGGCATGGACGTATTAACGTGGGCACAGCAGTGGCAGTCGAAGGTGGTTTACTTACAGTCGTTCAAAAAAATACAGATATCACACCATTAACTCAAGTGGCTGTGGATAATAGAGCCATGATTGACCGGGCCCGGGAGGGTAAAAACCGGCCGGCAGATTTCGAGGATGGCACCTTCACAGTGAGTAATCTGGGCGCTTTTGAGGTCGACCATTTCATCGCCATTATTAATCCGCCTGACGCAGCAATTCTTGCCGTGGGAACAGCCAGTCAAGTGCCGGTGGTCGTCGATGACCAACTGCAAATAGGCTGGCGGATGAAAGCCACGATTTCGGCCGATCATCGGGTGACCGATGGAGCGGAGGCCGCTCGATTCATCCAAGAGTTCAAGGCAATCATGGAGGAACCGCTAAGGTTACTGCTTTAGCTCCATTTGCTCGCAAGAGCTTGATTTTCAGCCTTTTCTCTGGTACTTGAGCACCAACCAGATGGTGAACAGTAGTGCTTTTGACTTACTCGTGTTTCTTGATCAAAAACTGTATAATCTAAATATTAATAGTCGCCAGCGTATTTCCGGCCTGTAGTACCAATACAATAACGAATAGGGTAGTAGTATGCAGACTATATTAGTTATTGACGACGATGAATTGGTGTCGCGAACTTTGCAGCGTGCCTTGAAGCTTTACGACTATCAAGTCATGGTAGCTAACAGCGGCACCGAGGGTCTTCATGTTGCCAGGCGACATCGCCCAGATCTCCTGGTGTTAGATATTGTCATGCCGGGTACCGACGGCTACCAAGTTTGCAGGCAAGTCCGAGGTGATCCGCTTTTGAAAGATGTGCCCATCCTTTTCCTGACGGCCAAGTCGAAGGATGAGGATAAGATCGAGGGTTTTCGAGCCGGTGGCGATGATTACTTGGCCAAACCGTTCAATATGCAGGAACTTCAATTGCGTATCCGGGCGATTTTGCGACGCGCTGGCAATGGCAGTGATGAGCCGCTAAACCAAAACGTGGTAAAAGTCGGCGAGGTGGTCCTTGATACGCGGTCTTTCAAAGTAACAACACCAGCTGGCACTTCGTTACTCACCAATGTCCAATTTGATCTCCTGTATCACTTGATGAGCAATGCCGGGCAAGTTTTTACAAGCCAACAGTTGCTACAAGATGTTTGGGATTATCCTCGCGATACGGGTAGTCCTGAACTAGTACGTGCCCATATCAAGAATTTGCGTGATAAGATTGAACCAGAACCACGTCAACCCATCTACATACGCACAATTCAGGGGCATGGTTATACATTTGCTTTCTAAACCAGCATTCGTGATAGGCAGATTTGGTTCGCAACAGGCTGCGTTTTGCCCAATTTTGGCTTCATCTTTTTGAGACCAACATCATGAGCGCGAACCGGTTAATGACGGCAGTAAATTTCAGGGAGAATGTTGAGGTTACCTTCACTTCAACGTCTTCGGTTCGAATTCTGGTTGTAGACGACGAACCTGAAATCGCCGAGTCACTATCCGAGTTCCTGACCCGCAAAGAAGGTTACCAGGTGGCTATTGCCCGGGACGGCCGGGAAGCCATGGTCATGCTGGAAACCACAATTACCGATCCAAGCAAAGCCATTGACCTAGTATTGTTGGATGTTCGCATGCCGGTGATGTCGGGACCGGAAGTATTAGGCTGGCTTCGCAACCACCCTGAATTACGATTCACCAGGGTCATTGTACTCACGGCCGCTGCTGGCAGCGAGGAAAAGGTTGAGGCGTTATTGGCTGGAGCCGATGACTATATTACCAAGCCATACAATCCGTTGGAACTCCTGGCTCGAGTAAAAACCATTCTCAGGACCCAACAACTGGAAAAACAGCTTCAACGACAAAGCCAGCAATTAGTTACCCTCAATCGGGTTAGCCAGGCGATCACAGCAAAATTAGCGGCAGCCGATGTTTTAGCCATGGCAGTTGAGGCCGTTCACGCACTGTTCAATGTAGAATTGGCAGCCGTCTTCATGATCGACGATGAACGTAAGCGATTACATTGCCGCCATATCCAACCCCAAAGTCTCCAATTAGCTGACTCCTGGATGCCGATTTCAGTTGGAAAAGGTATCGTAGGTTCGTGCTATGAATTGCATAGCAGCCTGTACCTAAATGATCCCCTATCCGACGATCGCTTTCTGCCAGGAGTGGATGCGCCGGTCGGATTTCCAGTCAGCTCAATCATGGTTTCACCTCTCTATGTTCGGGGTAAACCCGTTGGCTTCATGAATGTCCTGAATAAACGTGATGGGCTCTTTTCAGATGTTGATCGCGGCTTGCTCTCATCACTAGCCAGTTCTGTAAGTCGCGCCGTGGAGATAGCCTGGCTATTCCAAAGCATTAAACAAAGACAGCAAGAATTGTTGGAGAGTCGCAATACGTTGCAGGCAGTCATCGACGGCATCTTGCATCCGATTTACACGATTAACGAAGCCTGGCAGATCGATGCCGTAAACCAGACGAAATGCCTGGAATTGAGTGAGTCGCCAGAGATACTTGTCGGAAAAACCTGCTTTAAAGCCTTCTTCGATCGCGAGATACCCTGCGATCATTGCCGAATCATTTCAACACTTGAGGCGCAGGAATCACAACATTGGACTCTGACGTTCGACGGCCAAGATCATAGACAACAGGAATGGGACGTAAACGCCTATCCGATCCCGGGTTCGAAGGTGGGATCAGCCCGGGCAGTAGTCGTCTGGCAAGATAGAACTGAAGAACGGCGTCTCGAGAGCTCGTTAATGCAAGCTGGCAAGCTGGCAGCCATTGGACAGCTCGCGGCCGGTGTGGCCCATGAAATCAATAATCCGTTGACCGCCATCAACGCCAATGCCGAAATTCTTCAAATGTCCATTGGAAAAGAAGACGAAAACTATGAATCGGTGGAGTTGATTTCCCAGGCCGGAGATAGAGCAGCACAAGTGGTTCGCGGGCTGTTAGATTTCGCGCGCCAGTCTCAATATGAATTTGCCGTAGTGGACGTTAATCAATCGATCCAGCAAGCTCTGAACCTGGTGTCGTACCAATTCAAGACTGCAAATATTGAAGTAATCACCGATTTGGCCGACGATTTACCTGATATTGATGCCAGCCTGGAACATTTACAAAGCGTGTGGCTCAATTTGCTGATCAATGCTCGAGACGCCTTCGAAGATGTCAGCGACGAAAGGCGGGTTGAGATAAGCACCCGTCACGAGCAACCAGATGGCGAAGTATTGGTCGTCGTCCGCGATTCAGGCCATGGCATGTCGACCACCGAACAAGACCATATCTTTGAGCCATTTTTTACAACTAAAGCCCCCGGGGAAGGGACCGGCTTGGGTTTAGCCACCTGCCACAGAATCATCGAACAACATGGTGGGCAAATTGAAGTTGCTAGCGCGCCGGGAAAAGGTGCCACTTTTGTGGTTCATTTACCTGTTTAAAAATGACCTCACTTCTTGCAGCCTTGGCGGGGCGCCACCTTTTGAGCATGGAACGGGACTGTCGGTGACTTTGGATTAAGATTTAATCTCCTTTGATGTCATTTGTGCGACCGCCGGTAAACCCCGAGTTGTTTTTCCCATTTCGCCGGCCGACCTTTTGCGAGTGAGCGATGGCGTAACCGTCGATCTAAATGCTTGACCGCTAGCCTTTGTAAAAAATTCCCAATTAATATTTGAATGCCCTTGGAAGCCAAAACCAGCCAAGGTTATAATCATATTCATGAGTTTCCAACCCCCGACTCAAATCAAGGAACTGCTGGCCAACTTACCAACCCGGCCGGGTGTCTACCTGCACAAGGATGAGCACGGCAAGGTCCTTTATGTTGGCAAGGCTGTTAATCTTCGGAGCCGGGTGCGATCCTACTTTCAAACGAACGTCGACTCCTTTAAAACCCGCCGTTTGCGGCAGCAGATCGCCGATATTGAAATCATCACCACCGATTCGGAACTCGAGGCGCTGCTGCTGGAAATGACCTTAATCAAGAAGCACAAGCCTCATTTCAACGTCCGGCTTAAGGATGATAAGCGTTATCCTTATATTAAGATCCACTGGTCGACCCCTTTCCCAAAAGTCACCGTGACCCGGAGGATGGTACACGATGGTTCGCGATATTTTGGTCCTTACACATCCGTTTGGGCCGTGCACCAGACCCTTGACTTACTGCGTAAGATCTTCCCGTACTTAACCTGCAACAGGGAGATTACTGGCCAAGACCAGCGTGCTTGCCTGTATTTCGACATCAAACTCTGCAATGCGCCTTGTATCGGCAATGTATCACAGGACGAATACCGGACCATGATCCAGCAGCTCATGGATTTCCTCCACGGTCGATCCGACTCACTCATCAGAGAGATCGAAGACCAGATGCAAGAGGCAGCCCATAATCTCGATTTCGAACAAGCAGCCAGGTATCGCGATCAACTGAGGGCCATTGACCGCGTGGTTGCCAAACAGAAGGTTATCAGTGCGGCTAACACGGACCAAGATGTCATCGCTTTTGCTCGGGATGATACAGATGCCTGCGTGCAAGTTTTTTTCATTCGCCATGGCAAATTGATTGGCAGGGAGTACTTCCTTTTGGAAGGAACCGAGGATGAGGAAGACAACGAGGTGCTGGGAGATTTTTTGACCCAATTCTATGACGAAGCTGCCCATATCCCGAGAGAGGTATTATTACCCAATGAGGTGGAAGAAGCTCGCATTATAGAACAATGGCTTCAACAAAAGCGTAGCACAAAGGTAACCATAACGGTGCCCAGGCGCGGGAGAAAAAAGGAATTAGTTCAATTGGCGGCCGTTAACGCCTCGGACACGCTTATGACACTACGGCAGCAATGGGCGGCGGACCGCTCCAAACACGTCACGGCCATGAACGAACTACAGGAAGCGATGGAACTGGAAGTTCCACCGGCACGAATAGAATGCTACGACATCAGCCATACTCAGGGGAAACAAACGGTTGGCTCCATGGTGGTATTCGTACAAGGTGCCCCTCGTAAAAATGACTACCGGCGCTTTAATGTAAAGACGGTTGGCAACGACGATTATGGTGCCATGAATGAAGTGCTAACTCGACGCTTCCAACGCTATGCAGATACCATGGCTGGCGAGCTACACGATCCCAAAAAAATAGGCAAGATAAGGAAGGATACGGCCTGGTCCATATTGCCAGACCTTTTGATCGTCGACGGCGGAAAAGGGCAATTAACCGTCGCCGAAAACGTAATGCAACAATTCGATATCGAGAAAGAAGTCTCACTAGCAGCGTTAGCTAAACAGGAAGAGATCCTCTTCATTCCCGGCAAGAAGGGAGCTATCAGATTGCCGGAACGATCTGAAGGGTTACATCTCGTCCAACGTGTTCGCGACGAAGCCCACCGCTTTGCCAATGAAGGTCACCGAAAACGACGAGCAAAGGTGGGAGTAGCCTCAATACTGGATGGTATTCCCGGCGTAGGACCAAAAAGAAGAAAAGCACTCCTCGAGCAATTCGGGTCGATCGAAGGGATCCGCCAAGCGACAGTCGAAGAGGTCGCGGCCGTCCCAGGAATCCCATATGGTGTGGCCCAAACCGTAAAAGCACAGCTAGACTAAAATAGCCAGACAATATCCCTCAGAAAGAAAAAATCGTTGAAGTCTTGACACAATAGAACACTTGTGCTATTCTTTCGATATTAGAACACACGTTCTACATAAAATGTACTAGCTTATCCGTCGAAGTAACAGACAAGATTCTGCCATTCTTATCGGCAGGGAATATTTGGTAATGATTTTATTTTCTATTCGATTCACGGATATGCCATCAGGATTGGTTCAACGATTTGACTCGAGTAAATGGAGGTATTTATCATGGCAGTTAAGAGCTCTTTAGGATCTGTTCGGTCTGGAAACCTGACTTCACCTAATTTTTTTTCCTCTTCGTCGATGGCGCCTCGCACATTATTAATCGGTGTGATTCTCCTTCTGGCGCTTTTCGCCTTCGAAATGTTCAACTTTGACACGACCAGATACGCGTTAAGTAGCTTGCTGGGAGATGTCAGGTTTGCCGGTTTAGCTTGGGCCACGATCCTGGCAGTAGCCTTCTGCGCCATCGATTTCGCCGGGTTGGCCAGGCTATTCACACCTGAACGGGGTTTAAATGAGCCAAAGGAAATTTGGTATTTAACCGGCGCTTGGCTGTTGGGAGCTACTATGAATGCAATCATGACATGGTGGGCAGTTTCGCTTGTACTTCTTGAGTCACAACTTGGTAACGAAGTGTTGAGTCGCGAACAGCTTTTGAATATCGTGCCTGTCTTTGTCGCGATTTTAGTATGGTTGACGAGGATCCTTTTCATAGGAGCAATTACGATGGCTGGTGAAAGAATATTACATGGAAGTACACGGCCGAGAGTCAATGCTCCTTCGTCAACATCTAAGAATAACCAACCCACGACTTCAAGCAGCGCAACGGGTCCTTCGCCGAAGTACGCCAAACCAATCGCCAAAGGCGCTGCCATCGAACTCTCAACAGCACCTGCCCGGCCAGGGGTGCAGCCAACGAGGGTGCATCGACGTCCACCACGACCGAATTCTAGTACAGGTCTCCGTGATGGATATCGCAGCGCTGGTTCTACCTCGAAGAGCGGCTAAGGAAATTGATGGTAGCAAGTCATGGCCATTTATGAAGATTCTTTGGCTGAAGTCGGCACACCTTTTTCACCTTCGGAAGCCAGCTTTTCGGGTGAACAAGTTGAAGCTTGGTGGTCTCCATCTGGCGATGGTAGAGGATTATTACCCATTCTGCTGGCCTTGATTGCTATTGCAGCCTTTATCATTGTTCGGCCTGAGGTTGGAACCAGCGATCAGGTGCAAAATGATGGTAACGCGGTTGGTACAGAGGTGTCCACCGAATCTGGCGTCGCCATCGAAAAAGTCGAAACAGATATTGGACAATTGTCAGATGTTAACCTGGATCTTAGTGGCTCTAGATCCAGACTTTCTCCTGTTTTTACACCGGAAGTATTATTCTGGGAACCACAAATATTGAGGTGGGCAGCCAATTACAGTATCGATCCGAATATCGTGGCTACCATAATGCAAATAGAATCTTGCGGCAACCCTGGAGCAGAATCCTATGCTGGAGCAAAGGGCTTGTTTCAGGTTATGCCCTTTCACTTCGCTGAAGGTGAGTCGATGTTGGATCCCGATACCAATGCGATGCGGGGTTTGGTTTTTTTCAATGAACAACTTCGGTATACAAATGGCGATATTCTTTTATCTTTCGCTGGTTACAACGGTGGTTATGCAGCCTCAGGGGGTAATTATTTGAATTGGCCCAATGAAACGCAGCGGTATTACTACTGGGCGAAAGGCATTTACGAAGAAGCCAGTGGTGGTATGGAGCAGAGTCCGACTTTATCAGAGTGGTTAGCAGCCGGTGGTGCTGCTGGCTGCCAGCGGGCGGCAGCTCAGCTTGGATTGTAAATTATCCATTGGTAGGAATTGCTCATATAAGGAATATCTAAACTTCCGGTATTCGGATAGGTGAAGATCGCTCATAATTTTTGGGGAATGTGATATATCACAATCCCCTTTTTTATTTGGTTAATTAGGGCTAGTTAAATATCAGCAGCATCGACCAAATCCAAAAGTATACTTCAAAATTCTCGAGTAGGAGCGTTTGACTACCTAGTGTTGGACAATATATACTGGCACATTGTTGTTTTGTGGTAATGGGTCAGCCCATGATTTGGTTTTAGTTCTTGATTTCGTGTCGGTAAATAGGGCATCAAGAGCTTAATGATGAGCGTAGGAGGTAAATCATGACAGTTTCGATCACTTGGCATGGTCACGGCACGGTATCTTTTGACGTTTCAGGCAAAAAGATTCTTGTCGATCCATTTTTTACCGATAACCCATCGGCAAAGTTGCGTGCTGCTGATGTGGAAGCCGATTATATCTTGTTGACACACGGCCATGGCGATCACGTAGGTGACGCCGTTTACATTGCCAAGCGGTGCGGTTCGTTGGTGATATCCAACTTTGAGGTCTGCAATTGGATCGCCACTCAGGGTCATGAACGGGTGCATGCCCAGCATATTGGCGGTGGCTACGAGCATCCTTTTGGTCATGTGAAGCTGACCATAGCATTTCATGGCTCGGCCCTACCTGATGGTTCGACTGGTGGAATGCCGGCTGGTTTTTTATTGAACTTGGAAGGGAAAAAGGTTTATATCGCCGGTGATACGGCTCTATATTCGGACATGCAGTTGATCGGCCGCCATGGGCTAGATCTGGCGGTTTTGCCCATTGGCGATAATTTCACAATGGGTCCGGAAGATGCATTGTTAGCTGTCGAGTTTTTAAACGCAGCCGTGGTGATCCCGTATCATTACAATACCTGGCCGCCAATTACCCAAGATGTCCACAGCTGGGCAGAACGGGTGCTTGAACAAACAAATAGCCGGCCTGTGGTGCTGGGGGTTGAGGATAAGTATACCTTGTGATCAAGGTGCTGGTTCGACCAATATTTCAGGCGAGAAGCCTCCAATCCGGCCGTTGGCATCTATGGCTGCCAGGCTTAAGGCATAGGCGGTCTGAGCATCCAGGTCTGTGAAAGCCACGTTGCCAGCTTCCGAGACCGAGACATATCGAAAAGGGGGGTAATCTTCGGTGCCAATTGGGCGGAAGGATATAGCGTAACCGGCTGCACGGGGATCAGGAAACCAGTTCAGAATATAGGAACCGGTTCCGGTCATTGGGGTGACGGTCGGTGCTGGTGGAGCTGGTGGTGCACCGGCAAGATTGGCCAGTACCGCTAGATTGAGTTGGGTCACTTGTCTTAAATAGCCATAGTCAATCTTATTCGCAGTATCCCCGGATGAGTGCTGGCTACCCCTGTCCTCCACAGATTCCGTCAATCGTACCCCAGGAATACCAGCGTTAATGAACTCGCGATGATCACTCCAGCGGCCTTCTCTATCGAGAGCGTTAATTATGTCAATTCCCAAGGCTGGTGTGTAGAGTCCACCGATCAGCTTCAGATACCGGGCCAATTGGCGAGAAGTGTTCGTGTCAGGGCCAGGAGAAAAGATGCGTATAGATTGGGGGATACCAGCACGGCCGCCGACGATGTCATTGTTGACGATAACATCAAGCGTTCGGCCTTCTAACATCGTGTTTTGTACATAATGCCGGCTGCCGAAGGATCCCTGCTCCTCCGCCGAAAACGCAGCAAATATGATCGTCTGATTCCAGGAGCGGGAGCTCAACAGTCGAGCAAGCTCGATCAATAATGCCACGCCTGAGCCGTTGTCATCAGCCCCGGGAGCAGGGCTAATCCCATCGAGCGGATCAGTAGACCGCGAGTCATAATGGGCTGAAATGACGATCGCTCCTTGATAGTCGCCGATCCCGGGCAAGGTAGCAATGACATTGCGCTGGTTTGTAATTCGACCGTCGATATTTGCCGGAAAGTCGTCGTAAGTGACCTGCAGAGCGCCACCATTCACCCGGAGGAACTCATCATGGATCCATCGCCGGGCGGCGCCGATGCCAAAATCATCCCGTTGGGTTTCGCTGAATATATTCCGCGTCCCAAAATTTTCCAGTGTTTGAACGTAAGCTAATAATTGTTGTTCAGATACGGAATTCACCAGCGTTGCAATGTCAGGATCGACGGTCGGAGCTACAGAACTCACTGGGTTGGTGATCAACTCCAGATCAGAGAAGTCCACGGGTTCAGCAACTGGCGGGGTGGGAATGACCGGCCCCTCCGGTGGTGATAATAAAGAGCAAGCCGTCGCCAATGTCAACACGAAAACGGCAAACAGGATGAATCGGCCGGTAAAACGCACCTCAACCTCGACTAAGATATGAATTCAGTTTGTTTACTGTGCAAAGTAATATCATAAGGCGCGGGCTATCTGGAGCTTCCGTGCCTTATTGTTGAAGATAGTTCACTGGCGAACTGGGCTTTGTTTTATGAATCTTTTTCTTCGCGACCCTTAATAAAAATATCAAGCATCTCTAGTGGCACCGGGAAGATAGTCGTCGTATTGTTCTCAACGCCGATATCGAGTAACGTCTGTAAATAGCGGAGCGTGATGGCTGCCGGTTCCTCTTGCATCAAACGGGCAGCTTCAGCTAACTGTTTGGCCGACTGTAACTCGCCTTCAGCCCGAATAACTCTGGCCCGGCGTTCTCGTTCAGCTTCGGCTTGTCGGGCCATCGCCCGGACCATCGTTGAGTCTAGTTCCACGTCCTTGATCTCGACGATACTGACTTTGACGCCCCAGGGCTCTGTGGCTTCATCGATGATGCGCTGTAACCGGTCGTTGATTCGCTCGCGCTCCTGCAATAATTGATCAATTTCTGACTGGCCTATGACATTTCGCAGGCTTGTTTGGGCGATCTGCCATGTAGCCCGTTGATAATCTTCAATTTGAATGACGGCCGCCACTGGATCCAACACCCGGAAATAGACCACGGCGTTTACCCGTACAGTCACATTATCGGCCGCGATCGCATCCTGTGAAGGCACATCTAGCGTAATCGTACGCAAATCTACTTTTACCATGCGGTCGATGATGGGAATGATGAAAAATAGCCCTGGCCCCTTAGCCGCTTGTACACGTCCTAAACGGAAGATCACGCCCCTCTCGTATTCAGGTACGATCTTGATGGCAGCGACCAGAATTACAACCAGACCAACGCCAAGACAAAGAATTGGTATTAAGACTCCACCAAGCAGATCCATGTCTTCATTATCTCCTTACAAGTGACCAACAACTATTACTTTACTTGTGCTGGCCAAGTTGATTATATAGCGAATGGCTCTTAGGGACATGCTAAAATCGATAGCCTCCAGTTAATATTACAGAATCTCTAAGCGAACCCAGGAAACTAGCTTGGGACAAAGATGATGGCAACACCAAAGAAAGCGACGAATGTACCCAGTATGCTCCGTTGGCTGACTCGGGTACCATATGCCAGATATTCGAGAGGAATCAGGATGACTGGGGGCAAAGCCATGAGTGTCGCAGCTACCCCAACTGGCGCCAGTTGTATGGCAATTAAGGACAACCAGATCCCCAGAAAAGGTCCAACGACGGTGCCAGCTATTATCGCTCGAAAGGCAAGACGATTCCGCCATTGGCGAATTGTAGAGACTAGTTGTCCCCGTATGGCTGCCAGTCCCCAAAGGATGACCAGGGCAACGAAAAGCCTGATAGATGTGGCGGAAAGCGCTGGAAAATCGCCAACGAGGCCAAATTTAGCCGCGATGAGGTTGGATGATTGCCCCAATGCTCCCAGAAAGGCAAAAAACAGGCCCATCCCGTATTGCTTGTTTTCGACGATAACTTGGGTGGATCGCCTTTCGGTAACTACCCAGGCGATCCCAGATACGGTTACAAAAATGCCCACCATCTCCAACGAACTCACACGTTCACCCAGAATCAGCCAAGCCATGGTAGTGCTGAGGATAGGAACCGTGGACATCATCAACATCGATAACCGGGGACCAACTAGGACGTAAGCTCGAAAAAGGAAGGTGTCACCCAAAACCAGGCCTAGCACACTGGATAAGGCCAGCCAGCCCCAGCGAAAAGGCTCAGCCTCAAAAGGGAAAATCGTTCCAATCAGGACCAGATGACTGATGGATATAAAGAACATGGCAAATACCAGGCGGCTGCGATTGACGACATCGGAGCCGACCAGGCGGCCACTATAACTGAAAAAGACGGCGGTCAACGACCAACAAGCGGCCGTCGCCAAGGCGGCTAACTGACCCAGTATTACCATTCGATATCTATTCGTCTGTGCTCTGCTGTAGGCGATGCCAAATGCGACCATAATGAGGGCCCCAAGATTTCGGTATAGAAATCTGCCGCTTTGTCCAGATCGGAGACATACAAAACCACTTCAGCTACACCCAAAATTGTCGTCATTGGCAATACCTTCCATATCGGTGCGGGCCATGATCCAGCCTTACCTTCGGGCACGATAAGCGAAGGAAAAACAGTTCTTATCCCGGCTAGCCACTGATGAGAGATTGGCGTATCCGGCGAATGTGTTCCGGGCCTGTTCGACAGCAGCCACCCACCAGAGAGGCTCCAGCCGCACACCATAATTTACTCGCGCTAGCGAAATCGGCCGAATCGGTGATCCCCAACCAGCGTTTTTGTTGGGGGTCATATTCCTCGCCTGAATTGGGGTAAACGACGATTGGTTTATCGGTTATCTTTCGAACCTCTTGGACCAAAGATGGAATGAAGCGTGGGGATGTGCAATTAATGCCCATGGCAGCCACTTGTTCGATATCGTCGAGACGGCCGACACAGTCGCCTATTGGTGTACCATCACTTATATGTCTTCCATCAGAACAGCTAAAGCTAAACCAGGCGAACCGTCCCGGGATTTCGCCTAAGAGTTGAGCTAGGGCCAGAGTTTCCTTGAATGAAGGAATCGTCTCGCAGGCCAGGATATCTGCATCACTATCGGATAGAATGTGCAGGCGTTTACGATGAAATTCAACAAGACCTTCTTCGTCGAGGTCATAATCACCCGTATACTCCGACCCATCGGCTAAGGCCGCCCCATAAGGCCCGATGCTCGCCGCGACGATCGGCTTTTGGCGATGCAAGCGATTATTCAGATCGGTCCAGAACTCATCACGCGCATCGAGGGCTAATTGTATCGAAAGTTTTAACAACCCGATCGCCTCTTCCTCTGATAGTCCGCGCTTCATGAAGCCCCTAATTGTGCCCTGGTAGCTGGCAGTAATGATGCAGTCGGCTCCAGCTACCAAATAATCGGCATGAACTTGTTTAATCGCAGCAGGTTCGTCAATAAGCAGTCGTGCCGACCACAATTCATCCGCCAGATCATACCCCCTGGCTTCTAGTTCGGTCGCCAGACCACCATCTAAAACCAAAAAGCCATTTTGTTGCAAGAAGGGGGCTAACGGATTTTGATCGTTCATTTCATGCTAGGGGTTCACCGATAAGGAATCATTCACCGGCTTGCTCTACGGTTACGGCGGTCATCTCGTCGCCAGTTTGAAT
>Ga0209536_100003015_pt1 | contig 27275 bp, 25 predicted proteins | sample DeeMarSeWOR28_12_FD_187461 | JGI IMG/M metagenome (GOLD analysis project Ga0209536, IMG submission 187461) | Marine sediment microbial communities from White Oak River estuary, North Carolina - WOR-2-8_12 (SPAdes) (version 2) | ecosystem: Environmental > Aquatic > Marine > Intertidal zone >... | reverse complement strand
GAAGAACAAAGTTGCCCCACCCTTTACTGAATGTGAATTCGACATCATGTACAACAGTGGCATCTCCAGAACCGGGGATGTGTTAGATTTGGCTGTCGAGTATGCCATCGTTGACAAACGAGGCGCATATTTCCGATATGGGGAGACACTTCTTGGACAGGGGCGAGAGAACGCCAAGGCTTTTTTGGCCGAAGACCCAACACTGGTTTTCGAAATTGAGAATAAAGTTCGAATTGAGGCAGGTCTTCCGCCGTTGGCATTGTCTCAAGATCTCGAAGCTGCGTTGATCTGAAATTAGACGATGAGTTAGCCAACGGCTATTACAGTAGCCACGTGTAATTTTGCTAAATTGGCAACGCGTGGTTGGTTGATCGGCAAAAACTGCATTGTACGTTAGAGTCTCGGCTCATAATAAAGACGAGAACTTAGGTTAATTGAACGGCTCAAGGCCTGGTTGGCTTGGTGAAAGCATCATGCAATCTTTCATCAAAATGATGGGCCATCGATAGTATTTGGTAGGTTGCATCCGGGCCTGATTCGTTTTGCAGACAACTGATGAACCAGATCTGTCCACAAGCGGGGCGAGTTCCTGCTAGATAATGGTCAGATCGATTAAGCGGTAGCCGTGGATCTAAGCCACGGCTTTTTCTATATTTGGTAAAGATTGAATTGTTTTGGTTGAAGAATTGACGATAACTGGCTTGACGCCACAAAAGAAGGACAAAGAGCGGATGAACGTATATCTCGACGGAGAATTCGCCTTTGGTCTCTCTCTGATGACGGCCGCCAATCTGAGTATCGGCCAGGTCTTGAAACCAGACGAAGTAGAGGCTCTAAAAGCTGCGGACGAGGTAGAACGAGCCAAGGCGAGTGCCTATCGCTACCTCAGTTACCGGCCTAGAAGTATTGCCGAGTTGAAAAGACAGCTTGTCAATAAAGGATACAAAGAAACCACCGTTGATCAGGTGATCGATCGCCTGTCTGAATTAGAGCTGATAGACGACATGGCATTTGCCCGTTATTGGGTTGAACAGCGCGAAACATTCAAACCGCGAGGTCGAAGAGCTTTGCGATATGAATTGTATCAGAAGGGCATTGATAGACAGATCGTCGATATGGTTGTGGCTGAAGTGGATGAAACAGTATCTGCAAAAAAAGCCGCTCGAAAAAAAGCTAAACTCTGGCGAGAGCTACCAGAAGAACAATTCTATGAGAAATTGGGTAACTATCTAAAGCGTCGAGGATTTAGTTATGAGATCGCGAGGAGTGTTACACAGGAATTCTGGTCTTCCACTAGCCACGACAACTAACGAGAGTGATATAGGGTCTCTAATAGGAGAGATTAGACATGACGCAATTACTAATAGGGGTGATCGCCGGCCTTGTAATAGGTGGCGTGGCCATTGCCATCGTCATGTGGCTGATCTTGAAACCACGAACTGAAGCTGAGTACGCTAAACTTGAACGAGCTACAGAAGAGTCAAGACAAGCCGCAGAGCGAGAAGCACAAACGATCATCTCCACATCTCAAGAGGAAGCAAAAGCCACCCGCTTGGAAGCCGAAAGAGTTGTCAAACAAAGATACAGTGACTTGGCCAGGGCAGAAGAACGTTTGGACAGCCGGCAGGCAAGTTTGGACAAGCAATCTCAGCGATTAGAGCAGCGGGATCAGATATTGAATAAACGGCAAAGTCGCCTGGATAAGCGCCAAAATATGCTGGATACGGTGGAAAAGGAACGTCAGGCTGAATTACAACGCATCGCTTCTATGACAACCGAGGAAGCCAAAGAACTGTTACTAGAGGCGGTAGAAGATGAAGCACGCCAGGATATGGCTCGTATCATGCGAGAGATCGAAGATGAAGCGAAGGAAACGGCCGAAGAGAAGGCCCGAGAATTAATAGCTTTGGCCATCCAGAGGGTTGCCAGCGACCATGTAGCAGATGTGACTGTTTCGGTCGTGCCACTCCCCAATGACGATATGAAAGGTCGCATTATCGGGCGCAATGGTCGAAATATTCGCGCTTTTGAAATGGCTGCTGGCGTCGACGTTGTCGTCGATGACACGCCAGAGGCGGTAACCATTTCCAGTTTCGATTCTGTACGACGAGAGGTTGCCAGGTTAGCGATGACCCGCCTGATTACCGACGGCCGCATTCACCCGGCCCGTATTGAAAAAATCATGTCTGATTCTCAAGACGAGGTAGAGCGCCAGATAAAATTGGCTGGGGAAGAAGCCGCTTACGAAGCAAATGTCCATGGTTTGCATCCAGAAATCATCAAGATGCTCGGCCGGTTGAAATTTCGTACGTCTTATGGCCAAAACCAATTGCATCATGCAGTTGAAGCGGCCAAGATCGCGGCTGTATTGGCGGCAGAACTCAATGCCGATGTTAACGCAGCCAAAATGGGAGCCCTGTTACACGATTTGGGGAAGGCAATGGATCACGAGCAGGAAGGAACCCATGCGATGTTGGGCGCTGAGTTCGCTAAACGATTCAAAGTTCCTGATAAAGTCGTGAATGCTATCGCCTCGCATCATCATGAGGAAGAACAGGAAACGGTTGAGGCCATCATCGTGGAGGCGGCTGATGCCATTTCTGGTGCCCGGCCCGGTGCCCGGCGCGAGAGCTTAGAAAATTATATCAAACGCGTGCGCACCTTAGAAGATATCGCCAATTCCTTTGAAGGTGTTGAAAGTGCTTATGCCTTGCAGGCAGGCCGAGAAATACGAATTCTTGTCCGCCCCGGAGCTATTGACGACTTGGGGGCCATCCGGCTTTCCAAGGATATTGCCAAGACCATCGAAGATAGCATGCAGTATCCGGGCCAGATTCAGGTTACAGTCGTACGTGAAACGCGGGCAGTAGGCTTCGCTAAATAATAAAGGTCAATAGTTATTAGGAGTAAATCATGCGCACACCCATCATAGCCGGCAACTGGAAGATGAATAAAACGGCCGACGAGGCATTAACCTTCGTTCGTGAAATACGAAACGGTCTTAATAGTATAACTACCGTTGATAGCGTTGTTTGTCCACCCTTCGTCGCCCTTCCTGCCGTCTCAGATGCCCTAAAGGGCACTCGAATAGGGGTAGGTGCCCAAAACGTTCACTTCGAGGAGAAAGGTGCCTTCACCGGTGAGTGTTCGGCCGGGATGTTGAAACCATTTTGCCAGTTCGTGATTATTGGCCATTCAGAGCGCCGGGCATATTTCAATGAGACCGATGAATCGGTTAATAAAAAAGCCAAAACTTTACTGGCTCATGATCTGATACCAATCATCTGTGTTGGTGAAAGCCTGGAACAAAATGAAGCTGGCTTGACCCATGATTTCGTCAGCAGCCAGGTAAAAGCTGCCTTTAACGGAATCCCCCCGGAACAAGCTGCGACATGTATCATCGCTTACGAACCAATTTGGGCAATTGGCACCGGGAAATCTGCCAGCCCGGCCGATGCAGGCCGTATCATCGGCCTCACCGTTCGCGGGGCGATAGCCGATATTTTCGGCGAAGAAGTCTCACAAAAGATTCGGGTCCAGTATGGCGGTAGTGCAAATCCAGACAACATCGCCGATTTTATGAGCCATCCGGACATAGACGGTGCATTAGTCGGTGGGGCAAGTCTGAAACCTGGTTTCGTCGAGATGGTTAAGGCCACGGCCAGTATTAGCCTGTAACAGCCTGGAAACCATCAAAAATGTGTTTTTGGGGGATCTCTAGAGGATTCCTAGGGAAACGTGATGCTTAAAACGTAATTCTCTCTCGTCACGTTTCCCGCATCATGTGGCTTTCAAAAAATGAGTAGCACTCTCATGCCCTTCATATGGGTCGCCATCACGATACCCATCTTGTTGGTCTTGCAAAGGTGGATTCATCGGCACCTTCATGGCGTGGCTTATCTAATCACCGGAAAAAGAAACTGGGCTGTCATCTTGTATGCCCTTATTCTATTTCCCGGTGTGCTTCTACACGAATTAAGTCACTGGCTGACGGCGACAATCTTGGGTGTTAGAACCGGTTCCTTTTCGGTATTGCCCAAAACTGGAGCCGACGGCACGATTCAATTGGGTTACGTCGAATACTATAAATCAAGCCGGTTGGGACCGATAAGGGAAAGCCTGATCGGGAGCGCCCCATTGGTAACAGGCACTATTGCCGTCTTACTCATCGCGATCAACGTTTTTGATTTACCCGAATTGGTGTCGTCCATCCAAAATGAGAATATAGATGCACTGGTTAAATCATTAAGTATTCTTTTCGGTACCGGCGATTTTCTAATCTGGCTTTATTTGATATTCGCCATTAGCAATGCCATGATGCCCAGCACATCTGACCGCAGAGCCTGGCCCGCCTTTGCCCTCATTATGGTCGCTTTCGCAATCTTTCTCTACTTCCTAGGCCTGATGGATGTATTCGTAGAGACGCTCATCGGTCCGGCCGCGATTGTCTTTGGTTATCTGGGACTTGCCTATTCTCTGGCAATTGGCGTGGATTTATTCTTTATGTTCTGTATCTGGATCGTGGAGTGGATTATCAGCCGAATCAAAGGCGTCGACGTGGTCTACGGAAGGGCCGAACCAGGAGGCTGAAAGAGGGGACGCTTCAAGAGAGAAGCGTCCCATAGAATCACCATATTAGGCAGTTGCTTCGGCAGTCTCCGTGTTTTCCGAGGATTCTGATTCCTCTACCGGCTCCTCAGCTTCTTTCTCAACCCGTTCCACCAGAATCGAACATTCGGTGACCAGGGCGGCTATCAGGGCAAGAGCGGACCACATGGGTAAAAGCGCGATGCCGGCTAGGCCCAAAACCAAAGGGATTTCTAGAATCGTGCGGCCATCTTTGTAATTGATGACGATTCGGCGAACCCCAGCTTCGTGGATGAGTTTCTTTACCGCTTCGACGACTTCTTCGCCTTTGACCACAAGCTCTTCAGTTGTTATCTTTTCCTCTTCGCCATTAGCTCCTTCGACGTCTTCTTCTTCAATCTTGATTTCTTCTGCTTCACTCATTGAACAACACTCCTCTTATTCTTTACAAACAAATAGAGACCCAGGCCTATCAACAAGACCGGCCACCAAATTCCAAGGCTTTGAAATACCAGCACCTCAAAAAACACAGCCAGCGCCATAAAGGCAATAACCATCGCTCGGATGAATCGGTAGGCTTTATCGCCTCGCTCGTTGGATGCATCAAATCGGTGCATATAGGCATAACCGGCCGCGCCTGCTGCCAGAATGAGGGTCCAGGCATAAGCCCAACTCTCATGATGGTTTACCAGAGTCATTAGGATTATCAACCCGCCTGTTGCTACTATCATGGCTCCTGGTACAGCCAGGAACGCGAGTTTGCTTTGATTTCCAGGCGTAGACTGGTATGCAGGCCATAACATCAACAAACCAGGACCGATCACAAACATTGGCCAAAGGAAGAACATCAAACTGATGTGCAAAAGATTAGCCGCTAATAGAATAACTCCACCAGCAACCAGACCTGCGGCCAATTTTGCCGTTCCTACATCTTTTTTATTGACTTCAGCCTTAATCACAGATTCTTCAGACATTTTGCACCTCGCTTTCTGGAATCTGTGGACCTTTACGAAATGATGGATATAAAGTTGCAAACATTAGGGGGAGGCAATGACAGCTCTGTCGGCAGGTTCGAATTCTATTTCTAGCGTGCCATTTGTTAAACGACCCCCGGCTGCTTTCATTCGAGCTAACACAGTCGGTAGGATCATCTCTCTCTTAAAATTACCGATAGTAATAAAGAGCTCGTCCCCACGTTTTCGCAAGCGAACATCGCTGCTTTTGACGAAAGGCAATGATAGTCGTAACGTATAGTGCCCATTTTCACCTTCTATCACTTCCTGTAATACGCCCCGATAAAAGATCTGGCAAGGGTCTTGTTCTCCAAAACAATCCGTGGCCAGGCGAGAAAGGGCCGAAAGTCCAAAAACTTCCTCGGAATAGTATGGCACCTCCCAGAGTGGCAAAGGACTGAAGTTATCGTGGATCAATTTAATATATTTGCTCTGAACTTGACGGCGACTACGCATAAATTCTCCTTCGTCGCTCATTTCGGGCAATACGCGATTGATCACCACACTATCTACAGGATAATTAAAGAGGCCAAGATAACTTACTGCCCGTTCGGCCTCACGCATCACCATTTTTTCTGGAATGACGACGACTCGATAGCTGGTGATCTCAGGGTTACTCAAGGTTACCCGTAATTCGGCCGTTGCCTCGTCTAATTTGTACAAAGCCTCTAGCACTTCGGCCGGGGTTTTAAGTAAGCGACCGGCAAACGGTGCCAACATCCGCACCACACCTTTCTCAGTCCTGGCAATATGGCCTGCATACCAGCGAAATGTATCAGGCAATGTCAACAAACGAATGGTTTCGCCGGTCGGAGCGGCATCAATGATCACTCGATCGAAATTTTGCTCAACTGCTTGTTTATTGATGTGTAATAGACTAACGATCTCATCCATGCCGGGAAATGCTGAAAGCTCGTCGGCAACAACGCGATCTACGCCGCCCTTCATGGTGATTAATCCCGACGTAAAGCTCTTGAGCGTGTCCCAATAATTATGAATATCGGCTACAACACTGATCTCTTGGGCCCAGAGATTTTGGGCAACTTCGATTGGTTTGTCGCCCAGCGGCATATCTAACGAATCAGCCAGGCTATGGGCAATGTCAGTGCTCGCCACCAAAGTCTTATATCCCATCTCGGCACTACGGAGGGCAGTAGCCGCAGCCACCGTCGTCTTGCCAACGCCGCCCTTACCCAGATAAAGAATAATTCGCATCGTCTATAACAACCTCGGTTTATGGTTCATTTCAAAAAAGCCTTAGGCGGATGAAACGGCAACTTTCCGACCGGCGGACAGTCGTCCAGCTAGAGCCCTTAACTTAATTGAGAAATGCACCAAATAGGTCTATCCTAGATTAAATTAAAATCGTTCACTTATCCACCATTACGTATCTCAGACATTGTCGTTGCGTCCGCTGCTATCAGACAAAAAAGGCTTAAAGATATTTCTCTCACGCTTGATTGCCAGCGAGTCAAATGAGACCGTGATAGAATAGGTCAAACGAATTAACATTCACCTGAGATAGAATGCATACTTGCAAGTTTATCTGGGTTTTTAAACCAGTGCCAAACATGTGCTGCAACCTTTGCCGGTGCACAACGTATTGGGTACTGCGTTCTGATAAAGTTTCATCCGAACGTACCTGTTAAGCATGAGCAGGAATATTCAAAGAAGGATATCGGAAATGAGCCCTAAGAATAAAACAGATAGATATGAAGAATTACGCGAATCGCTGGCCACTTTGCCCCACATCAATGAAGAACAATTACAACAGTGGGTCGAGTTACAGCAGACAATCGATCGTAGCCGCGACTACCTCATTCGCGCGGTACCGCAAGCCCAGCTAAGCATCGAAGAAGCACAAAAGATCCTGGCACAACGAACATATACTTTGGTGTTCTTCGGGGGTACTGGCGTAGGAAAAAGCACGTTGATCAATGCCTTGCTCGGGCGCAACTTACTACCAACGGGCGCAGTCACGGCGGTAACCGGAACAATCGTCTATATTGAACAGGCGGCAGAGGGGGAGGCTGAAACCCTAACCTTCGACTATTGGAGCCGGGATGAATTTGCCAAACGAGTTCGTCGCATGTGCCAGCTGGCCGAGATCGACGCATTCGACGTGACGAATGAGGGTGAGCGTGAACAAGCATTGGAATCCATTAATGCCATGGTGGATGAAGGGCGCGAGGACGCAAAAACTGAACAGGATGAATATTTGGAGATCCTGATCGATTGCATCAATACCTATGAAGCCTACAAGGATCTGTTCAAGAACGGCCCACCACCTTCGCAAACCTTTACCATGGATAACGAAGAAGCTTTAACCCATATTCGAGAAGATGGTTTCAAAGGGAGTAATAAAAGGCAGATTCGTCTCATAAAATCAGCTACCTTCAAGCTTCAACCACAAACTGGCAAGCCTAATCTACTTATGAACGGTTACCTGCGCATCGTCGATGTCCCCGGTTTGGGTGCCGGCATGCGCCTCCACGAGGCCATCACTCTTGAGGAAATGAAGCGCGAAGATGCCATGATCGTGCTTGTCACCGATGCCGGCCGGCAAAGAGTTGACGAAATGAAATCCCTATCAGCCGTGAATTGGATTAAAGAGAATCGCCTTTTTGGCCTATCGGGCAGCGATTTAGATGAAGCAGCATCAAAGATTTTCCTTGCTATCAACGGGGGCAACATCAGGCAAGCTTTTGACCGGCTCAATGCCGGTTTGCCTGAAAGTGAACGCGAGGTAAAGGAAGTAACACGATATATTGCTCCCAATTACTGGGAACGCTATCACGATCGTGGTAATAATCGCCCCTACTTTCTGGTCATGGCCCCATCTGCATTATATGTACAGGATCCCGAGAACGCCCCCCAGGAATTTGCCAGCGAAACAGAAAGAATTCTCAAAGTCTTTTCAGATCAACTTGGAAATGTAAACCCGGATGACCCATTGGATTCCGAAACGGCCGAAGCCTTACTAACTTTGAGTGAAGTCCCTCTGCTTAGAGATGAACTGATCGAGTTTATCAGGACCCAACGCGTCCGCGGCCAGCTACGAGAAGCAAGCACCCGGGTCCGAAATGCTCTTCAATCGCTGCGATTTTACTATGAGAAACAACTGGCCAACCGTGGCCTTCACCCACCATTCTCTAATAGCTGGGAAACGCTACAAGAACGCCGGTACGAAAATGTTCTGATCCGGCAAAACAAAGAATTACCTCGTGCTTTTCACAACGCCCTTTTAGATCTGAGCCAGCGCATCAATAGTGATGAACGCTTCAGGAGCATGTTACTTCCAACCCTCAATGGGGTCGAGACCATGGTCCAAGGTGCGGTCCAGAAAGAGGTTGAGACGTTGCTTGACAGCTATGGAACTGAGCATTGGGACGACCGGGACGTTACATTCGACAGTTTAGTTTGGGGCACGAGCGGCATAGAAGTGCCCATCAAGCGCATCCTCTATCAAGTCGAGTTGGTTATGCAAGAGGCAGTATCCAGTTTTATGCCGGAGGTGGCAGAGATCGTAGCCAACGAGCTTGAGAGAACACTGGAAGCCCATGACTTGAAGGCCCGGGTCAACCGGGCCGCTTATGGCCAGGAATACACCTATTCGCTGCCATTTGAACCCGGTGAAGAATTCACTCTGGACGAAGCGCTTGATCGTATCGTCTCTCAGGTGGGTGCGAATTACCGGCATATTTGCCGCCAGTCGGCTATGTATGAAATGGTAAAACCTGAAAGATCCATCCACTATCGGGTTCGAGAAAGCGAACAAGATCTGGCCATGCCCGAAGATGACCGGATATTGGACGCGATGCTCTTCGGCGCCGATACAGTGCGTCGCGAGCTAGCTGCTGAAACCCAGCGCGTTGCCGAAAGTGCTGCTGGTCCGCCCATTACCGAAGCTGCCAACGATGGTGCTGCTGTAATTGAAGAGGGTGGCGAGGACATCGTCATCAATATACTCGATAGTGGCCCTGCAGATAGTACAGTTGACATCAAACTAACAACCGAGACAGAGCTTGCCGGTTATGGTGATTTAGAGACCAGCTATGCGGAAAAACTCGACAATATTGCCCTCAAGACAAACAGGATCTTCGGTCTAATCATCGACGATCTATTTAGTGATGATCAATTACTTCCTCGTCTAAGGCGACTTTTCTGGTTAGAAGCCACCAAGGCTGAAAGAGATTTCACCAATCACATCGTCAAACCGATGTTAAGACAACATGATCGAAAGTTATATGATCCAGAACTTAGAAAGGAGATGGAGGTCGACCTGGAAAGCGTTTCAGACGTCGAGGAACTGATGCGAGTTTGGGAAGGATTGCATTCCTTGGAAACCAAACTTGCCCTGTAATCGCCCTACCAGAAAAATTGGAGAGTGATTCAAATATGCATGAATCTGCAGAAAAATTAACCCGAGCTCTTCACAACAGACGACTATTAACCACTTTTTCCATCAGACTCGTTCATTGGCTGGCTGAAGAATCGAAACCAGATGAGGAGCAAGTGCCGGTATTTACGAATTCAAGAGCGAAAGCGCTCTTAAGGTCTAGCAACGTGGTTGACGAAGCGAGTCTGGATGACTTTTACCGTCTTCTGGATAACGAAGCCGGGGAAAGAGTTGCGTTTTATGATCTGATGGCTGATACAGGATTGTCGGATAATGAAGAAGTGATGGTCCTGACACAGTTACCCGTTACAGAAGAGCAAGAATCGATTCCATGGCTATCGATGATCGTGTCTGCATATGCCTGGCGTAGTGGCTACCCGTTCTACCAGCTAGATCCGGCATCGCCACCTACCAGCTATAGCCCAGCCGGACAGGTGCTGAAGCGTTCGGGCCAATTCATTCGCCGGCAAATTCAGCGTAGCGCTACTGAAAGGGATAAGCTTACTCGAAAACTATCAATTCCTCCTTCCGGGGCTGTCTCTCTTGACGATTTGGAAATGACGGACTTACCGGCCGCACCATTACCCCCACATTACCGTCCGCCAGTTCCAGAATCTTATCCTGAAATAGCTCGCGATACGTTAGAGATCGACCAAGAAGATCTAGAACATGCACCTTTAATTAGTGTAGGCGACCCACTTGTCATCACTGAAGAAGAATTACCAGGAGAGGCAGTGGAATCTACTGAACCTGTTCGTATGCCATCGATCACCATAAGTCCCGACCAGGTAGCACCTGAGACGGCTACCCCACCGAGCCCGATTCCAAGTTCGGGTGTGGTTATGCCGAGCCAGGCTCCAAGCACCGGGTCACGCCAGGGATTCACGGTCGCTCTAAGACAGATGTTTGGGCAAGAAGAGCTAACCACGACCAAGCTACGGGTACTGGTTCAGCGGTATCCTGACGGACCTGGACTTTATGGTTTACAAGTGCGAATCACATGTAAAGGTGTGAAAAGCTACGTAGCTGGTACAACCGACCGTGAGGGCAAATTCATTTGCGAGCTGCCTGTGCGAGTAGAATCGGGATTAACTTATGACGTAGATGTAACCTGGCCTCGAGAGGAAGGTAGCGAGGTCGAGCGAAAGTCAATAACTTTAAATGCTGACAGAACTCATTTTACGTTGCCCTTCTACCGGCAACTGGATCCACCAGAAGATGCCTCGTGAACCGGCCGTCAGTCATAGGCCAGGTATTATTTGCACATAATAATAGCAACGAATCATGAGTGGAGATTGGCTCCAACTTACAGAAGAGGATATCGCTCGTGCCCACCAATTGGCGAAGGATCGTCCACCTATGCCCGAAGTGATCACAATAACATCTGATGACATAGATATCGGACAACCAGTTGTGGCTAGCTCGAATGACATCATCACCATCACGATGGATGATTTAGCACCTGAAGCTCCCATAACTACGACGACGGCCGATCTCCAACAATTGGAACAATTAATGTTTGACCTCCTCAATCGCTCCCGAGAAGAACATCTTCCTCGGTGGTTGGGTACCGCTCGGCTACGCTGGCATGCCAGTCTTGCGGCTGCAGCCCGAGGACATTCGGCCGATATGCTCCGGCGGCAATATGTAGCCCATGCCACACCTGAAGGCGTTACTGCGGCTCAAAGGATAAACAACCAACGTATCCGCTATGTAGCGTGCGGCGAGAATATCGGGGTTTTTTATGGTGAAGCGGCCGGGACGTCGAGAGCTGTAACGGATATCCACACTGCGTTTATGAACCAACCACGTAGCCTGACTAATCATCGAGGTAATTTGCTCAATCCCATTTGGACCCATGTGGGCATCGGCATCGCCCATAACCCAGAGGGTTCGCTGGTTGCCACGCAGAATTTCATCTCTGCACCGGGCAGTCGTCTCCGCGGCCGGTGATCACTTCCAGGTAAATCCCCTGCTTACGATTCAGGTGTAGTTTTAAAGTTACAGGCAATCGATGTCTTTAGACCTGCTTAAGAGTAACTTTCTCAAACAGCAATTTTTGAGGACAAATAATGACAGAAACATTGGTCATCACTGATCCCGAGAGCGATCGGTACCATACCTTCGGCTATATCAGTTGGTGGCGTCAGGAAGTTGTTCGCGAGGCTACGGTATTAGTCATTGGTGCTGGCGCTCTTGGAAATGAAGTGCTTAAAAACCTGGCCCTTATGGGTGTTGGCCAGCTCCTGATCGTCGATTTTGATACGATTGAAGACAGTAATCTTAGTCGATCTGTTCTTTTCCGGGAAACAGATCGCGGGCGGTCCAAAGCAGAAGTAGCCGCAGAAGCTGTAAAATCACTTAACCCAGACGTCGGTGTCAAAGCCTGGCACGGCGACATCAACTATGAAATGGGCCTGGGTGTTTTCCGGCACGTAGATGCCATCATTGGGTGCCTGGACAATCGCGAGGCCAGGTTATCTATCAACCGCTTTAGTTGGGCTGTACGAAGGCCCTGGGTGGACGGTGCTATTCAGGAGTTAATGGGAATCGTACGCGTTTTCTGGCCGGGGCATGGTGCTTGTTATGAATGTACCCTCACCGATTTGGACTACCAGGTGATAAACCTACGCTACTCATGCCCTTTGTTAGCCCGCGAAAATATCCTTCAAGGGAAAGTACCCACGACACCAACAAGTGCCTCAATCGTCGCCGCTTTTCAAACACAAGAAGCGCTGAAGCTGATCCACGACATGGAGGTGCAACCGGGCAAAGCCCTGATGATCAATGGATTAACCAATGACATTTATCTGACAGAGTATCCGATTAAAGAAGGTTGCTATAGCCACTCGCCGATGGAGTCTATTGTGGAGTTGCCGCAGGTCTTATCTAGAACAACCACGCTGAAACAGCTTCTGGAGATCGCTCAAGACAGCCTGGGGTCGGAAACTGTGTTAGAATTCGACCACGAATTAGTGGTCGCATTAGAATGCCCAAGTTGCGGCCAAAAATCAGACATTTTTAAACGGATGGCGCGCTTATACGAAAGCGCTTTTGCCTGTCCCAATTGTGGTGACAGGCGGGAAATGCGATTGACTCATCGGATTGATGGATCAGAAGAATACTTAAACCGGACCTTGGCTGAGTTTGATGTCCCACCTTTAGGAATCGTGCGTGCCCGAAATGGCAATAAACGTACATATCTTGAACTAACCGGGGATAAGGGTAGTTTCCTGAAGTTCGATTAACGCTTGCAAGCAATAAGGAATTACTTATCGAGTGGCCGTCGTAACTCCCGGTCACGAATTGCAACCTAGAGTAACGCATCAACGTATTACCTATTGAATCTTTTTGAAGTAGTAACATGGAGGCTTAGAAAGCATGGCTAGCATTAAGGTCATAATTTACGATCCCACTGGTTCAAAGAAAACCCCGGTAGAATTGCCGGAAGATGTTCCAATGCGCCGGCTGATTCCCGCATTGGTTAGCAAAATGGGTTTACCTACAACTCAAGGTGCAAATCCTATCACTTATCGCCTTGATCATCGGGCGTCTGGTAAACGATTGGCTGATGGTGAATCACTGGCTGATGCAGGCGTATCAGAGGATGATATCCTCAGCCTTTTCCCAGAAGTGACGGCCGGGTAGATTTCGAGAACAATATCCAACCTGGTGTTGTTTGTTCTTTTTCCGGGCTTGGATTGGCAAAGGAGGACTAAGTGGATGGCTAGATCGACCAGTCCTCCTATGGCGCACTATTCAGAGGAAATTCATGTCATTCGACATTCGGGAAACCAGGCTTCGCAATGATTACAAGCGAATACGGGAGTTGGTAAATCGCAGTGAATTGATTCATATCCTGCATACCGACGGTGATCCACCAGAGAAATATCTGGTCCGGTTTACCTGCCGGGGAATCGAACGGCTTTCGCCCGGTGGCAGACCTGTTTATCGCGAAGAGCACGAAGTCAACATTTACCTGCACGCAGAATATCCGCTGAAGCAACCACAATTAAAGTGGATGACACCTATCTTTCACCCCAATATTCATAGTACCGGTGCAGTATGTATTGGCGCCTGGTGGCCGGCCAAGACCCTCGATGAACTTCTCTTAACCTTGGGCGAGATGGTTCAATATAAGAACCTCGGACCGAAAGATCCGATGAACTCCAAGGCAGCAGCCTGGGCCCTGCGCAATAAACGTACTTTTCCGGTCGATAGCCGGCCGTTGAAGGGTAGATCTCTGGAAGATGAGATCGTCATCATGATTGATGAGGAACCTGATGACCTCGGCATCAACATTCTCTGATCAACCAGAGTCTTCAGAAGCAGAGAAGCCCTTCGCTCAAGCCACCCCACCCTCCACAAACGATACCCAACTCGATACGGTGGGTGAGCCTTCGATAGATGATTCCATCACGGTAACGCTACACGGACGACAACCACCGCATGATCAGGTACAAGTGACAATAAGTCAGGTTGCTCTAAAGCAGGTTGAGGGTCACAGCATGGGCGATATGAGTCGCGAATTAGGTGGCGTGCTCATGGGGCAATTTATCCAGGAAGATGATACGTTCCTGGTGAAAGTCGAAGCAGTACTACCCGTTAAAACTGACGATCACGGCCCAGTCCATTTCACATTCACCGCAGACGCTTGGGCTCAATTACACCAGGATCGGGCAGATCACTATCCCGATTTGGACATCGTCGGATGGTTTCACACGCACCCAAATTTGGGCGTGTTTTACTCAGCCGACGATGTCATCGTCCATTCTGCTGCTTTTGTGATGCCCTGGCAGGTGGGATTAGTCTTCGATCCCATCCTTGGGGAAGGATGTTTAGTCGGATGGATTGATCATTCAGACGATGTTGGAAAGCTCAAGCTTTCCAGTATCGATGGTTTCTATGAATTATTGGATGTACAAGACACTAGCGTGGTGAACTGGCGCTTTGTAGAGTCAGCCGTGTGGCAGCAGGGCGTATACCCACAAACTGGTTACGAACTCTCAAACCAGGTTTACGCCCCAGCCAATGATTGGCCATTGTTACCAGCGATTAGTCCCTGGTGGGGTGTCATATTAGGTGGACTTAGCCTGCTGATCAGCTTACTTTTACTTATCGATCGACTTATCGCAGGAGTCAATTAATAACCGTTAAGCCCAGTTAGAACCTAGATATATTCTTTGTGAATACACCAGTTGGCTCTACGATGAAACATTATGAATGATACAAAGGAAATGACCTTCGTTGCCATCATTACCATTAATCTACCTAATGAAGATTCGGCAACTAAGCTGCGAATTAAGCTGATGCCTTCGGATACAATGATCACCCAGAGCGGAACTCTGAAACCACTTCAAGATTGTACGCTAGGCGAACTTTCACAATTTGCCGATTCTCTGGAGGCTGAGGTCTTAAGGCGCTATGAATCCTCTACTTTGGTTGATATGACGCTTGACGGGCAGGTAGATATCTCTTTCGACTACCTAGGTGATGATCATGACCAGATTCCACCATCCGAATTGTGGCTAGAGCAGATTGTAGTACTGCCAGAGATAGATCTATCTTCAGTGGAGAGAGACGTCGAAGAATCAGATGTAGGTTTTCAACCCCTTATTGATACAGATGAAGGTCGCCATGATGGATCTATTGATGATTCAAAAGAAGATTCTCAAGAAGTTGATAAGCCAGAATCTGATACACATGACCCATCATCCTTGCTTGATGAGGATTTAACAGAGGAAAAAGCCAGGGAAACACAGATTCCAGATAAGGAAGTTGAGCAAAAGACTGTTGAAGCAATCGCAGTCGAAGAAGATATTGACGCGGAGCCCTTGGTCAGCGTGGCCGAACCGGAACCTGTACACAAAGAGAGGGAAGCAGATCGGGTAGAAGATGCGGCCGAAGCAGTAGAAACGATTGAGCGGATCAAGGTACGCATCTTGGGCAGGAGAAGGCCTCTCGATCACCCAACCTGGACTGCGGTGGATATTTTGATAAACGAACCAGCGTTTCGGGATGCCCAGGCACATGCACTAACAAGCTTGGACCGCGAGGTTGCCGGTATTCTAGTAGGTCCACCTCCCGAAAAACAACCTGACGGTCGTTATGTGGTGCATGTTAGCGACACCATCATCGCCAAGCACACGCGAATGCATGGTGCCAGCGTCACCTATACGCCTGAAAGTTGGCGGTATGTCAATGACAAATTAGCGAAAATGTACCCTAATGATGATGCCGTGATTGTGGGTTGGTACCACACACATCCTGGATTTGGTATCTTTTTATCTGGGATGGACCAATTCATCCATCAGAACTTTTTCACTCAGATCTGGCACATTGCCTTTGTTTTAGATCCACTTGCCCACCGTAGTGGCTTCTTTTGTTGGGATAGACAACAATCGCGGGTCGATACATATGAGTTTCCTTGGCCCGATTGGGCTCCTGGTTCGTGGTAAAATAGTGGGTAGATTGCGGCAATTACCTGAAATATCGATAACATGGCCGGCTCACAAATGCCGGAAAAAGCGATGAGCGAAATAGAAGAAGAACCCATCAGTATTACAGAAGAAGATATCGCCGAAGCCAACCGGTTAAGCCTAAGCTGCCCGATATGTGCCAGCGCTGTTGAGAAGAATACCAACAGTCCATCGTTGAGAGCTGTCATTTGTGCCAATTGCCAGACTCTCTATCATCATACCTGCTGGCAGCAAAATGGGGGTAAGTGTGCCACGCTGGGTTGTGGGCATGAAGAATGTTATCCCTATGGAACAGAGTTGGGCCCGCGTCTGACCATTAGTTATGCTGACCTGCCAAAACATGTTCCTAAGCCTGCCCTCTCACCCAACGGCCGTTCAAAAGAGCTAAAAGCGCAAGAAAAACGCCTTCAGCGGGAGGCAGCGCGGAAGGAATTTTGGCGTAACTTGTTCGACCGAATTCGGCGAGCCATCGGATGGCAATAAAACCTGTCGTTGTTGATAAACGATCTCCATTTTTAGGCGAGGCTTGTGCTCTATGCAAGCAGCCGCTTAGTCCTGGTGATGAATTGGCTATTTGCCCGGAAGATGCTACCCGGCATCACGCTCATTGCTGGCGAGCTAATGGCAATAAATGCACCGCCTATGGTTGTACCGGACATGGCGAGTTATTAGAATTTTCCACGGCTGGAGCCACGATACTTCGCCGAGGTGAAGCTGGTAGTCAGGCTGATTCTAAGGTTCAAACGTTACCTGCCAGGAGCTTCCACTGTGCTCAAAGTTGCTTGATTGTAGCGATCGCTGTGGCGATAATCCTCTTTGCTATTGGTTGTTTTGGCCTATGGGCTATCGCCGATTATGTGATGATAGATGTCTTAGGCTGGTATTATCGCGATCCCCTTCCAGGCTTAATTCCCTTCTTCAGCGCGACTTCTTTAATATTCGGTTATTCGTTGAAACGGTTCTAAAAAGCTCTAGCTGGACGATAGTCCGGCGGTTTTGCCAATAAATTGAATGTCATCCACCTTGAGCTTTTTGGGTAATGAACTATATTGCTGAAACAGTCCGCCTATTCTTCTTCTTTGGTGTCCTTTTTGCCAGTCCCGTAATTTCTTGTACACTCCTGTGCTGTTGCCAACCCAAGCCAGCGACAAAATTGTGATTATTGAAGATGAAATATCAAACCTTACTCAATCGCGTTTACGAGATACACGACCTGCGTAAAGCAGTGCGGGTTTTAACCTGGGATAGAGAAGTCGTCATGCCCAAAGGAGGCGATGAGGACCGAAACCAACAAATCACTACTCTACAACGCTTATGCCACACATTATACACCTCTGACGAAATGGGGGAATTGATCGAAGCAGCATCAGTAGAGCTTAACGGCGCAAGTTATCGAAGTTCAGAAGCTAGTTTGATTCGATTTCTACGGAGAGATTACGAGAGAGCTAGGCGATTGCCGGCCGATTTTATCAGCCGTTCTACAAGTATTAATGGCGAAGCGACGGCCGCCTGGAAAAAAGCTCGTGAAGATGATGATTTCGCCCTTTTTAGACCCTGGTTGGAAAAAGTCTTGGATATCAATCGGGAAAAGGCTGAGTTTCTCGGTTTTGAGGATGATCCGTATGATGCCCTTCTTGAGTCTCACGAACCCGGCGCAAAGACATCTGACATTAAGGCGATATTTGATTCAACCAAGTCGGCCTTAATACCACTTTATGATGCTGTTCTACAGCATTCCATGAGGGTAGATGATCGAATTCTCCGGCAATCATTTAATATCAAAAGCCAAGCACTCTTCGGCCGATATTTGGCAACTACAATCGGTTACGATTTCAATCGGGGTCATCTGGCTACTTCCGTTCATCCCTTTTCAACAAGCTTATCGCGGAATGATGTCAGGATCACGACCCGATATTCGCCAGATTACCTTAGCCCAGGGATTTTCGCAACGCTTCATGAGGCTGGACATGCATTATATGTCCAGAATGTGCACCAATCGCTGACGAGAACACCGTTAGCAAAGGAAACCTCGGCTGCATTAGACGAATCCCAATCACGTCTAATCGAGAACATGGTCGGTCGCAGTAAAGGATTCTGGCAGATCCATTTACCAAAACTGCAGGAGTTATTTCCAAATCAACTCGGCGATGTTTCAGTCTCACAATTTTACCGGGCCATTAATAAGGTTCAGCCAAGTTTTATTCGTGTAGAAGCCGACGAACTAACCTACAATTTGCACATCATATTAAGATTCGAGCTGGAACGAAAATTGATAAACGGCGAACTAAAGGCAGTTGACGTACCGGCGGCCTGGAATGACAAGATGTCCGAGCTTCTAGGGATCGTTCCTGCAACAGATAGAGATGGCTGCTTGCAAGATATTCACTGGACCCTTGTTGGATTTGGTTATTTTCCAACCTATGCCCTGGGAAACCTTTATGCTGCCCAATTTTTAAAAGCCGCTCAAACCCATGAACCCTCCATCGCAGATGATCTCGAAGAAGGTAGGACAGAATCGCTTTTGGATTGGTTGCGAACCAATATTCACCAACATGGACGAAAATTCACGCCATCTGAGATCGTTGAAAACGCGACAGGTGCTCCCTTGAATCAAGATGATTTTATTAATTACGCTGTAAATAAATTTTCAGAGGTTTATGGGCTTTAGGCAATATCAGGGGGATGATTTTTCTTCTTGGTCATCCAGGGCTGTTGGAAATTCCACCTTAGCTCTGGATACCGCCAGGCCATCTACGTCTAACACTGTGAAGTATACAGCACCGTCATTTGGCAGAGATACGATATCTCCAATTTGGGGAGGCCGGCCGAGCCAGGTGTGAATGAGTCCCCCCACTGTCTCGACGTCTGGTAACTCTTCTTCTTCACCAAGAAAAACGTATTCGTTCAAATCGTCAACCAAAAATGTACCGGCGACTTCGAGTGTTCCAGGCGCGATTTCTACGACTGGCTCCTTCTCGAAATCGAATTCATCACGAACTTCGCCGACAATCTCTTCGACCAGATCTTCGAGGGTGACGATTCCGGATAATCCACCGAATTCATCCAATACAATGGCCATATGAATTCGCTGCCTCTTAAAGGCGGCGAGGAGGTGATCGACGGCGAGATCTTCAGGTATTGCCGGGGCTGGCCGCAAGATCAGACGAAGATCTAGATCCCCTCGCTTCCGAAGTTGCTGCCTTAATAGATCTTTTAAGTGAAGTATCCCGATCACATGATCTAAATCATTCTCATAAACTGGAAATCGGCTATGTCGACTTTCGGTAACGAGTTGAAGCAATTCATCACTGGGTATATCGTACGGGATGGCTTGAACTTTTGGTCGAGGTGTCATGACCTGGCCAACCTGCCGATCGCTAAAGTCGAAGATGTTTCGTATCATCTCCTCTTCTCCTTCGAGGAGCAATCCCCCCTCAGCACTTTCGGTAACGATTAACTCCAGTTCCTCGGCCGAGTGCAACCGAGCCTGCCCTTCTGCAGGAGCAATTTTGAAGATATGTAGTAGGGTCCGGCCGATGCTATTGAGTGCCCTGACAGGAATGTCGAGGATGGCTTGGGCTACTTTCATTGACTTAGAGAGACTTAATATCGAGCGATCAGGTGATGCCAAAGCCAAAGACTTGGGAACCATCTCCCCGATAACAATGTGCAGGTATGTCAGGATACTTAAGGCAATGATCGAACCGACCGTATGAACCAATGCAGCACTTGGTTCAATACCAGTGATTAATGCAAGATATGGCTCGATAAATTCTGCAATTTTGGGCTCACCATACATCCCCAGACCTAAGGAGGCAATCGTAATTCCTAGCTGAGCTGTGGCGATAAAACGATCTTGTTTTGCAGGTGAGTCCAGGATCTTTTGAATATTATTCGCTTCCGGGACGTCTTCCAGGACCATTTGATCCACCTGGCTCGGTCTCACACCAATAATTGAGAATTCGGCTGCGACAAAGAAGCCATTTATAAGCACCAGAAATATGATGATAACCAATGGCGTGATGATCGAACCGAATCCGGGTAATCCCTCACCTGCGGCAGTCGCTGCCAAAAATGCGAGACCAGGAAATGCCAATAGGAGTAATGGCTTTTTATTCATGATTCGCCACCTCCCATTCGCCAACATGTGTAGTAACATCGGCTGTAATTGTTTGAATTGAAACCTCTGCAACGCCCAGATCGACCATCGATTCGACCCGGATTATTGTGTCGCCAAAATCTACTTCATCCCCCACGGCTGGCGGCCGGCCCAACTCGCTCTGGACCAAGCCCCCTAGCGTATCTACAGTGTCGGGCAAGCTCAGCCGTAAATACTCATTGACGTCAGACACCAGCAAATCTCCACGTAAATAAATCCTCCCTTCTGCATCCAACGAAATCAAGGCTGACTCGTCGTCAAACTCGTCTTGAAGCTCACCAAAGATCTCTTCAATAAGGTCTTCAAAGGTGATTAGTCCAGCTGTTCCACCATACTCGTCAAAAACAATGGCCATATATTGCTTCTTGTTTTTCAAAGTTTCCCATACTTCCACTACCGGCAGGGTCTCTGGGACATGTATAACCTCGCGGAGGATCGCGGCCAAATTCTCATTACCATCTACAAACAATTTAAACAAATCTTTAATGTGGACAAAGCCGATAATATTATCAATAGAGTCCTGGTACAACGGTATGCGTGTGTGGCCTACTTCCAAGGCCAGATTCATCAACTCCTCGACATTGGTGCCTACTGGAGCAGCCACTATCTTCGTCCGGTGGACCATCACCTGCCTAGCAGTCAAATCCCGCAAGCGGAAAGCATTTCGTAACAACTGGCGCTCTTCATCATCCAATAGCCCACCTTCATGGCTTTCAGTCACCAGAATCTCGATCTCTTCCGGTGAATGCACCCGACCACGATCGCTGTGAAGGTCTACACCCATGATTTTTAGAATCAAATCTCCACTGCCATTAAAAAACCAGATCAGGGGTCGAAATAGAAAAACCGACCATTTTACGGGTGTGACTGTTAACAAGGCCAGCCTTTCCGGAAATTGAATCGCGACAGATTTTGGAAATAGTTCGCCTAAGACAACTTGTAGAAATGTCAAGAACAAGAGAACACCAGTGACTGCAATGGTAGTGGCAATTGCCGTCGCTACTTCGTGAGAGGTGATTCCCAACCCACCTGTTAGAGGTGCAATCCACTCCAGGACTCTGGCGATGGGTTCGATGAGCCGCACGGCGATGACGTTTTGCCCATAAGCGCCCAAGACTAATGAAGATGCTGTAATACCCAGTTGGCAGGCAGCAACATAACGGTCCAATGCCCGGCTATCTTCCATCACTGGCAAAAGCATTTTGGCAAACCGATTTCCAGAGCCTGCCATCTGGCTAATGCGAGTTCGGCGTGATGAGACGGCCGAGAATTCACCTGCAACGAATAAGGCGTTTAGGAAAATTAGTAGAAATAATATGGCAAAGATTAGGATTATCGTCGACATCTTGTTGGAGACGCGATTTAACTTGTCAGTTAATCACCCCGAGCTTTCGCCTTTCTTGAAAGACTTTAAGGATGGCAGGATGCTATCTCGATAAAAAGAAAATTTAAACCAAGGGAAATTTGCCCGCTGGTGAATTGCAGGACGATTATTGTGATGCGTCTTCGGGGTAAGATGTTGGCTAGGGTCAGGAGGTTCCGAATTGGGTTCTGTCACCGTGAGCGCCCCTCCATCCACTCACACAGAAGTCTTCTGATATTCAATCTTGTTTCGGTCTGCATGTGTTTATCATTCGTTGGGTAGTACCCAGGTTTCGGCCGCTGGCTAAGTCTCTTAAACAAGCTACAGCCGACCGGTCCGACCCCTCTATGGGTTTTTTCTTTTCCCCTAGGGTCTAATCAAAATTATAAGATAGCCCCTATTTTCGGTCAAACACCTTGGTTACCTGCAAGATCTTAATTCTGCTAAAATGTTATCTATGCACTCCAACATCAGGACCAACCCTCCTCTGGTCGTCGTATTTATCAACGACCTGATGATGTCAACAAAAATTGAATCCGTTTGTAATCATCTTGGTTACAATGTACTCTTTGAGGAAGACCCCAAGTTAAATTGGCCTGAAAATGCTCCTCGGCCAATGACCTATTCTGGCGAGCCTGTAGGCGGTTCAGCCGCAGAGCTGATAGAAAATCTTACAAATTTGCAACCAGCGCTTATAATATTTGACCTTGGAAATGATTCCATCCCCTGGCAACAATGGCTCATTATCCTAAAATCTTCGCCAGCAACCAGACGAATTCCGATCTTATGTTTTGGTCCGCATGTAGAATCCCAGAAGATGTCTATTGCTTTAGATCTTTCTGCTGATTTGGTCGTCAGCCAATCACGCTTTGTTAAATCTATGCCAGAGTTGATCGAAAAATCTGCCCGAGTCTGGGACCAGGAAATCCTGGATAAGTCCTGTCTAGATCCTTTGCCAGCAAGGGCACTCAAAGGACTTGAGGCATTTAATGCTGGAGAATATTATGAGTCACATGAATATTTAGAAGACGCCTGGAATGAGGATACAAGCCCTTCTAAAGAAGCTTTCAAGGCTGTATTACAAGTTGCGGTCGCTTATTATCAGATTGGACGATCTAACTATCCCGGCGCAATCAAAATGTTCTTGCGGGCTCGACAATGGTTGGCGCCTTTGCCCGATACCTGCCGCGGTATCAATTTCGCTAAGCTAAAACGAGATGCTGAACGTGTCCACGAGGCTTTGATCGAACTTGGTCCAGAGGGGATCGAGGACTTTGATCGCGATTTATTTCTACCGGTAGAATATGTTGCGACAAACCAAATCAATTAGGAGGATAAAAATAACCGTCTTTTAATTTCTATTACGGCTATTCAAGAAGGACGGTGATATGAATTCATGACCTCCAAGTGGAACACATCTACCCGGATAGTGGTTCTGGTATTGATCCTAATACTAATTGGTTTAATGGCTTATGAGATCAAACCTCTTATCACTCCACTAATCATTGCCGGTTTAGTAGCGTACACGCTTAATTTGGCAGTGCGTTTCATCTTAAATCGAACCAACGTAAGCAGAAAATGGATCGTCAATTTTATCTATTTTGTCTTCATTGCTGTTCTTATTGCCACACCTGGCACCCTTGTTCCAGTGGCAGTTCGGCAGATAAATACCTTGTCTTTTGAACTTGCGCAGGCTAGTCGACAACTCGAGGCGCTCATGTCCAATCCAGTGTACCTGGCCGGATTGACGATACCAATCGACCAACTATGGGATGATTTGACGAGTATGACAACCGATTTCGGATCTGCCTTCGGTGGTGCCCTGGTCGTGTTGGAGACGACTTCTATTAACCTTCTCAGGCTGGTGATAATCATCGTCGTGTCGTACTACTTATTAATGGATTGGCAGGGTCTACGTGACTGGTTGGTCAACATTCTTCCAGAATCGGGAAGAGACGACACAAGGCGACTATTAGGAGAAGTTGACCACATTTGGCGGGCTTACATGCAGGGGACTTTGGCATTAATGCTGATTATGGGCATCCTTTTCATTATCATCGGCCTGGCTATCGGCCTGCCAGGCGCTGTTGCCATCGGTTTACTCACTGGATTTCTCAGCATGATCCCAGAATTAGGCCCCTGGATCTCAGGGATCATCGCCGTCGCCATTGCTTTCTTTGCCGGATCAAATCACCTGCCAATTTCTAACTTCTGGTTCGCCGTGATAGTGGCTGGAATCTACCTTGTGATAACCCAGGTAAAGTCGATCTGGCTCCGGCCGCAAGTCATGGGCCGTTACATGCGCATGAACACCGGTGTGGTATTTTTGGCCATCCTCGCTGCGGCCATGTTACAAGGTATTTTGGCTGCACTGGTTATCTTGCCTATCCTGGCAACCGCTGGCGTGCTCGGCCGCTATTTTCGAGCTAGACTGCTTCATCTGGAACCCTGGCCAGACACAACCAGCCCGAATCATATTAAAGATACTGGCATCGCCTTAGACGAAGCCGTCGGCGATACAGAAGAAGATACTAAGCGTCTTCAATCAGTCTGACTGGGAGTGGCCCAACCATTCTTCGGGCATTTGTACTGCAACAACCTCTCCTCGAGCACATTCAACACCATCTGCATAAAGCGAACTGGTAACTATAACTTTACGTCCTTTGATTTCCTGAATTCTTGCTCGAACAGTCAAAACCTCATCTACTGGCGTTGGCCGTAGATACTCGACGTGTAGCGATGCAGTTACATAACGAAATTGTGGCTCGGTGCCCATGAGCCGGCCGGCTTGCCGGTATGCTGCAGCCGCTGCCGTGCCAGTACTATGGCAGTCGATGATCGAGGCGATCAAACCACCATAGACATAGCCTGGAATAGCCACATGATACGGCCGGGGTCGATAAGTGCATATAGCTTCCTCCCCATCCCAATAACTCTTAATCTGTAGCCCGTGCTCATTGAGCCGCCCACAACCATAACAATAGCTCACATCTTCGGGATATTGATCCTGAAAAGCCACTTTAGCCACGATCACATTCCTGATCTTATCTTAAACCGGCGATAGTCATTCCATCCTCTAGTATATATTGCACCCGGTCGCCATAGGTTGTTTCGCAATAAACTCGAATAATTGGCTCCGTTCCACTAAAGCGGACTAAAAGCCAGCCCCCATCTTCCATCATAAACTGGTGTCCGTCTATCGTCTTGACACCGGTGATTTTCAGCCCGCCGATTTTCTCAGGCACTGCATTTTCTACATTCGCTTTTATCTCGGTCCTCCGATCTTGATCAAAATAAGTATCTATCCTATCGTAATAATGAGGACCTACCTTGTCGAAGAGCTCATCAAGAAGCTGAGATGGCTTCTTCCCCGTTTTTACCATCATATCTAGCATATAGAGTCCAGCTAAAATCCCGTCACGTTCAGGCACATGATTTCGAAAGGCGTACCCACCACTTTCTTCACCACCGATCATCGCCCCGACTTCCACCATCTTCGGAGCGATAAATTTGAAACCAACGCCAGTTTCATAGACGGGGACGTCATACATTGCCGCCAACTTATTCAACATTTTTGTTGTGGATATGGTTTTAACGATTGGCCCTCTTTCCCCTCGCACCTCAAGAAAATAGTAGCCCATCAAACCATACACTCGCAATTGATCCATGAAATCACCGTTTTCATCGGCGAATCCTACTCGATCAGCGTCTCCGTCATTGATAATGGTCACGTCTACACCGAGCTCTTTGGCACGTCGCAGACCATCATCGACGTTTGGGGGAATGGGTTCCGGCCGAACCATGTTTGGGAAAATTGGATTGCGCAGGTTATGGACTTCATGAATCTGTGTTATTCCCCCAGCCAATAACGTGGGAAACCAACCGGCACCATTTCCCCACATACAATCAACCAAAATATCAAATCCGGCCTGCTTGATGGGTGACAATTCAACTAACCGGGCTAGCTGCTCGATATAGGCCGACGATGCATCAAACAGGGTAATGAGGCCATTGCCAAGCGCGTCATCTAACCTTAACACTCGCACGTCGGCCACACTATCGGGTATCCGATCTTCAATCTTTCGTAGCTCCTGTGGTGCGAGCGCGCCTCCATCAGGGTCACGAACCTTAAAACCGCAATCTTCCGGAGGATTGTGGCTGGCTGTGATATTAATGGCCCCACCAGCTCCTCTATCGACGACAGAGTAGGAAATCGCCGGTGTAGGCGTTGCCCGATCGGTAAGCCAAACCTTAATGCCATTTCCAGCCATCACTTCGGCCGCGGTCGCCGCAAAATTTTCGGCATGGAACCGCTTGTCATGCCCCACAACCACCCCTGCTTCTGCCAAGCCCTCGGATTGGAGATAATAAGCGAAGCCTTGAGCACACCGGCGGACATTATCGAATGTATAATCTTCCGCGATTCGGCCGCGCCAACCGTCAGTACCAAATTTAATATTAGTCATAAATTTCTCTCCAGAGAATTCTCATCTTGGGTTTCAACGACGGTCACACGGAATTATATAGATGGTCTGCGGTACAAGCTTCATTACCAAACAAGGTAGATTTTAGAAAGGTGTATCGCCGTCACGAATCAGCTTCAAGTCGGCGTCCACCATCATATGTACCAATTCTTTAAATGTGACCTTTGGCTCCCATCCAAGTTCTTTTCCTGCCTTACTGGCGTCACCCACCAACAAATCCACCTCTGCTGGTCGCATGAAGCGGGGATCTTGAACAACAAACTCTTGCCAATCCAAATCTACATAGCCAAAGGCCAAAGCCAGGAACTCTTCCACAGAATGAGTTTCTCCGGTAGCAATCACGTAATCCTGGGGCATGTCATTTTGAACTATTTGCCACATCGCCCGCACATAATCACCGGCGAATCCCCAGTCACGTCGGGCATCCAGGTTACCGAGTCTTAGCTCATCACTTATGCCCATCTTTATTTTAGCTACTCCATAAGAGATCTTCCTGGTAACGAATTCCAATCCACGCCTTGGCGACTCATGGTTAAACAAAATACCGGAGACGGCATGCAAATTATAACTTTCACGGTAATTAACTGTGATCCAATGGCCATACACTTTGGCCACACCATATGGGCTGCGGGGGTAGAATGGTGTGGCCTCGTTTTGGGGCACTGTTACCACTTTGCCAAACATCTCGCTTGAACTAGCCTGATAAAAGCGAATATCTGGGTCGACTATACGAATAGCATCGAGCATTCAGGTCACGCCTAAGGCCGTGGCTTCACCAGTAAACACCGGTT
>Ga0209536_100003014_pt1 | contig 27278 bp, 17 predicted proteins | sample DeeMarSeWOR28_12_FD_187461 | JGI IMG/M metagenome (GOLD analysis project Ga0209536, IMG submission 187461) | Marine sediment microbial communities from White Oak River estuary, North Carolina - WOR-2-8_12 (SPAdes) (version 2) | ecosystem: Environmental > Aquatic > Marine > Intertidal zone >... | reverse complement strand
GGTGGTACCTATTTCATCAATGCCTACACTTTCATGAATGTGGCCGCTGATGCACACCAGGGGTTGAAGTTTTTCGATGAATTCCCTTACAGACGAACTACCGACATGATCGCCACTTTGCACCCGGTCGACTTTCGTATTAATCGGTGGTTGATGGGATATCAGAATTTTGGCAATATCATCTTGTAAACCGGAAGATGCCTCATCCAAAAATCTTTCAAACTCTTCTTCGCTGAATTCGGTGGGAGTGTTTCCTGGGCAAACCAATGACCCTCCAACACCCAAAAATGCAACGCCGTTAAAAACAATACTCTTGCGATGGAGGCTTAATCCTTCCCGTTCCAGAAAAGTGTGTACTTCAGGATAATCACAATTTCCCTGAATGGCATAAATATGTTGATTGTAGGTTTTTACGGTGTCAACAATTTTTCGAGCATCATTTTCTCTTCCAAAATTTGTCAAATCCCCGGCAAGAATAACGATATCAGCCTCGCTTAAATCCGCACCGACTCGATCCAGTCCTGAAGTGCTTCCATGCAAATCAGGTATTGCCACGATTTTCATATACCAAACTCTTTTTTTTGCATAAAATCCGTGATAGCATTAATTTTTGGGTTGATGAATTGGTAATTTGATGGTGAATCTTGTACCCTTTCCCACTTCACTCTCAACATTGATTTCACCATGATGCTTCTCAATGATGTTGTAACTTATGGATAATCCCAATCCGGTTCCCACTCCCCTGCTTTTGGTGGTGAATCCCGGATCAAAGATCTTTTTTAGCTGATCTGGAGGTATGCCTTTTCCATTATCAGCGATTTCAATAATCACTTTGCCGGCTTCTTGACCAGTTTTAATTATAATTTTACCTTTTGTGGAGATGGCATGTGCCGCGTTAATAAAAAGATTCATGAACACCTGGTTTAATTGATTCGGATAGCATTCCACTTTAGAGATTTTTCCATATTCTTTAACCACCTCTACCTTATTTTTTAATTCATGTTGAAGCAGGGTTAAAGTACTATCAATCCCTCCATGAATATCAGTGGTCTGAAAATCGGATTCATCAAGACGAGCGAAATTTTTTAGACTTTGCACAATTTCCGATACACGGTTTCCCGCTGTTACAATGATACTATTGTTCTCTTTCAACATATTGAATGTTTTTTGAAATTTTGAATTTTTTTTGATTTCAGTTGCGGATTTTAATTTGCCTAGCTCCTCATTGATTTTTTCAATACACCGGGCAGTGACATCAGCCGAACTTTTTACGGCACCAATGGGATTATTTACCTCATGGGCAACACCAGCAACCAGATTACCAAGTGAGGCCATTTTTTCATGCATGATAAGATGATGTTGTACTTGTTGCAATTGTTTAAGAGTTTGCTCCAATTCCTTATTCTTTTGATTTAAATCCTGAGTGCGTTCCGCGACTTTTTCTTCCAGGATTTGGCTGTACTTGTCCAGTTTTTTGGTCTTAATTTCCAATTCTTTAGAATACTGCGCCAATTTTGTATTCGCGTCCGAAAAACTACGCTCTACGAGATAGGCGAGCGATAGAACAAATACCAGTGCACCCCATTGCGATAACCAGTACCAAACCGGAATGAGACCGATTCCCATTAGAATATCGTGCAAGCCAGACAAGCCAAATAATGCAAAACCAAACAGAAACACCCTGGCTTCCTTTTTGCCTTTCTTAGCTTCCAGAATAGATACATAAAAAGTGATGAGAATTGTACTGACGAAAAACCAAGAGTAGTAAAATCTCTGTTCAGGCATAAAAACGATATTCGAAAAATCAAGTATAAATGCAGCGACAGCATATACTAGATGAGCCTGCCAAATCCATTTTACAATCCGGTTTCCACCGACAAGGTTGTCAAAAAATGCATACAAACCCACCGGAAACATTAAATAGGAGAAAAATGCCGCATAATATCTCAGCGTTGCTGATTCGAGAAACAATCCTCCGGTTCGATCTATCGTGACGTAAAAAATACCAATAGAAAAGGAAAATAATCCGAATGTGAGAGGAAGGACAGGCCGACGTTTAAACCGTTTAAAAAAAATAAAGACCGAGAACAAACCAATAAAAATAAAAAAGAAACCAATGATAACACTTTCGATATTGGAACGAATCAAGTATTGGAATATCTCTCCTTCGGAGCCAATCATGACCTGTTGAGGGCCCATATCTATTCCAATATAGTCTGGAACATTGGAATAGATTCTCAACGCCAGCGTTTTTCCCCTATAACCATTGGGTAGCGGAATAAAGTGGTGTGACACCGCGGAAAATTTGTTTTCCGGTGTATTTTCAAACTTTCCGGATTGATAGATCGGGATTGTATCCAGGTATGCTTCGAATGCTAAAATGACCGGTGGAATAAATAAACTCGGATTTATCCATTCCTCTGCTGGCAATTCTAATTTATACCAGATAAAATTGTAATTACCGGGAGCTTGAAGCAAATCATCAAAATCGATGTCGACCCAGGAAAGTGATTTGTCTTCATTTTTTAACCATAGAGGCACTCCCCGCCTGTCAAACGGAGAATCACCTCGACGATATTGCCATCCTTCATTAAGTACCATAGGAGATGGATTTTCACGCAGTATATTTTGAGCCAATACAATTTGGGGGATAAACATTAAAAAAACGATGAAGAGTATTACCTCAAAATATTGTGAGATTTTATGTAGATTAAGTTTCAAGATTATATTCGCTTCTTCTATATATAGCTGCAAAGCCGGGATTTATCCGAGCGTATTTTTATATTTTCTGCTAGAATTTACAGGCAAAAAAATTGACCCTAAATTTAACTCAATTTCATGCTGAAAGTAAATAGTTAGTATTTCCTTTATGAACGCAAACAGATGTATAACCAAGGTTTCTAAAATCATGTCCTTAAAATATTAAATATATTCAAAACTTCCGCGTCCGGCTTAACATATAATTTTGATTCACCTCCCATTCTTACGATATTATTTTATAAATTAAACCAAAAAGATTGTTAATTTCCAACTCTTCGGGAGCTTGCATTTTCTGATGCAAATGTGATCCAAACTAAAAAGAAATAACGGTGGGAATTGACAATTTTAAAATATTTACAGAAAGCACTACCCAATTCAAGGAACTGGCAAATTGATCGCTCAATCATCTAATTACATTTACAAAATTCATCAAACAGTCCGATGAAAAAACACCACCCATGCTTAAGAGAAAATTCTAATTTGATGGAGACAAAATCATGAAATTCCCCACCACCTTTTATCGCTGGAGACCGCATCCCTGGCATGGATTGGAAGTGGGTCCCAACCCACCAAAAATTGTCCATGCATATATTGAGATAACTCCTTTTGATTTCGTAAAGTACGAAATTGATAAGGTAACCGGTTATCTGAGGGTCGACCGGCCGCAGAGAACATCTTCGCAACCGCCATCCATGTACGGATTTATTCCCCGCACCTTTTGTGGTGAAAAGGTTGGTGCCCTTTCTCCAAAAGCTGAACGAGGAGACGGCGATCCGCTTGATATTTGTGTGATTAGCGAGAGGCCCATCAATCGCTCCGAGGTAATTCTTAGCTCGCGGGTGGTCGGAGCCCTTCAGGTGATCGATGGAGGCGAGGCGGATGACAAAATCATTGCTGTTTTGGTGAATGATAATTTCTGGGGAGATGCAGAGAGCATTAAGGATCTGCCAACTAACCTGATTGAACGGCTGCAGCATTATTTCGAAACCTACAAGCGTATCCCCGGTGAGGAGGTACAAATTCATGTTGAAAATGTGCTTGACCGGGATCAGGCTTCAAAAATTGTAAAAGCGGCAATGGAAGACTACGAGATGGAGTATGGGGGTTAAAATATACTGCGATTTTGACAATAATGGTCAATCCATTCTTAACACTTGATTAGTATGGGAAATTGGCGGTAGAGAACATAACATAAATCAATAGCAGAAAACAAATGAAAAGCACCAGAGATAAGTTTGCACGGCAGGGAGCAAGCTTTTGAGTACTATAAATTGATAAAGGGTGGTTTACTACTAGAGTTTATTAACAATTTGACTTTTAAACAAAAGTAATATAAATTGGTTTAAAAATTTAGAATAAATCATCCCCAGTTGGACTTATGAGTTCACTGGCCCCCGTTGGGTTACGATCCAACGGGTTTTTTATTTATGAGATAACTATATGAATCGCGTATCCTTCCTGATAGACGGTTTTAATCTTTATCACTCAGTAAAAGATGCACAAATAGATATGAATGGAACTACCACGAAATGGCTGAATATCCGTGAATTGTGTCAATCCTATCTTCATCATTTTGGAAGGAATGCACAATTAGGAGAGATATACTATTTTTCGGCCTTAGCCGAACATCTAGAAGCTACTAAACCAGATGTTACAGCTCGACATAGAATCTTTCTCAGATGTTTAAGAGAAACAGAAATTAATATAAACCTAAATCGCTTCAAAAAGAAAGAATATCATTGCCCACACTGCCATAAAAGAGTTATAAGGCACGAGGAAAAAGAAACTGATGTAGCGATGGCCACAATGGTTTTGGGACTGTTTTTGGAAGATCGGTGTGATACTGTGGTCTTGGTAACTGGAGATACAGATTTGATACCAGCCGTTAAAATTAGCAATCACTTATTTCCCGACAGAAAAATTGTTTTTGCATTTCCTTATAAACGAAAGAATAAAGAGTTAATGCAGCTATGTCCTGGCTCGTTCACTATTAATAAGAAACAATATGTGAATCATCAATTCCCAAATCCCTTTAGAACTAAGAATGGAAAAGAAATTGCAAAGCCTCTTTCATGGTGATCGAATTAGCAATTATTAAAAGGGTCGGGGATGACTTTAAAACGGTATTAGGCTACTTAGATTTAAGCCAGTCTGAAAAGAGAGAATATTAATAGTATGGTATATTCTTATAAAATGACATTCTGTTTAGAGCTTTAAATAAAATTTCCATAACATATTCAATGAGGGGGAGTATTGTGGCGCAAGCAAAAATTAATGAGAAATGTATCATAGGAATGCCAACCTGTGGTTATGCTTTCAGTAGTGCACGTATGGCATTCATAGCTGCACCATCTGATGATGAATTTCAGCTTGAAATCGATATCCTAACAAATTTGCTGCAAGAAAAAGATTACGAAGCATATGTGGCTCTTCAGAGAATTGATCCTGGAAAATTTGCATTTTGTACAAAAATATGTTCGAAAATTATAACATCTCAATTTTGTATAATCTTATTAAACTCATCTTCTCATCGTAATAATCCACAAGTGAAAATTCCTAATCCTAATGTTCACTTAGAATATGGATTAATACTAGCATTTAATAAATATGTTCTTCCTCTTCAACGTGAGGGTGAACCCTTGGCTTTCAATATTAGACCACTTGATACAATTATATATAATAAAAGCAATTTTAGTCAAGTAGCGAATAAGGTCATTGATGCAGCTATACTCGGGACAGCAACTACGGAAAGACCTAGCCGTCCAATTGCTTCCAGCGAAGAGCTTTTACGCTATCTTTCTGTGAGAGGATTGCGAGTCTCGGATGTTAGTACACAGGAAGGGAATCAACTTTATAGACAAGGCAGTCCACTAGGATTTATTTTATTGGATGGAGAAGATATTGTTTTTTTTTGAATGTTCGATTTGGAGCCAGCTAAAGAAGTAATTTTCCGAGTGAAATTGCTGCTTCAGAATTTACATCAAACTTATGAAATATTTGAAAAAATAAACATAAAGTCTATGTCTCAAGACGCTATCGATTTAGCTAGAAAAACCATTGAACGCATCAAGATAGAAGTTCTCATATCAGAAGAACATAATAGAAAGAAAATTGAGGAATTAATCATGAATTTAACAAAAGACTTTAAACCAATACCATGGAAATTACTCACTTTGGACGAAATCAGGCGTATAGTCAAGGAAGAATACGATAAAATTGGTGAAATCTAATAGTATTTAATGTTATTTTAACAAATTCTAAACTAATCAGACTTTTTGAGGCTTTTGTGGATGGCTGATAAGAAACTAATGTGACTCTGAATCCAAACATCTAAAAAATAAATACTCGCCTCTATTGATCTAAAAATCTACAACTCCGGTTTCACTAAAAAGGTTTTAATAGAAAACTAAGTAGCGGGTAAATATCTTTTGATGTTTAAGGAAAGGCTTAAGCCTCTTAACATTATTACTATAAGAGAAAATTTTATAACTTTAAATATCCCGTATTTATTATATTAATTTGGGGTACTTATTTGCCTTGGTAGTTGGTACACTAAAGTATCTCAAAAACAAAAATTTAAATTATTTTAGAAGTTTCTTAGAAGGTGAGATAGGTTAAGGTGAGTATTTCAATTACTTCTTATTGATAGCTTTTTGCGCTTTCACTTTATTCAAAGCACATTTGGCACATTTTGCGGGTGCATTTTCATCATGGTGAAATTGTCTAAAAAAGGTCTTGCCGGTTATAAAAACCGCCACACCTACAATTAAGAATGTGATAGTTTCCTGGACACCCATTTATTCAAAATCCTAAAAATTTTCCACCCTGATAAACAATTAATGACGAAATATAAGCCAGAGATGTCATATAGGCAATCATAATCAGAGGCCAGCGCCAGCTATTTGTCTCCCTTTTTACCACTGCAACAGTAGCCATACACTGGCAGGCTAACACAAAAAATACCATTAACGATATTGCCACCAGCGGAGTATAAATTGGTTTTCCGGTAACCGGATCCCGGTCATTTCGCATTGCATCACGCAGACTTACCGAACTCTCTTCCGAACCTTCCACATTGTAAATAGTGGCCATGGTGCTCACCAGTACCTCCCGGGCAGCAAAAGAGGTGATGAGACCAATCCCTAATTTCCAGTCAAAACCCAGCGGTTCAATGGCAGGTTCGATAAACTTTCCGATTTTTCCTGCATAACTCTGGCGAATCGCTTCCGAAGGTTTCATTAATTCCGGATTTTCCGGTTTAGGGAACGATGCTAAAAACCACAAGACGATCGAAATAGCCAGAATAATCTGACCGGCATTCATTACAAACAATTTTGCGCGTAGGGACATCTGCAACACCGTCCATCTAAGAGAGGGTCTGCGATATGGCGGCAATTCCATCACAAATGTAGATGATTTTTCTCTGCGCCCCACAAAATATTTAAACACATACGCGGCATTCACCGCCATAAAAATCCCCAATAAATACATCGAGAGCAAGGTGAGACCGGGAACTGAAAAGATGCCAAGGATCTTCTTATTGGGAATAAATGCGGCGATCATCAGGGTATAAACCGGTAACCGTGCACTGCAACTCATTAAAGGAGCAATCATAATAGTAATTATCCGATCGCGCCAATTTTGTATGGTGCGGGTGGCCATTATTCCTGGAATGGCGCAAGCAAATGACGACAAAAGAGGTATTACCGAACGACCGCTCAGACCGGCTGGACGCAACAGGCGATCCATTATAAAGGCAACACGACCCAGATAGCCGGTGTCTTCAAGAATAGATAGAAAAAAGAATAGAAATAATATTTGCGGTAAAAACACTAAAATGGCTCCGACCCCGGCAATCGCTCCATCAACGATGAGGTCTTTTAATATACCATCAGGAAGAACAAGCGCCACTTTATCACCAAACCAGGAAATAAAATCTTCGATGGCGCCCATGGGCATTTCTGCCCAGGAAAAAATTGCCTGAAAAATCACTGCAAATATGATTATAAAAATGAGAGGACCGGCGATTCGATGCGTTAATATCTGATCCGCTTTCTCCGTCAGCGAATGTCTCGCTTTCCCCTCTGAAATTGTTTTTTTGCAGATTTCGTCAATCCATTCGTACCGGACTTTTGCCTCGTACATTCTCCATGGAATATTTTTTCCCATAAGCTCATCCCGCGCTTTTTTAACCAGCATATTGAGCTCAACACCGCAATTGTAACTGCTACCACTGGAATGAATAATCCAATGTTCCAAAGCAGCATCGTTTGATAACACCCGCATCGCCTCTGCCATACAGGCTGCTTCCCCTAAATTTGAATTGTCTAAAAACCATGAATGTATCGGTTTCACAGCATTTTTTACGTCGTCCCCTAAATTCCACTCCTTGGGATAGACTTCATGTGTTTCCCGGCTGATGATATCAAAAATGCAATTTCGCAATTCCGGGATACCCTTTTGCTTATTGGCAACAATAGGAAGGACAGGAATTCGAAGCTCTCTCGAAAGTTCGGCAACGTTAATATTTAAGCCATTTTTTTGTGCAACATCAAACATGTTTAAGGCGAGGATAACCGGCAAGCCAAGGTCAATTATTTGAGTGACGAGATAAAGATTGCGGGCTAAATTACTGGCATCGGCAACCACCACAACTAATTTCAAATGAGATGAATCTTCTAACCTTTGAAATAAAATATCAGTGGCAATTTTATCATCAAGAGATTTTGGAATGAGGCTGTATAATCCCGGTAAATCATGAACCCGAATCCTTGACCCATCAACATTTTTTAAGTAGCCGGTTTTTTTTTCAACCGTGACGCCGGGATAATTGCTCACCTTCTGTCTGAGCCCGGTTAGTGCATTAAAAACAGAGGTTTTTCCGGTATTCGGGTTTCCTACAAGTGCGATATCAATGGATTGTGTGGTTACCGATTTTGAACGAATACGAATTTTAATTCACCTTTCTATACGCTGTCAGTTAATCTATTTTCTCAACCAAAATCGATTTGGCCTCCGAACGTCTCAGTGACAAATGATAATTTCTAACCTTAATTTGAATAGGGTCGCCAAGGGGAGCAAACTTTATCAATCGAACCGGGGTGCCAATCATCAGACCCAATTCCATTAAATAATCCTCTTCCGAACCGGCGACAGTGAAATTTCGTACAATAGCATTTTCACCTGGCTTAAGCTTATCAAGAGGAATAAAATTTTCATCCATGCTACTTATACTATTACCTTTCTTCCAATTCAGGATTCAATATATATTCTTTTGCTCAAGGGAGCAAGATGACAAATTTTCTGGAATAATTCTCAAATAGAAGATATTAATTGTCTGCGGAAAATATTTTAGTCTTCCCGGATTATACCCAGCAATCTAAACTCACTGGAAATATTGTTACGCTCCAAAAATATTTTTACCGGTTTAGTCCATTCACCAGATTTATTTCGATCCAATTGAAGATTAATCTGCCACAAAGATGTGTTTGAGTCATTCTCGGGGATCTTGTCACCCGCTGGCAACTCGGTGAGATGAACGCAGCTTGAGTCCAAAGTTTTCTCTTTTAATACAGATTTATTATGAATCTTTAATTCGAATTTGTAATGAGTATCATCTTTAGATTCCAAACCGGTTACGACAGCCAGATCCAAGAAACATAGTCTCGATGATCCATCATCAGTTTTTGAAATCTGAAATCCATCCAAAGGGGGCAGGCTGTTAAAATAATATTTTCCGATAATGTCCCTTCGCTCAATGAGTGTTTTAACCAGATACTCAGCAGCTTCCGGGTCAGAATATCGTCCCTGCTCCACTGCTTTTCTGATTTGTTCATCTGAGAAAGACATTACTAATTTGGCACCCCAGTAAAGGTCTCTTCCAGTGGCGTTATTAAAAGCCGGATTGGGCAAAATGTATCTATATTTATGAGGATTGAAATTTTTAGAGACAAAATAGCCAATCGACGGATATTTTATTTTGGGAGTTTCTTCCCAGGGTCGGGTATAAGTACCAAAACTGCCAATAGATTTCACAACTTTATCCGGATCGGCGATACCTTCACGACCAATTTCAGGCGGCATGGGTTCATCTCCCTGGCTGCCTAGAGTCGAGCCAAAATCGATCAGATAATGGCGGACATATCCCTCGTTCAGATAAACATCCAGGGAATTATTTGCTTTCGTATCATAATGGTTTAACCAGGCGGCCATCACTCTCAATCCTCTAAGCTCGCGGCGGTGCTGATGAGGAATTACATCGTTGCCATCATCTTTACGAACATCCCCGTATTTGTAAGAGCCGATTGGTTTACCAGCAAGGTATTTACTGGCGGTAACGCGGATTATTCCGTCCGGAAGTTTTTGTACCCTATTAAGAATATCATCCAAATCTTTTTGATTCATTAGGCGTTTTTTGCCTTCCAAATCCTTGACGGTGACTCCCTCGCCCAATCTTAGAATTTTTGGATGAAAATAGCAGATATAATTTTCAGGGACGTTGTAACCGGCTGCATAAAATAATTTTGTTGAAACGATCTCGGCACCGGTTGACATCTCGGGATATCCAATCGGATCAAATTTAATGACATATCTCTCTCCCCGGGAATCCTCAATCGAAAATCCCGGCGTCACACCTTGTGTCTTTGCTCTGAAGATTGTCCAAATACCCGACGTATCCGGCCCCGCTCCAGTGTCCGGACCTCGAGCAATTTTTTCCAATGACATTTCTTTCGCTGCATTTCTATTTGTAAACCAACTGGAGTTATAAACCTCATCAAATGCATCCACGTTCATTGCTTGTTTGGAATTTCCCGAAATTTTCCGGTAATGACAGGATAAATCCAGAATACTTATGAGCGTTCCGGTTAAAATTTTCTCCACATTATCTTTGGCAAGATTTACTTCACGGGCCTCCGGTATAGGAACCGGTTTCTGATCATCGGGTGGTTTTGAAGGGACCACAAAATTGTGCCCGCTGCCACAGTTCACAAAAAAACCGGAAGCGAGGAAAAATATGAAAAAATGGAATTTCATATCTCGTTCTAATTACAGTCTAATTAGTTCCAAACAAAATAGAAACGGACTCTCTCCGGACTTACGGCAAATTGAAATGTTGCAATCAGTCTATCCGGATTCCACAACCGAAAACCCATCCCTACTCCATATTCCAAATTTTTAATGGTTCTTTCTTTGAATATATTTTTTGACACCTGCCCGGTGTCAAAAAAGAGGGCACTATCGATTGAATGCCACAGTGGAATTCGATATTCAATTGAAACCATGGCCATATCCCGGTCAAAAAACCGGCCTCGTGTGTATCCCCTGACTGTTTCTCTCACTCCAATGTTACTTAGTCTGTAAAAAGGAATTGTTTTGTCGTCTTTCTCCCTCTTAGCCTCTCCGGCAAATCTTATGATCAAGACCCGGTTTCTGAAAATATTGATATATTGAGTTATATCCAGACCTGCTTCCCAGAAATTATAATCCCTGCCATCAATCTGCTGATAATAACCACCATAAATGAGTGATTCATTTCCTGATATGGGTTCTCCGGGGCGAACAAGTGAATTAAAGCGAAAGTCAAATTGAATTCTGGCCAATTTTATACCTGTCTCAAGTCCTGGAAGTGTTTCACTGTCATAAACATCTTTGATGGAAGAGTAATTGGATGTCTGTGGCTCAAATATACTGTTAATTTCAAAACCGAAACGGGTGTGAAATGTTAATTTTCTGGCCTTGAAGATGCTGAAATTTAACCAAGTATCGAACCACTCTCGATTATAAGCGGATCGGTCCTCGACAGTGGTTTCCGGCCCAATTCCATAAAATGATTCGTTAGGCAAATACCGATATTGAGCCGTAAAATCTGTTAGCAGAGGTCCTCCAAAAAAATTCAATCTTTCTAATTCAACCCGGTATCTTTGTCTTTTGTGCAAGCCCAATTGGGCTGTTAACGTTAGTTCCGATTGGGGATTTGATATATCCTGTTGATAAATTTTAAGTCCGAACCCGGAGCGGTCGGAGTATTTCGGCACCCCTCCACGCTTCCCATCATCAGAAGTTATCAAAGCTTTGATTTTGGGAATGGTCCTTTTCTCATAAATGTATCCAACAACATCACCAGTAAATTTGGAAACGAATAGTAATGGTGTCCCAAAAAAAGTGCCCGGGGATGAAACGAAAAATTCCCAACTTTCCTTATTCTGATACTGATTTCGCCAATATGAAACGCTGTCGAGGTGAGTTTTCTGGGTTTGAGCATGAAGAGTTATGCCGGAGAACAAAATTAAGAATGTCAATAGGAGAGCGGCTTTGATATGGAAATAATAATTGAATCCACAGTTTGTCATCGTCAATTGGTCTTTTCGCGGACGTATAGATGGTAATAGGATAAATCACTCTTCAGAAGATACTTAAATAAAAATATAATTACAAACAAACTTCAGAGTTGTAATAAAATGAAACATAAAATTTTTAAAATCTGAAATTGCCAGTAGAATATCAAAAATCAAAAGAATGATCTTTAAGGCATAAGTTTCCCTGGTTCATGGTAGTTATCATTAAGAGATTTAGATATAAAATATTGAGGACGCAAGTAAAGAATTTACGTTCTTGATTTATTTCAGGGGAATTATTATACTTGCATTGTTTTACTAATCAAACAAAAGTTTGATTAATATAAACTCACAATTCAATGCGGAAAAATTATGAAAGAAATCTGGAAAAAATTTGAAGAAACTGAGCTGACACACAGCAGTGTTCATCATTTAATGGCGGTGTATCATCTGATCGAGCAAAATGGCTATGCACGGGCAGTGGACATTAGCAGGTATTTAAGTCTTACTCGCGGCAGTATATCGATCACCCTCAATAAACTCAAAGGGAAGGATTACCTGGAGGAAGATCATAATAAATTCTACAAGTTAACCAAGAAGGGCGAAGATTTTGTCCGTGCTGTAATAGACAAACGATATATCCTAAAAAAATTTTTCATAGAAGTCCTTGGACTGCCGCCTGAAACCGCGGAGATCGATGCCTGCAAAATTGAACACTTGCTTAGCGAGGAAACTGGTGAAAAGCTCCTCTCATTCATGGCGAAATATTTGGGGGAAAATGTCGAATTACCTGCGGTCTAGCGAGGATTGCAGATTAACTATTTCATTGATTAAAATAAGATACCCGGAAAAAGTAAAGCAAAGGATCTAGAATGTCAAAACTGGACACTTTTATAAATGCCATCCGAAAAAAGGGGTTGAATGTAACCTACCAGCGAATTCTGATATACAAACATTTGATTGCAAACGAGAGTCACCCGACCGCCGACGAAATTTATCAAAACATAAAAACAGAATATCCTTCCATTTCATTAGCTACCGTCTACAAAACACTGGAGACGTTGGAAGGCCATAATCTTATCACCAAGGTAAATTCTCTTCATGACCTTGCCAGGTTTGATGGAGATACCTCACCTCATCATCATATGATTTGTAAGGGCTGTAAAAAAATTGTTGATGTTTATGATAGCCGTTTTAATGATTTGCCTTTCCCGGCAAGCAATGGTTTCAAAGTGAAAAGCTACCGGATACAATTTGAAGGTACCTGTGAAAGTTGTATACCAAAACGTTCCAGGCGAAAACAAAATAAAGAAAATAATGATGCCAAGACATTCAGTGGTGAAGAGGTAAATAGCCGGAATCAATACTCAATATAAACCTATCTGATCAACATCAATTTTTGTATTCATGAAGCCACTGGTCTCCAGACGAGATAGATAAACACCACAACCTACCTGAAAATACCCGCCGCTGTGTGCCTCGTTAGAAAATTCAACACGAATAAAGGGAGAGTTGGTATGTTACGCATCGAATAATTAAGCTTCTGAGCACAGCGCCTGGTTTAAAAATCCTACCCTCAAGGAACTTGGATCATTAAGTGATAAAATTCTTTATGCAAAAAACTATCTCAGTAAAATCATCTTTCTCACTTCCTGAAATTCACTGGCGTTACCTCTGTAGAGATAGACCCCGCTGGCAAGATTGCCCGCATCCCACTCATATTTATATTTTCCTGCACTTAATCTTTCTGAAACCAGCGTTGCCACTTCCTCGCCCAAAATATTGTAAATCTTTAATGTCACAAAATCTGCCTGTGGCAGCGAAAATTCAATTGTGGTAGAGGGATTAAAGGGATTGGGATAGTTCTGCTTTAAACCGTGTTCTTTGGGAATGTTGCTTTCAGTTTCTGCAATCCCTGTTATGATGGCCGTTATGCTATCATTCCAGTATTGGTACCCCTCACTTGATATATTTATACCAAAATTCATATTATTGGGATTACTTTGGGTGGCAATACGTGCTACTACCCCGCTCTTGATCTGTCCGGGCTCAATATCTCCTAAGCTCTGTGTGAAATGTGTAATGTCTATCACATTTGTATCAGCGGTCTCTACTTCGATTGCTAGACTCGTTGCTGTAGATCTTAAACCATCATTTCTGAGGTACAGTTTTAAAGTGTACATGGCATTGGGGATTAATTCGTTGAATGAAAAACTATCAACCATTACAGGCCCAATGGTGGTAAAAAGACTTGCATTTGGTAATTTATGGTAATGACTGGAATCTAAATCGGTAACACTGGCATTGATAGAAAAAACATCCTCTGCGGTTAATGGATTCAAATAACATCCATACAACCCATCTCCTGCCAGGCCATCCCCATGATTTCCATCATCAAACATGGACAAAGAGTCCACATTCATTCCATCAACAAGGTCTATTATTATTGCTGCAACATTAATATTATGGTTATGAGGATTCTTAACATTAGCGGTAATTGTAAGTGTATCTGTTATTGGATTAATGAATGTTTGATGGGGTTTTACGTTATGGGCATAAATCATCGAATTTATCCATGATCGAGCCTTCTCAACCACTGCATCGATGCCATTGGCAGCATCATTCGCATCGTGCCAGACTGGAAAATTGATTGGGAATTCCTGCCGGTTAAGATAATCACCAAGATGGTGAACATGAAACATATCACCAATCGAATATCGCAAACGCCAATCCGGGAAATTTGTAATACCTAAATTATCTCCAAGGCTTGCCGCAGGGGATTTGCCAAAAAATTTTGCGGTAGGGTGATAACGAAAGCGTTGCGCAGTGACGTCGCCCATACTTACACAGGTGGGGCCTAATAATACGGCAATAGGATGATCATATAAAGAGTTTGGATCACCATCAATTTGATAGAGATATGCATTCCCTGAAGGAGAAAGAGTAAGAGTGGATGGAGATGATCGATACGCGTCCTCGATGGTCCACAAAAAATCATTAAATAAAATATCAAAGGCCTTATCAAAGAGAGCCCAACCGCCCTCATTCCAACGCATATCAATAATAAGCCCCTCTGTATTCTTTAGAGCATTTACAGCTTGGGCGAATTGCTGGTCTGCTGTAGCTGTCGGCCACTCACTGAAGAGATATATGTATCCAATATTGGTATTATTCAAGATACCGTAACTTACCAGTTGATCATTGAAATAATCCGGAAATGGAATGCCAGGAATCTCGACCTGTTCATTATTCAGCATCCGTGGTACATTCAGGTTAATCATTGGTGCAACAGGTAGATGCAAAGTATCACCCGTTGAGTATTGCAAAATATCGATTGTGTTAAATAAGTGCCAATTCATACCGGCGCCCACAAAAAGGTGATGGGCACGAGCACTTTCTGCCCCCATGCGCGGAAGTGCACCAGGTAATTCTGCCTGCAGTAATTCCTCTATTAATAACCTATACGGGATGCCTTCATAGCCTAAAATGATATCCCCCGGCTGAAGACCCAATGGATGATTATTGACGGTTCTTAATACAAGCACACTGCTATCTGGTAGGACAGTAACCACGGCCCCAAAATGTTCTACCGTTACAAATCCATTAGCAAATAAAAGTGGAACTCCTGGATTCAATGGAGACAAAACCACCACCCCATCATCTCTAGCGTATGTATGAGTATCTTTTAACTCACCGGTCAGATAATTCATTAGAGCACAAAATCTGCCACGGCTTGTGGAACTGTCGATTTGATCACGGTAATACAATCTTAGAGAATCCCAAGATTGTTCATTCATTCCCAATGATAAAAAACCATCAAACTCTTTTCTCAAAGCACTAGAATAAGTATCGAAAATTTGACGCTTTGTGGACAGCGGTAAACCGGGACCCCAGGTGGAATCGATGATTTGCGCCCAATTTTTTCGGGACTGGTAGAATGATTTTGCTGAAAAATCTTTGAAGTCGTGATCATGACTGGTTGGCAATACTAATACCGGTACACTTTGCCCATATTTTCTATTTCCAATCTCTTGTGTATAGATTGGACAGATATTCAAAATCAAGAAGATTAATATTGAGCATAAATAGTATTTCATAACACACCTCTCTTACAAATAGTTGGGTTCGAAGATTTACACTCAGAATAAAATGAAGGGGGGATGAACTCCAGCCAAGATGACCAAAATGATACTGTATTTGTCACATTTTACCTTTCTAACGTTCGAGCCAAAATCCCTATTTTTTCAATAGCAGGGGTGATAAGTGATTCGTGCGTCCCAGAAAATTATTTCAGCAAGATCATTTTTCTAAATTGTGCATAATCCCCTGTAACCAGTCGGTACAAGTAAATTCCGCTAGCAAAGTTTTTGGCGTCCCATTCGTATCTGTAATTCCCGGCATTTAATCTTTCCGAAACCAGTGTTGCCACTTCCTCGCCCAAAATATTGTAAATCCTTAATGTCACAAAACTTGACTGCGGCAATGAGAATTTAATTGTGGTTTTAGGATTGAAGGGATTGGGGTAATTTTGCTGTGACTGATAATCGCTTATAATAGTTGTTGGCTGCTGATCAATTGCAGTAATATCCGGCGCGAGTTTTGTGAGCCAGACATTAGCGTCGCCAGCACCAAAGGAATTGGTATATCCACAGAGAACATACCCCCCGTCGGAGGTTTGCTGCATGGAGAAACCAAAGTCTGCACCGCTTCCCCCAAGAGTTTTTGTCCATAGCGTATCGCCATTGGCATCGGTTTTGATTATCCAGGCATCAAAGTCACCAGAGCCATATGAATTGGTATATCCGCAGAGAACATACCCTGAGTCAGAGGTTTGCTGCACGGAGTAACCGTAATCATTATTACTCCCACCGAAAGTTTTCATCCATAAGGTATCGCCGTTGGCATCGGTTTTGATTAAAATTACATCAATGTTACCAGATGAGTAGGTATTTCCGCAGAGAACATACCCCCCATCGGATGTCTGTTGAACAGACTTACTACCTTGAAGAATACCACTTCCTACAAACGTTTTTGTCCATAAGGTATCCCCGTTAGCATCGGTTTTAATCAAAATGGCATTATACCAATTGTGTCCTGCAATAATAAATCCCTCGTTGGCGGTCTGCTGAGCGGATACACCATGACTACCTTCAGCTCCAAAATGCCTCATCCACAAGCTGTCACCATTTGAATTGGTTTTGATCAGAACAATATTGCCAAAATAACCACGCCTAGTTTCCCAATTCCCCACAATAATATATCCCCCGTCAGAGGTCGTATCGGCTGAACTACCCGATTCACGTCCAGTAAATGGGAGGCTAACACCATTACCAAAAGACTGTGTCCACAGGGTATCGCCAGAAGAATCGGTTCTGATCAGCCAGATGTCGGAAGCACCGGCGCCGAAGGACCAGGTCGTTCCAACAATGATATATCCACCATCACCAGTCTGCTGAACACAATTGCCCGCATCACTACTGTCTCCCCCTAAGATTTTTGTCCACTGGATAGCCGGTGCTTGGGCGAAAAGGACTGCATTAAGAAAGATTATGATAAAAATCGATATAAAACGGATCATGACAAATCCTCCTTATAATTAAATTAATACTAAAGGTATCAATCAAAGGCAGAGGAGAATCAGTAATTTACCCCTACAAATATTTACTTCATCAAAATCATTTTTTGTGTTTCATGATAATTCCCGGATTCTAAACTGTAGTAATACAACCCACTTGCATAGATTCCGGCATTCCACTCATATCTGTATTTTCCAGCGCTTAGTTTTTCCGAAACCAGTGTTTCCACTTCTTCACCCAAAAGATTGTAAATCTTTAAAGTGACAAAATCCGATTGCGGCAGCGAGAATTCTATTGTGGTGGTGGGATTAAAGGGATTGGGATAGTTTTGTGACAATACAAAATCCTCGGGACTATCAAAAAACTTGTGATCATCAACGCCAACCGGAATGTAGGGCGCGACGGCATGGCCAATTCTCCAAAGGTTCGTTCCTGTTGGTTCCCTACCACCACCGTACCACATTTTTAGTGTATCCTCAACAAGCATCACCGTGCCCCCTTCAATGAAATTTCCATCCCAATGTCCCTGTGAGGGTGATAATACCGGATCGCTTGCTGAATATGGCGAACTTGTAGTGATTGGATCGTCATATTTATTCCAAAAAATTCCATCCTGAGAAGTGGCATATCCAATCTGTCGAGGATCTGTGTTAATTCTCATACCGGTGTACCACATATGATAGCTACCATCAATAAAAAGAACCTCGGCAGGAATTACGAACGCATCATCCCAATCACCTACCGGACCACCAGTCATGACAGGATTGTTCAAAGAATCCTTTTGCCAGATAATACCATCCTGTGAACTAGCCCATCCTATTTGCACAGAGTCAGTTTGATCATTAAATGATGCATACCACATTTTATATCCTCCCCCGGGGGCCGGGATTACTGTACAGTTAAGGGGACCTCCAGCTTCCCATGAGGCTGTTCCGGGTTTTAAAACAGGATTGTTAAGTGTGTCTTTTGTCCATTCTATTCCGTTCGGGGAAGTTGCAAAACCAATTCCACCTGCCGGATCAGTCGGACTCCAGCCGGTGTACCACATTTTGTATTCCCCGTTTTCCCTTAATACTACAGGTGCCTGAAGAGTTGATTCATCCCATTCGCCGGAGTCGGGTTCCAAAACGGCAGTAGCATGCTTTGTCCAATTGACACCGTCACTGGAAACCGCAAAACCAATTCGGTATGGACGCCAGTTCGGGGGCCCATATGATGCTCCGAACCACATTTCGTATCTTGAAGAATCGGGATTGTAAAGCACGCACGGCATAAACACATGTCTGTTCCATGTTCCAGCTGTTCCACCTGACATCACCGGATTGTTGGCGTCTTTTGTCCAGGGAAGTTGGGCAAACGAAGTTGAGACTAAAAAATATAATACCGCAATAAAAATTGTGGAAAAATACTTCATGATGCACCCTCCTTAATATTGTGTTTGGGTTCAATATCCCATATTCAAGATATGAACTCAAACGAGGTGATTTCTACCCGATATGGCGCAAAGAGTGCCCGAAATGACGCATCTGGATAGAAAACCACTTAAAATAGTGTTACTTTTGGGAGATATAACTGGAGGGAGATACACCAAAAAGTTTGCGAAAGCGCTCTGCAAATCGGGATGGGTTTGTAAACCCTACCTCGTAAGCGATTTCTGAAATATTGCCAGTACGTTGTTCTAACAACTGAGCAGCTCGTTTGAGGCGCAGGCAGCGGATAAATTCTGTAGCGGATTGTTTTGTTAACGCCTTCAACTTGCGATTTAACTGGGAACGGCTGAGTGCCATTTCCTTTGAGAACCGCTTTACATCCAAGGCAGCATCGTCAAGATGCGCTTCTACAAATTCGATTGCCCGTTTTAAAAACCGGCTGTCCATTGAAGTAGCGGTAACATCCGAGGGCTGAATGATAATCTGCTCCTGAAAACGGCCCCGCAATCGCTCCCGCTGCTCAATCAGATTTTTCACCCGCACCTGCAGTTCGCGGGCATCGAATGGTTTGGTCAGGTAATCATCAGCACCGGTTTCTAAACCTTCCAACTTACTTTCGCCGGAGGATTTGGCAGTTAAAAGAATAACCGGAATATGGCTGGTGCGTAAATCAGTCTTTATTCTTTCGCAGAATTGAAAACCATCCATCTCCGGCATCATCACATCGCTGATAATAATGTCAGGAATAATCTCTGCTGCTTTTTCAAATCCTTTTTGACCATCGGCAGACTCAACAACATTATAAGAGTCAACCAGGATGTCACGGATGTAGTTTCTCATATCGGGATTGTCTTCGACGATGAGGAGGATGGGGGCGTCTTTGGCAGAGGGTTGAATGTTTTCGTTTTCAAACATCCCTTCAACCTTTCGTTCGAAGGGGGTAACCGACAAGTCCCCCTTTGAAGGGGGATTTAGGGGGATTTCAACAATCTCTTCCTCTTTTAGATGCTTTTTCCCCAAAGGCAACCGAATAGTAAATTCAGTCCCTTTGCCCACTTCGCTGGAAACTTCGATCTCCCCATGATGAAGTTCAATCAATTCTTTTGTAAGAGCTAACCCGATACCGCTTCCTTGCATATCTTTTGTATATGAATCATCAACCTGGTAAAAACGGTCGAAGATGTGGGGGAGGTGGTCAGCTGGAATGCCGGCGCCAGTATCGATGACGCGAATTTCTAACATCCCCCCTTTGATCCCCCCCTTCGAAGGGGGGGCAGGGGGGATGTCCACAATCACCTTCCCACCAGGAGGTGTAAACTTCAAAGCATTAGAAAGCAAATTGGTAATAATCTTCTCGTAGTGTTCCCGCTCCAGGTATACACTAACCCCCTCTTCGGGACCTGTAAATCTCAGTTCAATGTCGTCCACGCCTGCCAGTGACTCAAATGCCATGGTTAGCTGCCGGGTTAGCTCAACGATGTTTTCCGGGCGGGCTTGCAGTTTCATTTTGCCCGACTCCAGACGGGAGATATCCAGCAATTGATTGACTAGCCGCAACAAGCGGTTAGTACTCCTTTGGGTCATCTCAAAATCCTGGTGCATATCCGGCTGTTTTATTTTGGGCAGCCAGCGCTCAATGGGTCCTTTGATCAGTGTCAGGGGAGTGCGAAATTCGTGGGAGATATTGGCAAAGAAGCGGGATTTCATGCGATCCATCTCCTGAAGTTTCTCCGCTTCCACATGCTCCAATTCCACCTGGTGTTTCAGGCGCTGCCGACTGATTTCATATCGTCGCAGACCATAAACAGTACCCAAAATAATGGCAACATAAATGGAATAAGCCCACCAGGTTTTCCACCAAGGCGGCAGAATGGTTAGCTTAACTGAAGCACTTTGTTCGTTCCAGATACCATCACTATTTGATGCCTTTACCTGAAAAATGTATTCACCGGGATCCAGATGAGTATAAGTAACAAAGCGGCGTGAGGCATCGGTGAACACCCAATCAGGATCAACACCCTCCATCTTGTAAGCATACCTAATTTTATCCGGTTTACGAAATTCCAATGCCGCAAATTCAAATGAAAATACAGTCTGATCATGCCGCAATGTAATCTGGCTAACCTCTGACACCTGTTTTTGTAGTGCAGAGTTTTTTCCTGGATTTTCACTTTTATTGAATATTTGGAAATCTGTCAATACAATTGGAGGCATATAGGAATTGTCGCCGATACTATCAGGATGAAAGTATGTTAAGCCATTTCTTCCCCCAAAAAACATCTCCCCTCGATCGTTAATATGACCACCCCACCAAAACTCATTATCATGCAGACCATCCTTTTCTGTAAAGTTTCTGAACTCCTTGCTGCGTGGATTAAACTTTGAGATTCCTTTATCAGTACTTATCCATAGATTGCCATAATTATCTTCAAGAACAGCTCTTATTTTGTTGCTGATCAGTCCATCATCTTCATCAAAACAAGTAAATGTCTCCGAAGAAGGATCAAATTTGTTAAGGCCTGCGCCCGTACCGATCCAGAGTATCCCGTTTCTGTTTTCCAGTATAGAGCGAACATAGTTATTACTAATACTTTTTGAATCACCCGCAATATGCCTGTATTGCCTTGATTCATTAGTTGCCGGATTAAATTCATTAAGACCGCCACCTCCTTCGCCAATCCACAGCCTTCCTGAGGAATCCATATATAGCGAGCGTATATTTCCATGGCGACCGCGCCTGGTGAACTGTTCGCTTTCAGGATCAAAACTGTGAAGATATGGACCTCTTGCTCCGATCCATATCGTACCTGTATTATCTTCACAAAGGGTAAACATTTGATTATGAACCGGATCATTGGTGGGAACATAATAGCGAGTAATTCGTTTGGTGTGAAGGTCAATTTTATTCAGTCCATTCCCGGTACTAACCCACAGTACCTTCTTATCACCTGATTCGGACTGTATAATCCCTAAAACATTATTATTACTTAGGCTATTAACAATTTGGGGATCATGTTTATATGCGGTAATTTGCCCGCTGATACGGTAGAAACTGTACAATCCATTGTCAGTCCCTAACCAGAGGAAGGAGCTCTCTTCGTGAATGGCCCAAACTATTCCACCGGATAAGCCTTCCGGAATTTCGGCATCCAGTTGAATTGTCTTAAACCTTAAAGGGCTTGGGTCGAATCTGCCAACTCCTTGGGCTGTTCCTACCCAAATTAAACCAGATTTGTCTTTGAAAATTGACCATACAGGATCATAGTTTCGACTTGATGAATTTTCAGATTGGTGCCGAATAGGGAAAAATTTTTCAGTTTGCATATCAAATCGGTCAAGTCCGGATTCGGTGCCAATCCAGAGTTCATTGTTTTCACTGCTGGACTGATATAATGTCCTTATTCGATTATCTCTTATACCCTGCGGATTATCCGGTTCATGCTCATATTGTCTAATTTCGCCATTTTCAAGATTAATTTTATACAAGCCATATTTAAAAATGTCAAACCAAAGATAATTTTTATCATCCAACTGAGTAGCAAGCAGATTGTATGTAAATTGATTAATAAAAATTTTTGAGTATTTTGGATCCGGTTTATATTTAATAAACTTGTCCTTTTCCGCATCATAAGAAAAGAGACCTTCGTTATGGGTTCCTATCCAAAGTTGACCGGTTTTGTCCTGGGTGATTGCACCAACATAATTGACATTCGCTTCGAGTTTTTCCTTATTTTCATCAGGATAGTATCTGATAAAATCGTCCGATTCACGGTTATATTTGTTCAAACCATTACCGCAACCAATCCAGAGCACATGTTGGTCGGTTTCGAAAATTGATTCGATCTGATTCCCGCATAAACTGTTTGGATTGCCCTTTTCATAACTATAGCGAATAAATACATCACGAGCGCGGTCATACTTGCAGAGCCCTCCACCTTGAGTTCCAATCCATAATTCCCCTGAATGATCTTCATAAAGTACTTGAGCCCATCCCTCGGGCAAGCTCAATGAATCTTCTGGATTATGCTTGTATATTCTAAATTTGTATCCATCGTACCTATTTAAGCCATCAATTGTGCCAAACCACATAAATCCCCTGCTATCCTGAATTATGGTTAATACCCTGTTATCAGATAGGCCATCTTGAACGGTAAGATGTTCAAATCTTATATTCTCTGGTTGAGCAAAAAGAAAAGCGGAGAGAACTATTTTTAGAAGAATAATGAGGTAGCTATTTTTTAAATCCGGTAGTCTAGTAACCAAGGTGAGCACCCCAAAAAGCTTTTAAAAAAATTATTATTTATATTCGCAGCTTCAGAGTTCCAACTTAATTCGGTCAATCGGGTGAGTAAGTATCTATTAAAAATAAAGACTATCAGTAGGGAATGCAATGTTTAAGTCTCAGGCAGAAAAAAATAAAGGGCAATTCCAACTCATGTGGAATCGCCCTTCTAAATTAGATCATCTTCATAGATCCCGACAAATACGTTCACTTCCCGTGAACCTCCGGGATAATATCATCGTGATAGATCCTGGCTAAGACAAAAACGTCCCCGTTTATTATCAGGATGATATCATCGTGATATCACTTATTTCATCAAAATCATCTTTCTCACTTCCTGAAATTCAGCGGCCTTAATCGTGTACAGGTAAACTCCACTCGCTAAACTGCTGGCATCCCAATCGTATTCGTATCGCCCGGCAGCAAGTCTTTCGGAAACCAGTGTGGCCACTTCTTCCCCCAATACATTATAAACCTTTAAAGTCACAAAACCTGACTTCGGTAATGAGAATTCAATGGTGGTTGATGGATTGAAGGGGTTAGGATAATTCTGCTGTAAGCTGTGTTCTTTGGGAATGTTGCTCTCAGTTTCAGCAAGACCGGTTATGGTTACTCTAATACTATCACTCCAGAAAGGCCACCCCTCACTTGATATACTTATACCAAAATTCATATTATTGGGATTACTTTGGGTGGCAATACGTGCTACTACCCCACTCTTGATCTGTCCAGGCTCGATATCTCCAAAGCCCTGAGTGAAATGTGTAATGCCTATTACATTTGTATCAGCGGTTTCAACGTCTAATGTCACATTCGTCGCTGTGGCTGATGAGCCATTATTTTTAAGATACAGCCTTAAATTATACAACGCATTTGGGATTGATTCGTTAAATGAAAAGCTATCAACCACAACAGGACCAACGGTAGTAAACCGGGATAAATCATGTAAAATATTATAATAGCCGGAATCCAGTGAAAACGTGCTGACATTCACTCTATAATTTTTTTCACCGGTTGGTACTGGCCATGTTCCTCCAAAAAGATTATCCCCGGCACTGCTGTCCTGATGAACTCCGTCATCAAACAATTGAATAGTATCTGATATGCTTTGGTCTAAACTTTCGATGATAGATTTTACTTCGACATTAAGGTTATTGGGATTGAATACCTTAGCATTCAAAAATAGACTATCTATACCGGGAATTAAGTAAGTCTTATTAATGGAAGCATTCAAAGCATAAATCCCATAGGGATTACCAACGCCAACAGCAAACCATGCATCCGTTACGGCTTGAACTTGATTTGAATTCACTCCGAATAAATCCAGGGCAGAATTTATGGAAGCCTGCCTTGCATCAAAATAATGCGAGGTTGGCATCAGATAAACAGTCAAACTCCGATATGCAATTTGAGCAGCATCGTCAATTCCTATTCCTGCAACGGTAAATGCATCTCCGTTATCATTCACACCGCTGCCACCTTCGGACAACAAGTAAAACCAAAAATCCTGAACGCCACTGTTCGTATGTACGCCTCCGAAATCAGGTTCATTCGGATCGGTCGAAGCCCAATAGGTTCCCATATAGGTGTCAGGGCAGTTTCTTGAATTTGGATTTTCCATCGATCTTCTATAAGGTCCAAAATCTTCGCCTAATAACCAGTCACCATTTATTCCTTCAACATCGAATTCAACAAGTATTCCAAAAATATCGCTAAATGATTCGTTTAAAGCGCCTGACTCACCCTGGTAAATCAAATTCGAAGAGAACTCGGTGACACCATGTGTGAATTCATGACCGACAACATCCAGGGCAACTAAAGGTCCATTAATTGACCCATCACCATCGCCAAAATGCATTCGACCCCCACCCCAAAAAGCAGAAACAAAATTATTTCCGTAGCGAGTGTAGGATATTATTCGTGCACCTGCATCATCGTAACTGTTTCTTCCGTGGTCTGATAAAAAATAGTCGTATATGGCTTCAGCAGCCCAATGCGCACTTACCCCAACACGATCATTCATATCTGTAAAACTACTATCCGAATCGACATAATCTACAGCCTGCTGGTAACCAGCCTGGTTTTTTGCATCGTACGTAGCTATTCCAATACCTCTTCCGGATTCACGTAAACGATATTTACCCGCAATAATATTCGCTTCAGGAACAAGGTTCTTTGCTGTAATTCCCGCGCTCGTTCCACTATTTGTATATAATGTCCCTGCTGAACTGGTAACTACGATGTCGTCAATTTGCCAACCGAACCAGTTAGGATCACCAGATAATGAGGTGGAAATATAATTATCGGAGGCAAGGGCGAATCTCAGCTGGACTGTTTGACCTGAATAGGCTGAAAGATCGAAGGTAACACCTGTCCAGTTATACAACTGATCAGTCCATCCCGGAATACCGGGACCTTCACCATGGATAAATCCGAAACTAAACAAACTTGCATTTGTATATGCCGGCGATGGATTACCCAGTACATTCCAGGTTACACCGCTGTCAACTGATATTCTGACATTCATTCCATCCCATCCATCATACGGAGATGAAGCACCTGCAGGAGGTTCAACTGAATATCGATGGAAGAACTTTAATGTTTGACCTGAACCGCTCAGATTTATTGGATCGGTATCCAACGCTTCATACCAACTATCTCCATACCCTCCCTCATTTCCCAATGTTGTATCCGCAAGCCACCAGCTTTCACCGCTGCCGCCAAAAGAATTCCAGGTATTTGTATGAAAATAGGAAGGCGGTGGGGGAGGAATGTAGAAATTTGAATCAGATACAACTATCTGGACGTCACCATTATATAAGGTGGTTCCATAACCCTGTACATCATCATAATAAAGACGGGACAATACACCAATAATCTCACCATTTGCAGCATCCACATCAACATAATATCTGCCAAGCGGTTTTTGCGCATAAACATCAAAACGATATGCGAGCCTGAAATTCTCCGTCTTTCTTTCTTTTAATCCCACACTTATCATCAATTCACCTTTTGGATAATAAGTAGCATTTTGATCATTCTGTTCCTTTTTCAAAAAAGCCTCATTTTTCTTATTTTCCCACATATAGGATTCCGCGTTGATATGTTGCAGGGCAAAAGATAAGGCGTCACTTTCTGATAAAACAGGTGATACAGTAAGATCAAGATCATGAACTAATTTTCCATGAGCATAAAAAACTGAACCGTTTTTTTCATGCAGCAGAAATTGCACTTCCGCTAATTCAATACCTTTGTAAAATTGTTTAAAACGATAATGCGTCTGCCCAATCTTGTCTGAAAACCTTTTGAAGGATTTAAATTCATTAAAATCCGATACCATAAAGTGTTGCTTGTAATCTTCAAAAAATAATACAGCTGATATTTGCCTGTCTTCATTCAATCTGATTTCAATTGGCACTTTTCCTTGTTTGTCCATACTTATCGCTGCATTCTTGAATATATTGTCAGAATTTGCATTAAGATTTTGCTGTAACAATATCAAAATTGAAAACAATAGAATTGTTAATATAACTGTATATTTGGTAGAAGTTTTCATCATTAATTCTCCTCAATTTTGTATGATAAATTGTTTCAGAATCTTTTTTAAACAACATTTTTTCAATTGTGTACTAGCGAAGCAAAATCATCTTTTTAGTACGCACATAATTTCCTGCCTGGATTCTGTACATATAAACACCGCTAGCAAGATCTCCTGCATCCCATTTGTATTCATATTTCCCGGCATTAAGTTTTTCCGAAACCAGTGTTGCCACTTCCTGCCCCATCAAGTTGTAGATTTTCAGTGTGACAAATTCTGCTTTGGGAATTGAAAATTGGATCTTAGTTTCTGGATTGAAGGGATTGGGGTAATTTTGTGATAACTGATAATCGTTTA
>Ga0209536_100003013_pt1 | contig 27279 bp, 25 predicted proteins | sample DeeMarSeWOR28_12_FD_187461 | JGI IMG/M metagenome (GOLD analysis project Ga0209536, IMG submission 187461) | Marine sediment microbial communities from White Oak River estuary, North Carolina - WOR-2-8_12 (SPAdes) (version 2) | ecosystem: Environmental > Aquatic > Marine > Intertidal zone >... | reverse complement strand
GATGTCATCATAGCAGCCCATGGGCTCGTCCAGGCCGAAACTGGTCATAAATCCGGTCACCGCACTGGCCATACACAGGCGCGCGTTGGCTTCCAGATTGTTGGTACCGATGCAGCCTTTAAACAGCTTGGAAGAGACATACCCGTCGGTGATCGACCACTGCCCGGAACCGTACATGGCCACCGCGTCCTTGCCGTGGTCCTTGATGGTTTCCTGCATTTTGCTGGCCACCAGGTCCAGGGCTTCTTTAAGGGGGGTTTCCACCAGTTTGCCGTTTTTGCGGACCAGGGCCTGGGTGACTCTATCCTTACCGTAAAGGATCTGAATCGAATGGTAGCCCTTTACACAGCACAGCCCCTTGTTGACCGTACAATTGGGATCGCCTTTGACGGCTACGGCGCGCTCGCCGGAAACACCGACCAAGAGGCCGCATCCGGTGCCACAAAACCGGCAGGGCGTCTTTTTCCACGCAATCCCACCCGAGTCAACATTTTTCCAGGCACCGAAACTGATCCCCGGAAACAGTACCGCAGCAGAAGCGACGGCGCTCTGCATGGCTGCGGATTTGATGAATTGCCTTCTGGTAATGTCCATGTGACTGCTCCTTTTGTGTAGCTTCTATTGATCTGTATGGCCAAACGTCATACCCAGGGACTCCAATGACTTTACGGTTTTCAGTTTTTCCTGTAATTCTTTCTCGGCTGCATCATCGGGCGTGTCCGTCACCAGAATTAAAATCTCTTCATTTTCTGAGGGCGTGACTTCACAATACTCCAGGGCAGCGAGGTCATTGATGAGTTGCTCTTTTGCCCCCTGGATGGGGTAGGCGAGATAACTGAAGACCGGCATTGAAGCTCCTTAATTTTGAAATTTATGGCCCGTCTCAAATAAGAGCCGATTTATTGATGGTGGGTTTGCTGTTGAACGAAACGATCTGCCAAATGGGTTTTCAGCCGCCCGGGCTGAATTTCTATTCAAAACGAAAAGCGCGTAATTGCGCTTTTTTTGTAATTTCACCAGCGCGTATGCAGATTGCATCGAGGATAGATTTATCAGGTTCACGGATTTCTAACAGTAATTTGAGTGAAAATATTTGACTTAAGTCAAATATTTCATACTAAAATACTATGAAATATTGATGGGGTAAAAGCTGAATTTTTAATAATGTATTTTGAAGTCTTAATAAAAAAACGATTTTGCTTTTCCACGATTGCCCAATCAGGTTAGATTGCCATAATCGGTTATAACAAACCTTATAATAGTCTGATAAAATTATAAATATATAGATTGAAGCTCAAAACCTTTTCCTTGACACCACCACAAAGTGGCATTAATATCTACCTGGCATTGCGGGGAAGGTTTTAGAAAGCGGCCGATTACAAACACCCATCCAGGAGCGTGAGATGAAGTTTATAAAGAATCAGGATGCCGATGAATCCCTGGATCTGGTTTGTCGCATGTGTCCCATGCATCTGTTGGAACCGGGAGATAAACTGAAATGCATGAAAAAGGGGCAGGTCCTGGAAGTGCTGACCGATTATGATGGGGCCCTGGAGGACATACCGGATTGGTGCCAGAAGTGCGGCCATGAATTTATCGGCATGGAAGAAGATGACGACTGTTACAAGTTCTACATAAAGAAGAATAAGGATGAGCTCTGAAAGGGTTACATCGCATGCAAATCAAAAAGGAGTCTGTGATGGAGGGCGCCTATCTGGATCATGCTTCGGCCACGCCTGTCAGAAAAGAAGTATTTGAAGCCATGCTTCCTTATTTTAGCGAACAGTTTGCAAATCCGTCCAATGTTTATGACCGGGGCACCAAGGTCAAAGCGGCAATCGAGGAAGCCCGTGCCAGCGTCGCCGGCCTCATCGGGGCGCAACCTGCGGAAATCGTATTTACGTCATCCGGCGCCGAGGCCAATAATCTGGCTATCAAGGGCGTGGCTTTCGCCAAACAGAAAAAAGGCAATCACATCATCGTTTCTGCCATCGAGCACCATTCCGTATTAAATTCCGCGCGCTTTTTAGAACGCCTGAACTTTGAGGCCACCTTTCTGCCGGTGGACAAAAACGGTCTGGTTGACCCTGAGCGTCTTGCCGGGGCCATCCGGCCGGAGACGGTTATCGTTTCGGTCATGCACGCCAATACCGAGATCGGGACCATCGAGCCTATTTCCGAGCTGGCGGCGATCTGTAAAGAAAAAGACGTCGTCTTTCACAGCGATGCGGTGGCATCGGTGGGTAACACCCAGGTGGATGTCAAGGCCTTAAATGTTGATCTGTTAAGCCTTTCCGGTGCGCCTCTGGGCGCTCCCAAAGGGATTGGTGCTCTCTATTTCAAAAAAAAGGTCAGGCTCATGCCCCTGATCCACGGCGGTATCCAGGAAAACGGCCGCAGAGCGGGTACCGAGAATGTGCCCGGCATTATTGGATTTGGCGCAGCCGCAGCGCTGGCACAAAAGGAGCTTTCCACGAAAATCGACCATGTGCGCAAATTAAGAGACCGCCTGGTGGAAGGTACTTTAAAGAAAGTTGAAAAAGTCACCTATACCGGTCATCCGGATAAACGCTTGCCCGGCCACGCCAGTTTTTGCTTCGAGGCCATCGAAGGCGAGGCCTTGATTTTTATGCTGGTCCAGAACGGAATTTATACGAATACGGGATCTGCCTGCGCATCCAAGGCACTGAAGACTTCTCCGGTGCTCGGGGCCATCGGGTTGAGGGCCGATCTGGCTCAGGGGTCCACCGTTTTTACAATTGATGCTGCCAACACCGCGGCAGAAATCGATTACGTGCTCAAAAAACTACCGCCGGTGGTCGAGCGGCTGCGTGCCCTTTCGCCCATCTGGGGCAAAGAGATCCCCGAGTATCAGGAAGATGTTTGTACCTAAAAAGATACTTCGGACTCAGGGTTGGTGCTTTGAAAAATAATACGGATTCAATTTTAGACGCAAAAAATCCGAAATACGAAGCACGAAATCCGAAACAATATCAAAATACGAATTTTCAAATGTTCCAAACATTGAAAGCAACTATTTATACCTCATTCCATAATGATATTCCGAAACGTGGAGGCGCGGCATAAGGGAAGCTTTGGGATTTCGGTCATTTTATATTTGGATTTGTTTCGTATTTCGAAATTAGAATTTCGAATTTCCGGCTTGTCCGGCGGAGGAGGGGATATGTACTCTGAAAAAGTGATGGATCATTTTTCCAATCCCAGAAATATCGGGGAAATCGAAAATGCCGATGGCGTGGGTGAAGTCGGCAATCCGGTATGCGGGGATATGATGTCGTTTTACATCAACGTCAAGGATGATAAAATCGCTGACATCAAATTCAAGACCTTTGGTTGTGTGGCCGCCATTGCGGTATCCAGCATGGTAACCGAGATGGCCAGGGGAAAAACCCTGGATGAAGCCAAAAAAATAACCAAAAAATCCGTAGCCGAATCCCTGGACGGTCTGCCCAAGGAAAAAATGCATTGCTCGAACCTGGGTGCCGATGCCTTGGCCAAGGCCATCGAGAATTTCGAGCGCAAACAATCAACTGCCAAAAAATCTTAGAATATACTTAGAAGCCACGATCACAATTACGATCCCCAGCATCAGCTTGATCCATTTTTCGGGGGCATATTTTTGCACCTTGGCCCCGAAATACATGCCCATGAGTCCCCCGACGCCGAACAATATGCCCAGTAACCAGTCCGGCGTTGCCACCGCCCCATTGATCGGGATGAGACTGTAAAAAGTCACACCGGCCAGCGATGAAACAAAAGTTCCCAAAAGCACCGCGCCGGCAATGGCATACACCGGCAGGCCGAAAAATGTAATCAAAAACGGTGCGATAATCGAACCGCCGCCGATCCCGTAAACGCCGCCGATGATACCCACCACCAGGGCCAGTAAGAGCAGCTTTAGGGTTGCAAATGAATATGTGGCGCCTTTGAAGTTAAAGCGGGTGGTTTTCGCCTCGATTGACGCTTCTTCCACCTTATCGAGGAGTGTACAGCTTTCTGCGGCTCGGAATGTAGACACTTTGCCGTTCAATGCTTCTTTTAACAATTTTAAGGCAATCAACATCAAGACACATCCGACAAAAAATTTAAACGTTTTCGGATCCGGCAAATAGGTGACGCGCAAATAATAACCGACCAGGACACCGGGAACGATTCCGGATACAATCAAAATGGCCACCGGCCAGACGAAACGGCACTCTTTTGCATAGCGGTACACACCGCCGGGTGTTCCGGTTACGTTGTAAAGAAAATTGGTAGCGGTTACCGAGGGGTTCACGAACCCCAGAACGCTCATTTGAAACGGCAAAAGTAAAAATGCACCCGAGACCCCCCCCATGGATGTGAAAAAGGAAATGGCAAAAGCCACCAGTGGTGGGATTAGAATAAAGGTCTCAACCCCGGAAACCGGAAATGTGAACTGTAAAAATTGCACTTTGATCTCTTTCGGTCTGCAAAAGTGGACTTAAGGGCTGCTCGGAATCCATATCAGTTCCGGGTTTAATGTATCGGTCCAGGGGATGCCCGAATTTTTCCAGCCGTTTTTTAAACGCTTGCCGTAATTGGAACTGGACGCATCTTTTACGCGATCGCCTTCGAAGCCGTCGGTGACCGAATAGGCGACTTTAAAGCCCGCCGATGCCATTGCATTCACAGCCGCGGCACTGCGGTTTCCGGAGCGGCAGATCACCAGGATCTTATCGGACGGTTTGAATCGCTGACCGACTTCGGCAATAAAGTTCGGATTGGGTTTCATCAAAGGCCCTTGATTGCGTACCGCCATTTTGTAGTTGAATATTTGAAAGGGAATATTGTGGGCCATGGCGGCATGACCGACAAAAATATATTCTTCCACGGACCTGACGTCTAAAATTTTGATTTTGTTTTTATCGGCCTGCCACATTTCATAAGCTTCTTTGGCCGTTACATAAAGCCCCAGGGTGGTCTGCTTCTGCTTCGGCAGGGATGATTCCGCCGGGGCTAGCGGCAGCCAACCCAGCAGCATGAATATAACAATCGCGACGGGCAAAAGTTTTTTACACATTTATTTATCTCCTAATTTATCTAAAAATGACGCCAAAAATTTTGTCGTCAGCCGACATGCATTGTGCTTTTAAGCGTTTGTACTTTTCAAGAAGCGCCTTGCCGTCTTCCGATAAGCGTGAACCCTCTTTGCGGTCCGTATACACAATACAGGTCTGCATGTGTTTTTCAGTTGCTTTTATTTTGCACCAGACCGCTTTGTACGACATTTTCATCAATTTGGCAGTCTGGTTCATGGAGCCGGTTTTGTCGATGTTTTCCAGGATTTTGGCCCGGCCTTCTCCGATGATGATATTGTTGTTTTCATCCACAATCCACTGGCTCGATTTTAATTTGAGTTTTGCCATGATTCCAATCCTCGTGACGTGTTACTTAAAAAATCGAATAGAACCATACGGCGTATTTTGCTTTGCGCGTAATCGGAATAATGGAATAGTGGAATAATGGAAAGTTGGGTTAGAAAAGGAAGGTATCAATTTATCGTATTGTCTCCGATAGCCCTTTGGTTGGCAACGCGTTGAGTCCTTTTTTTCGCTACCCATTTTTCCAGCCCTGCAGCATTCCATTATTCCATGCCAACGGCATCAGCCGCCGATGGCGTGCATGGCCCTCTGACAGGCGTTTTGGTGTTTTTTGGCATTCAGATGGTGACCGGAGGGTTTTGCCGCCACCGCCTGTCTGAAAATGTTGATGATGTCGTCTTGGGATGCCCCGGTTCTTAGCGCTGTTTTGAGATCGATTTCTTGCCGGGAAAACAGGCAGGTTTTGATCTGGCCGTCAGCCGTCAACCGCAGACGGTTGCAGGAACCGCAAAAATGCCAGCTGATGGGGGCGATGAAACCGACTTTGCCGGCAGCGCCCGGAAGCCTGCAGAGCCTTGCCGGCCCGTAGGAATCCGTGGCCGGCTCGATCTGAACCCCCGCGATTTGATGGATCTTTTTCATAAATTCTTCAACCGGTATAAATAGCGATTCATAGTTGCCGGAGGCCGAACTGTCGGTGGGCATCAGTTCGATAAAGCGCACATGATAAGGTTTGTCCAGGGTCAGGCGGGCCAGATCTTCGATTTCATCATCATTTATGCCGCGCATTACCACGGTGTTAATCTTGATGGGATGCATTCCGATCTGCTCGGTGCGCCTGATGCCTTCCAGCACGCGGGGCAGCCAATCGAATCCGGTTATTTTCTCAAAGCGCTCCGGCTTTAAGGTGTCCAGGCTGATATTGATTCGGTGAACGCCGGCTTTAAATAACGGTTCGGCCATTTCCGCCAGATAGATCCCGTTGGTTGTCAGTGCCAGGCTTTTTAAACCGTCTGTGGCCGAAAGCATCCGACAGAAATCTACCACACCCTTTCTGATCAGCGGCTCTCCGCCGGTGATCCGGATTTTGGTGATGCCGATCGCGGCCGCCGCCCGGGCAATCCTGAGCATCTCTTCGTAGGTTAAGATCTCGGAACGCTTCAGATGACTGCGGCCTGAAAAAGGCGTGCAATAATAACATTTCAGATTGCAGTGATCGGTAATTGATATGCGCAGGTAATCAATTGTTCGTCCAAATCCATCCACCAATTTCATAGCAGTTTATCCTTATTAAAGCATCTAACACATCCGAAATCCGAAGTCCGAAATCCGAAACAATTTCAAAATACAAAATTCGAATGTTCAAAACTTTTGAATTTTTGTCATTTGATATTCGGATTTGTTTCGAGTTTCGATATTCGAATTTTGAATTTAATTCCCACCCAAAAAACTTGATCTTATTCTGACAAGCGTGTAGTCAGCCGTTATTACATTCAGGCGCTTTTACCAAATGGACAGTGGGGGTATGAGCACTCCTCACAATCCTTGCACAGTCCCCCGTGACCTAAAAAGGCCAGTTCGGACTTGCCGACTTTTTCACCGCTCAAAATTCGGGGCAGTACCAGATCCAGCACGGTAATGCGGTGAAACAGGCCGCAGGCCGGGACTCCCAGCAGCGGCACATCACCCACATAGGCCATCAAGAACATGGCACCGGGCAGAACCGCGGCGCCGTAATGCATCTCGGTGGCGCCGGCGGAGCGGATTCCCCGGCGGGTGACATCATCGGGGTCCACACTCATACCACCGCTGAGCATCAGCAAATCACAGCCCTGATCCAGATGGGAGCGAATGGCGTTGCCGATCAGCTCGGCGTCATCCGGGGCAAAAGCCACACTGGCCACCTGCGAACCCAGGGCTTCAACCTTTTCGGTCAGAATCGGGGCAAAGCGGTCTTCGATCAGGCCATGGTAGACTTCGTTGCCGGTAATCACCAGGCCCACGGTTGCTTTCCGGATGGATTTGACGGCCAGAACCGCTCCATTCTGCCGGGCAATGGCTGCGGCGCGTTCGATGGGTGCGCGTTTCATTATTAACGGAATGGCGCGCGTGGCGGCGACGAGTTCCCCTTTTTTGACGAGGGTGTGATTATGGAGGGTGGCGCACATGACCTCGTCGACCATATTAAAGGCCGCCAGTGCGGCCGTGTTGACGGCAAACAGGCCATCTCTTTCCGCCAGCAGTTTTATTTTTCCTTCCCGGGGTTCGTTTCTCCAGACAACACCGTCACCGGCCAGCGCGCCCGCTAAAATGGCGGCCGCCTGATCCTCATGGATTTCATCATCTTCAAGATCGATGACGTAGAGATGATTTTTCCCCATTTTCTGAAGACGGCAGAGATCTTCGTTACAGACCGTGTGCCCTTTGTGGAAGGCAGCGCCTTTGAATTCTCCGGGACGAACTTCGGTAAGGTCGTGGGCCAGCTTGGTTCCCACCGCTTCTTCCAGTTTAATTTTTTTCAGCATTCTTTCATCTCCTTGTGTTGGCGCTGGGGCAGTTAAGATGGTGAGGAAAAAATCCCATCACGAAAGCACGAAAAGGCTGAAACACGAAAACAAATAATTTCGTGCTTTTAATATTTCGTGTTTTCGTGATTAAAAAGTTTATGAACTTCTATGTCTTCGTCGTTTTGTAAAAGGTTTAATAACAATTTAATTCACTTACCTTAGCGTCTTTGCGGCCCGCGCCCGCCTCGCCTTGCTCGCATGGCGGACGGTTTTGCGTGAGGCTTCTTCCCGGCTTCCAGTTCATATCCGGCCAGGTCACATCTCTCGCATCGGAAAAGTAAGTATCCGCTGTGCAGGGCCGGCAGAGGACCGCTCCATTTTTAATCACTTCGCGTTGATCGCGCACCACCTGTCCGCAGCGGCTGCAGGCGGCCTTATAGCGGGTGGGTCCGGGCAAATCGCATTTGTCTATTTTTACCCTGACTTCCTGAACCCGAAATAGCACGCTGTCGGGCATGCGTTTGTAAGCTTCCAGCTGCTGGGCGTATTTTTCGGCTATTTCGGCTGCATAGGCACCTGCCAGGCTGCGAGCCGCTTCGCTGGAGATGACCCGATAGGCTTTTGCGGTTTCCAGGTTGACAAAGGTGGCCGCCATAATGCCGTAGTCCATGAATTTTAGTGAGCGCCGGCCCAGCCTGACACCGGTTACGTGGGCGATTGCATCGGCGGTGCAGCGATCCATCTCGACATAGATGATCAGCTTTTTAATCTGATCGTGATGGGTGGGCTCATCCAACCCGATCAGCCGGCAGCCCAGCATGGCCATGCGGACGCCCACCACCTGACCGGGGCAAAGATGCCCATGGGCCTCGGCTGAATTTTCCAGCAGCACGTCAAAGGTTTCCATGGTCTATTATCCTTATTCAGAGGTCAGTAAACAGAGGTCAGATGACAGATAACATGTGGAGAAAGATGAAAGATGAAATACTTTATCTGTCTTCTGTTTTCTGTCCTCTGACATCTGTTTTCAGAACCTACAGGGTGGTATATGTTAAAATTAACATAACAAATGGCAAAAAAAAATCAAGGCTTAAGGATTATGGCAAAAATCACAGATTCCCAGAATGTTCTATAAACCTTTAAGCGGTCGCCATCCTTGACCCAAGTCAATTTTACAGGCGGCTTTACAACAGATTTTTAAGACTAAACGCCTTCCAAAACTTCATCCACCCAGCCCATGGCCGCGATCATATTCGGAAAACCGATGGTGGTCAATGACAATAAAACGACGTGGGCCACCTCTTCTTTGCTGGCACCGGATTCGAGTGCTTTACGGGTCTGGGACTTAACCGCACCCCGGGAATTAGCGCCGATAGCAATCCCCAGATTGGTTAGGTCCTGATATTTTTTTCCCAGAGGCCCCGAATCCCGGCACGACTTTCCCAGTTGCTGAAAATCCTTAAAAACATCCGGAAACCCAGATGAAAACTTTTCATAAACTTTCGGCAAATACATGGCATCTCCTTTTCAGGTTGAATATCGAAAAGAACAAAACCCTCGCACTATTTATATTTTACCTGCATAGGACACCTTTTTTTTAAGGTCAAGCATTTCCGGCCCTGAACCAGAAGTATTAAAAGGGCATCAAAGTGTCGATTCAAAAATTTTCCTGGTTTTTATCTCTATAATTTGGGCATATGCCCATCAAATTGAAATTCGGCCATTTGCGGATATGCGTTAACTATCTGAAAATAAATCAAAAATATACTCATATACTATTTGTATGGTTTTTGCATTGTAAAATGTTTAAACACTATGGATGCGAACAAAAATATGAATGCAGTGGGTGTGCCGACGCCTCAGCTGGATGCAGCCAGCAAGGTTACCGGGCGGGCCGAATACTGCGGGGACATCTTTCTTCGCGGATCTTTATACGGGGCCGTTTTACGCAGTCCTCATGCCCACGCCAGGATCGTACATATAGACACCAGCCGGGCGCAGAAGCTCAAGGGCGTGGTAACCGTGCTGACGGCTGCTGATACACCCCGGATAAAATTCGGCCGGCGCATAAAAGACGAAGATCTTCTGGCGGTTGATAAAGTGCGCTACGTGGGAGAAGAAGTGGCGGTGGTGGCGGCCACCGACAAAGATATTGCCGAGGAAGCCCTGGAGCTGATCGAGGTGGTTTATGAAGAATTACCGTCGGTTCTGTCCACTTCAGAGGCCTTTAGCCCGGGGGCCCCGATTATCCACGATGCGTATCCTGAAAATATCGCCGAAAAGTATGTGATTGAGCGCGGTGATATCACAGCCGGATTGGCGCAGTCCGATTGCGTGGTTGAAGAAACGTTTAATGTCCCGCGGGTCAGTCCCGGCTACCTGGAGCCCACCACCTGTCTGGCATCCATTGGTGAGAACGACAAGATTACGGTCTGGGCGCCCTCCAGCAGTCCCTTTCGCCTTCGCGATATGATCGCACATGTCCTTGATTTGCCAGCCTCCAAGGTTCGCGTGATCAAACCCACTGTGGGCGGAAGTTTTGGGTCCCGACATATACCGATGAATGCGCTTTTAGCGGCCCTGATTTCCTCCCACACCAAACGGCCGGTTCGCATCGAAGCCAATCGCTTCGATGAATTTACCATGTCGCGTCCGCGGCTGGCGGCCACCATAAAGCTAAAAATGGGCTTTGCCAAAGATGGTTCGATTTTAGCCAAAGAAACCGAGATCGTTGCCGACAATGGGGCCTATACCGACGTTTCCTGCTTTTCATTGGAGACGACGGCACAGCGCGTCGATAATTTGTACCGTATCGCCAATATACTGACCCGGGTGCGGTTGGTGTACACCAACCTGGTGCCCACAGGGGCCTTTCGTGGCTTCGGCAACCCCCAGATGCACTTTGCCCTGGAATCCCTTCTGGACATGGCCGCCCGGAAGCTGAACATGGACCCGATGGCCATCAGGCACAAGAATGCCACCCAAAAGGATGATATTACAGCGCATGGGTGGCAGATTTCGAGCTGTGCCCTTAGGGAGTGCATCGACAAAGCCGGGCAGGCAAGCGACTGGGACACTAAAAGAAGCACCTGGCCGAATGCAGGCGCGGCCAATCCGGGGACAGCCGGTCGCAAAAGGAAGGGTATCGGGATCGCCTGCATGATCCACGTGGCCGGCCGGCGGACGATGAAAGGATTCTGGGGATCAACCGCCTGGGTCCAGGTCCTCAGGACCGGCAAAGTGACCGTCATATCGGGGGATGCCGATGTGGGGCAGGGCTGCAACACCGTTTTTGTCAAAATCGCAGCCGAGGAGCTCGGACTGCCGGTTGAACTGGTCGAAATCGCACCGCTGGACACCGATAACTGCCCCTATGCGCTGGGCAGTTATTCCGATCGCGTGACCATCCTGGGAGGAGAAGCGGTGCGCCTGGCGGCCGCAGATGTGAAGCGTCAGCTTATCCAGCTGGCAGCCGAATATTTTTCAGTAGCGCAGAACCGGGTGTTATATGAAAAGGCTTCGCTGCGGGTGATGGCATCCGGCGGGGAACCTGACTCCGGGTCGGATCAAACCGCTGCGAATCAAAGCATCCACATCTTTGATCTGGTGCGGCATTTCGATGCCCGGCGCGGGCAGCAACCTTTACTTGGCGTTGGCACCTATGCGCCGGAAGGCGTGGTTTTCAGGGATAAAAAAAGTAGGTACGGGAACAAAGCGGCTGCCTATACCTTTGCGGCCCAGGTGGCCGAAGTGGAGGTCGATATGGATAGCGGTCAGGTAAAGTTGCTCGATTTTACCTGCGCCCACGATCTGGGACGGGCGATCAATCCACTGGCAGCCGAAGGTCAGGTTGAAGGCGCCCTGGCGCAGGGTATCGGTTATGCGCTGGGCGAAGAAGTGCAATTCACCGAAGGGCACATCGCCAACCCGAGTTTTCTGGAGTACAAATTGCCCACAACCCGTGAGACCTTGCAACCGAAAGTCATCTTGGTTGAATCCCATGAACCCCACGGACCCTTCGGTGCCAAGGGGGTGGCGGAACCCGGTCTGGTACCCACGGCTCCGGCCATCGCCAATGCGATTTACCACGCGACGGGCATCCGGATTACCGCTCTGCCGATAACACCGGAGAAGGTTCTGGCTGCCCTTGAAGCCCGGCGGGAGGAGGTGGGGACGATCCGATGAATCTACCCTGGTTCGACTATCAGGCACCTGAATCCATTTCTAAGGTATGCGCTTTACTGGCGGAAGCCGGCGAGCGCGCGGCGATTATGGCCGGCGGCACGGATCTGATTGTCCAGATGATGCAGCGAACAACGGTGCCCGAGCTGGTGATCGGTCTCAAGCAGATTCCACAATTGCAGTATTTGAGCTATTCCGAAACCCAGGGACTCAAAATCGGTCCGATGGTCAGCCTCCAGAAGCTGGCGAACGCATCTGTGGTTAAGGATAACTTCCCCGTACTCGCCGAGACTGCCTTGATGGTGGGGGCCGTCCAGCACCAGTTCATGGGGACGGTGGGTGGAAATCTCTGCCTGAATACACGCTGCTGGTATTATAACCAATCGGCCGACTGGCGCCGATCCCTGATTCCCTGTCATAAACTGGGGGGCGATACCTGCCATGCCATCAAGGGATCACGCTCACGTAAATGCTATGCTGTCTACTCGGCCGATGTCGGCAGCGTGCTTTTCGCATTGGGTGCCCATGTCGTTTTATCCGGGAGTCACGGGGAAAAAATTATACCGCTGGGAGAATTCTTCGGCGGTGATTTGATAAAACCCACCATTATGGCAAAGGATGAGTTTATCACCGAGATCATTGTGCCGCCTCAAAGACTCAGTTTTGCCCGCTATTATAAACCCAGCCTGCGCGGGGCGATTGATTTTCCCAAGGTGGGAGTTGCCCTGGTGGCTTCTGCGGAGAACAAGGATTACCGGGTCGTGATCAGCGCTGTTGATCGGAAGCCGGCTCGCTTCAAAGATCTGGAAGCCATGTTTTCACAGAGCGAAATCTCCGCAAAGCAGGTCGCCGAATTTGCAGCCGAGGTGACGTCGCGGATCCGAACCGTGGCCAATGTCTCCGGGTCTCCGGCGTACCGCCGTCAGATGGTTAAAATTCTGATTAAGAGAGCCTTTACAGAAATGGGAGTCGCTCCATGAAAAAACGTCCGGTTACACTTCAGATCAACGGATCCGATTATGAGGTATTTGTGGAACCCCGCGAAACCCTGCTGCAGGTTTTACGGGAAAAGCTCGGGCTCACCGGTACAAAGCAGGGGTGTGACATAGGGGACTGCGGCGCCTGCACGGTCGTAATCGAAGGGCAGCCCACCCTTGCCTGTCTTACGCTGGCGGTGGAGATGGCAGGCAAAGAAATTCTCACCATCGAGGGCCTCTCTTCAAACGGCAAGCTCAATCCGCTCCAGCAGGCCTTTATGGATGAAGGTGCCGTCCAGTGCGGTTATTGCACCCCGGGAATGATTATGTCGGCGACGGCCCTCTTGAATCGCAACCCGCATCCCACCGAGGAAGACGTCCGGTGCGGTCTGGCCGGCAACCTTTGCCGCTGTACAGGTTACACCAAGATCATCAACGCGGTCATGAAATCGACCTGAGGTCCCAGAAAACTCAAATCACAGGCATTCCCAAGATGCTGACACCTGATTCTTACTGGGTTTCGGCCAAGAACTTATTGGCGTAATCGACAAAACGGGAGTCCATGAATTTTTCTTGGAGGACCAGATCGTCAAGATAACCTTTGCCTTTGGCCCAATTTTGAAACGCGTCGATACTCTGCACATTGACCCGTCCGTCATTGTTTACCTGAGACCAGCAGGCCTGCTTTAATAGATCTTCCTTGAGCCGGGTGTGCTTGGCCAAAATCTGCAGATTGCGGGCGGTTTTGCCCTGATTGTATTGGCGGATGCCTTTGAGATAAGCCACCATGAAGCGGTTGCCGGCATCCGGGTTCTTTTCGATCAAATATGGACCGTACATGGTCGTGCCAAACTGAAAGCCCGGGATCACCTCTTGAGCCGTCACCCAGAGAACGCCGTGTCCGACCTGCTCCAGGCGCCGCACCCAGGGCTCGGAGGTAACCGTAAGATCGAGGGTGCCCTTGGCCATGGCCCCCAGATCCGCCGGAACCGGAATGGTTATTTTTTTAAGATCGCCAAGCACCACCCCGTCCTGTTTCAAGACTTTTTCCAGGAAATATTCTTCAAATGATGCCCGGTACCAGGCCACATTGCGGCCTTTTAACTGGCCGGGTGAGGTTAATGCTTCGCTTTCAACCAGTGCCTTGCGGGCAACCAGGCCGAAATAGGGGCATCCGTCGGCGGCGAACGAACCCCTCTCGGCCACAAAGCGGATATTGGCGCCGCGATGCATGGCATTGAGGGCACCGATGCTGACCAGGCCGCTCCACACGTCGACTTCCCCTTTGGCCAGCGCTTGAAAAGCAAATTCTTCTTTCATCTTGATAAATTCAATCTGAACCCCCTGTTCGGTGAAATACCCCTCTTCCTGAGCTATAAAGATGGGCGCGAATGAAAGAAACGGAAAAGTCACCGCTTTTAAGACCACAGGTGATGACGGCGGCTGCGATTGGCCTGTGGCGCTATTCACCTGAAAAACGAGAAACACGGACAGTGAAAAGATCAGGATATTTTTTGTAAACCGGTTTGTCATAAAAGACCTCCATTGGATATTTTCATTTTCATGAAACCCTGTTGCGGTTTCGCTGCGCATTTAACGGCTTTTAAATGATGTTAAAAGACATCATTGGCTTTTACCCAGAACTTTATTGGCATGCTCGATAAAGCTGGAATCCATCCAGGCATCTTCCGGCAGCGCTCGGTCCAGATATCCTCTTGCCACCGCCCAATCCTGAAAGTCCCTGATGCTCTGAATATTCATGCGACCGTCATTGCGAAATTGAGGCCAGCACGCTTTTTCCAGAAGTGGTTTATCCAGACGGGTGTACTTGGATATAATTTCGAGGTTACGGTCCGTCTTGCCCTGGTTGTATTGGCGTACCCCTTTGAAGTATCCGACCATAAAGCGTTTGCCTGCATCCGGATTTTTTTCCAGCAGGTTGGGGCCGTACATGATTGCCGAAAACTGGAAACCGGGAATGGCGTCCTGTACCGGCACCCATAGCACCCCGTGTCCGGAGCGCACCAGGCGTGTCACCCAGGGCTCACCGGCCACCGTAAGGTCCAGGGTGCCTTTTTCCATGGCCCCCATATCCGCCGGCGGAGGAATCGTTATCTTGGTAAAATCATTGGTTGTGAGACCATCCTTCTGGATGACCTTGTCCAGAAAATATTCTTCAACCGATCCCCGGTACCAGGCGACATTGCGGCCTTTTAGATGGGCCGGCCTTTCAAGTTGCCCGGTATCGACTAAAGTTTTGCGGGCAACCATTGCAAGAAAGGGGCACCCATCGGGGGTAAAAGAGCCGCGGGGGGCTACAAACCGGATATTGCTGCCGCGCTGGATCGCATTGAAGGAGCCGATGGCCATCATTCCGCTCCATACATCCAGCTCGCCTCTGGCCAGCGCCGTGAAGGCTAAATTTTCGGCAATTTTGACAAACTCAACGTCAAGATTCTGCTCGGCGAAATAGCCTTCTTCCTGGGCAATAAAAAAGGGTGATAGCGCGAGAAACGGAAATACCACGGCTTTTAAGGGGGTCGGCTCAGCGGCCCGCTGCCCTGCGTTGCCCGATCCACCGGCTTGAAAAATCAGAAAAATAGCCAGCGAAACCGATAAGAGATATCTTCCCGGTCGATTCGTCATTGGACGCCTCCTTTTCTTTTTTGATATAGCGGCTGTATCAGATCAAAAAGGTCAGGCGGGTGAGGCGATGAAAAAGCGGTGATAGGGATGATCCGGGACCCGATAGGTCCGATCTACAGAAAACCCGGCGCGTTCGATTACGTTTAACAAACGCGTGTAAGGGTAACCCCGTTCACCGATCTCCCAGAAATGCCCCTTCACATTTTTAATGTTATGTCTTCGAAATGCCAGCGGGAATGGCAGCAAAAAATCCCAGGAAATACGTTTTGAACTTCTCAGCAGAAAAGACAACGTCAGGGTCTTATCCGGCAAACTTAGAATCAGTTTCTTGCGGGTGATTCTTCTAATGTCTTCCAAACACGTTTTTAAATTTTTAAATGGAAAATGCTCCAGAACCTGGCAGCACATGACCGTATCAAACGTCATTTCTTTAAGCGGCAATTGCAATACCGAGCCGGCGATATCGGGCCTTAATTTTCTATCCAGATCGAGGGTGACGACCTCTATGTTATTCTGGATAAGATAGCTTGAAACCAATCGCGGTCCGATCCCGATTTCCAGCACATTGAGCGGCTCGCTTGCAACCACTTCATTAAGCTGGTACCAGTAGCTGGCAAAGCGCTGCTTGGTCACATATCCCATGGATAAAAGCTTTGACATCGGTTTACCGCCTCATTCTGGTCAGGCTTCGTGCTCCGGCCGCCAGGGAACCAGGTGCCGCCTCAACCGCTTGAGGAGAACGTTTATTGCGATTCCCAGGGCCGCAATGACGATGAGACCGGCGTAAAGCTCCTCGGTGCGCAATGTCTCCCAGGCAAACCAGATCATCACGCCCAACCCTTTGGTGGCGCTGACCAGTTCGATGGAGATGGTGATAAGGAAGGCGACATTAATCGACAGGCGTGCGCCGGTGATCACCATCGGCAAACTGCCCGGCCACACAATCTGCTTGAAGACTCTCCACGGATTTGCCCTGAAATTTTTAGCGACCTCAAAATGGATGAAATTAATCTGCTGCACACCGGCCATACAGTTGATGAGCATCGGGAAAAAGGCCGCTGCGGCAATGGTGACAACTTTGGAAGGCTCGCCGATTCCAAAAAAAATCATCGCCAGCGGCAGCAGCGCAATTTTTGGAACCGGATGGGCGGCGGCGACAAACGGATCGATCCCGGCACGCAGTCGACGCGACCACCCCATGGCCATTCCGATGATCATGGCCGGCAAACCGCCGATTAAAAAGGCCAGAAAGATGCGCCACAATGTCGCGCCGCCATGCGCTATCATCTGACCGCTGGCGAAGGATCGAATCAGGGTCGTTATGATAATCGAAGGCGCCGGGAAAAACAGCGTCGAAATGACTTCCCGGCGCGCGGCCCACTCCCAAAACCCGATGGCCACAAGTAAAATCAGGCTCGGCAGCCAATACTCGGAACGCTGTAATGCCGAAGCGGCGCTGCTTTTTAAGGAGAAGAAAGACCAACGCTTTTTCGGGCCTGATCTTCCAGTAAGTTCCAGATGTGCCATTTTATTTCCCTAATCTGTGACTGATCCATGTTGGAAAGCTTGCGCGGCCGCTCAAACCGGATGTCTATTTCCTCGAGAATGCCTCCCGGGCGCCCCTTCATCACCAGAACCCGATCACCAAGCAGCACCGCCTCTTCAATATCGTGAGTGACGAAAATAACGAGATTATGGTGCTCCCGCCAGAGTTTCAACAGCTCTTCCTGTAAAACCCAGCGGGTTTGCGCATCCACGGAGCCGAAGGGCTCGTCCATCAATAGGGTGTAGGGTCGGGCCACAAACGCCCGCGCAATCCCGACTCTCTGGCGCATGCCCATGGAAAGCTCATGCGGATAGCTTTTGGCAAAGGCAAGCAAGCCCACTTTTTCAATAAAGGTCCGGGCGCGCTGCCGGCGCTCCTTTTTCCCCAGGCCCTGGGACTCCAGTCCGAAAGCCACATTATCCAGCACCGTCATCCAGGGGAAAAGGCTGCCTTCCTGAAATACCATGGCGTTGTTGGGCCGTCTGTGGTTGCCGGCAGGCTCGTAAATGATATTTCCCGATCCGGGTGCCTGCAGGCCGGCAATGATTTTAAGCAGCGTCGTCTTGCCGCAGCCGCTGGGCCCCACGATGCAGACGAACTCGCTTTCTTCAGTTGCGAAGTTCACATCCTGCAAGGCCAGAATAGAACCATTGTGGGTTTGAAAGGTTTTCGAAAGATTTTGGCAAACAATTCTCATGGCGTTTTGTCCAATTTACTATAGTTTCGCTTCGCCTGGCTGAAAGGACAATTTTGTTTTGCGCAGCGGCATGAATTTTCCATGCTCCGTCAATATGGGATTCTGACGTTTGATTCGCATTGTTCCGGCCTGTTTCCATAATTCAATGGCTCTATGCGCCCGGCTTTTTTGTTTGAGGGCATCCAGCACCGTTGCAATCACCTCCGATTCATCCCGAATCTGAACTTTGGGACTGATCAGCAGACTGAGGCGGGTCATGCCTTTGTGATCCTCTTCCTCCAGAAGCTGGTAATCTAAGGGGCTGCCGCCGAAGCGTGATGGCAGGACCTCCTCTAAAACGTAAATCATGTCACTGCCAATCAGTGTGACACCTTCGCCGGTGAGCTTTCGAAAACTTCGGACTTCCCGAAAGTGCTCGGTATATCCGTAGGTTTCAAGCGCACAGCCGCAGGCGCGCGTTTCGATGATTCCGTAGTCATCACTTTCCACATTCAACAGAAGCTTGGGCGCCGAGGGCAGTAAGGTCGTAAAATTAAAGGCGTCAACCATAACTTCCGAGCCGGGAACCCGGCGCGGGTATTGGATCAGTGCCAGACAATCCTTTAGAAAGTGCATATCGTTTTCGTCCTGCGGGTTCCCGCAGCCGAGCCCCACCGCGCCGACCTCATTGAAAAAATATTTAGATGTCCAGTGCGCTCCGGTGCGCGTTATCATGGCCACCTTGGCCGCTGAAGGCGGTTCTCCCCCCGCCGCAATCGTAACCTTGCTAAGGTCCAAACCCTCTTCTGAAGCCGCCATGCATATTCTCAGGGCCTGGCTTACATGGGTGGTGATCAAACAGGCACCGTGCTCAGCGACCATTTTTGCCGCCCAGCGGGCAATCGTGATTGCCTGATCCAGTCTCACCGGCTGCGGCCAGGGCAGGGGTGCACCAAACAGGCGGCCGGCCATAATGGTGCCGGGCATAATAAAGCGGTATTTTAAAGGCGGTGCGGCACTTTGTGCCAAGGCCGGCGAAAACCATTTTAGGGGCGCACCCAGATAGCGTGAGCGCATCAGGACGGCGATGAGGCCGGTGGGATCAGGCGGCGTGCCGAACCAGATGCCGATGGGTGTGTTGAGGGTGCCGTGGACATGGTGCTCTAACAGCAAAAGCGGCGCATTGGCGGCAAGATGATCCAGATCGATCATCAGTCGGGTTCCCGCTCCGGTCGTCCCGCTGGTGGTACCCTCATAATGGCGGCTTAAATGCGGGTTGTCAAAATCACGGGGTTGGACGTGGAATACCTTTCCATTGCGTACCATCGGCTTGCGGCCTTTGAATTCCTCAAAGGTAACGTACACGCCGGCTTCGCGCAATTCGCGTAAAGAGGCTTCCAGCCCGTTGGTGCCCACCCGGTTGCGGATGTCACCCGGCTCGCAGCCGGCTAATTTAAGCAGCGGCAGAAACGGACTTTTCGGATTGCCGTAGACACCCCGTTCCATGAACTGCAGGAAGCTCTGCTCTCTGGCCGCCATACGTTCCCGCACAAGGGCCTCGGCATTGGCCAATGAAACCTTCTGGCGCAGGAAGCTTCGCAATCCCAGGTAAAAGCGCCCATATGCTTTTAAATTCGCAAGTGCTTTTTTCATCAGTGATTTTAACCCGGCCAAGCGATCGAGGATTCAGTTCAAACGCCACCAACAGGTATGCAAATGTTGTGCAAGAACGGGGATAATATAAATGAATATAATAATTTCAAGTGTTTATATAATATTCCAACAGATCGACAAAAATAATCGGTCCCATTTGATGGGTATATGCCCGAATTATTGGGAAAAAGACCAAAAAAATGTGTGAATTAATTTCGACCCGCCACGCGAGCACCATGTAACTATCTGGAAATATATTAGATAAATTCATCACCAAGATTGTGCATAATTTTTGCACCACATTGTGCCAATTCCCTTTATTCGGCATTAAGATTACGGAAATCCCGATGGGATCTTGAAAGGAGATAACGATAATGAAAAAGATGTTACGTGCGACATTAATCGCTGGCGTAGTTTTGACCATGGCTATGGGGGTCGTTGTGGAATTCGCCGCTGCCGACACGCTTGAATCGCTGGTCGCCGGAGCGAAGAAGGAAAAGACGTTGAAGACAGCATTACATTTTATTAAACAGGAACATGTAAAAAGACTGGAAGCGGCGTTTAATGCCCGTTACGGCCTTGATATCATGCTTGAGGCGAATCTCACGGGAAAATACACGGCTAAAGCCAAACAGGTCATAAAACAGGTTAACCAGGGTGCCATACCCGCATTTGACGTGATGGTGCTAAGCGAACCGTCATATTCCATGATGGCAGATGCAGGTGTACTCGAGAAAATAGAAGGCTGGGAAAATCTTTTGCCCGAGGGCTCCGATCCATCCGTCAGTCCGGGGCCGATCGCAGGGCTCGGGTTCATCGCCTGGGATTTTTACTTCGGGTATTCTTACAGATCCGATATGGTCGACGCCAAGATATTCCCGCTGGCGATGAAGGACCTCGCGAATCCCTCTCTCCAGGGAAACGCCGTGGTGTCCATGTACATGTCCAACATCACTTATGCCGTGTTGAAATACAGTCCCGAAGAGGTGCTTGCCATATTTAAAGCCTGGAACCAAAACAGTGTCGAAAAATATCACCCGCGCAAGATGGCCATAGAGGTTTCAAAGGGTACTTTTGCTCTGGCAGGCTTTCATACGACCGACCAGTACCTTAATGCCGGTTCGACAAACGGCCATTATAAAATGGGGCTTTTTAAAGACATCGTTCCACGGGGAATTTTGCTGCATGTGGTGCCCAAGGGCTCTCAAAGCCCGAACGCGGCCAAGTTGTTTACTATTTGGATGACCGGGAAAGAGGCCGTGGACATTTGCGGCGATGGCACCTTGTTAGGAAACATCCTTGATAACGGTAATCAAAAGGCCATCGCACTCGCTAAGCAACAGATGTCGAAAGCAAATTTGAAGCCGGTTTCATTTTTTGATTCCGAACAGAGTTACAAAAAGCTGGTATGGCTGGGAACGGCTGAGGGACAGCAGTTCGTCAAAAGTTTATCGCAGTCACTCCAAAAGAGCCAAAAAAACTAGGACGGATCGAATTTATCCGGCTTGAAGGCGGTAGAAGCGAACTTGGGCAGCTTTAATGCTGGTGCCTGCTGGGCCGGCCGGTCGCAGCCCATTTAGCGGGATTGACTCAAAGCGGATTGGTAGCGTTCTCTGGTGCGTTCGAATCCCCAGTGAAATCTGTACAGATGCGGGGAGGCCCAGCGCGGGTCAAGCCGGTCCCACATAAGCGCACGTCTGACTCTAACGGGAAGGCGCCGTAGCAGCTTTCTCAAAGGACGTTGCCGGTTGATTTTACGCCTGCGAGCATTCTGATGGTCTTGCGCAGATGAGCACCTGGCGGTGGTTCCGGCGACTCTGGTGAGATAAAACGCCTCAAAGTCGCGATCTCCGGCAGTCGAGGATAAACTGAAGCCGCGCGATGACCAGGGGGCTCCCCGACTTTTGTGTTGCCCAAAAAGTTCGCGGGGAACCCCGGCTTCTTCAAGAATGCGGCGGGCAATCGGCCGGTCATAGTCGCCGCCGAGAGACCAGGGTGCCATTTCCTTTGATTGCGTAATGCGCTGAATCGCCGGACGATGGATCGCGCCGCAGGCCGGGGCCGGCAGGTGAAGAAATCCGACCCGTAGTCGAAAATCAGTCCAGATAACAGCGGGATTTAGAAAATCGGTATTGGGTTCCTGGAGCAAAGGCAATCCGCTTTGTCGATCTGTGCTCCAAACATAATCTCCGAATATCCCGGTCATCAATAGCGAACCGCAAAACTGATCCTGCATGACTGCCAGCGCCTCTGTCACCCCGAAAGGGTTCTGATAGAATTCGGCGGTCGGCAATCCGGGTAGTTTATTGAAGTCCAGGCGCTCGTATTCGGTGGTTTCAAGGCCGAGATAACCGGCAATTACCGTGCCGCTGTCGTCAACATAGCCGTCATTACTAATGCTTTTAAGAAAGGTTACGGCTTCACGACAGCCCGCGCGAGCGGCAAATACCGAAGCCGCGGTGGAGTCATACCCCTGCGAAATCGTGGTGAGAGGGCGATAGGTCTGCTGGCGGGCGGGATGCACGGCATTTTCACAAATTGACCTGACGGTTTGCTCCAGAAAAGCGACATAGTCGCTATAATCCTCGGGCGGATCACTCGGATTTTTCTCTATACGCGTAATCGCCAAATTGGGTTTTACCAGGATATTGCAGCAATCATGTCGGTAAACAAACCGTCGGCCCTGTATGCGGATTGGTTTTTTCGTTACCCGGATTCCGCATTGATGGTGATACAGGAAATCGAAAAAGTAATTGGGATAATGGATATCCAGTTTCTGGCCTGCCTGGGTGAGCAAGAAGGTGAACGAATTGGACACATAGAGTTCATCCCCTAAGGTCAAGGCGTAGAGTCTATCGGCCATATGACCGGAAGATGCAAAAAGAATGGCGCCGTCTAAAACGCGGCCCCCGGAGCCGGCCAGCATGGTTGCCTCATCAAAGCGATAGGTCTCATAGGGCCCGTTCCAGGCGCCCTCAAAGAAACAGTCGTCACGGGTTTCCACCCAGGGCCCATGGAGGATGCGGGCGACTTCTGCATGTGCGCGCATACACGCGCACCAGGATAGGCGTGGCAAGGATTCGATCTGTTCAAATTCAAATCTCATACGTATTCTCCTTTAAAATAAAAGTGAGACCCTCAGAATTGACATGTGCAGCACAGTTGGATAACCTTTTACCTGAATCTTGCGCATCATCAAAATTAGGAGATGAATCATGCCCTATCGAGATATCAGAGAATATCTGTCGGTATTAGAGAATAACGGCAAACTCAAACGTATCTCTAAAAAGGTCGATCCCGCCTGGGAATTGTCCTGTATTGCACGCTGGATGTACCAGGCCTTTGGCGATGAGGATCGTTTCGGTTTAATCTTCGAAAACGTCAAAGGCTTTGATATTCCCGTGATGACGGGAGTCCTGGGCGCTTCGCGCCAAACTTATGCCATCGCCCTGGAGACGATACCCGATGAGATCAATGCAAAATGGGTCCACGCGCTCTTAAATCCGATTTCACCGGAGCGGATTGACAGGGCCCCCTGCCAGGAAGTGGTGGTGCAGGGTGGTGATGTCGATCTTGGAATTCTTCCGATACCGGTGTGGACGCCCGGCAAAGACGCGGGGCCCTATATCACCTCCACGACCATCAGTCGGGATCACGACACCGGCATTCAAAACACGGCGGTCTACCGTGCCATGGTTAAAGGAAAAAATCATTTGGGGGTTAATCTTTCTCCATCGAGACATGGCACCTTATGCTATGCGTCCTATGTAAAAAAAGGTAAACCAGCACCTTTTGCGTGGGTGCTTGGCGCCGAACCGGTCGTTCACCTTTCCGCAGTGGCCAATGTGCAGTATGGTATCGATGAACTGACCATCGCCGGCGGTCTCAAAGGCGAAGCCATAAAAGTGGTCAAGGCCAAAACGGTGGATCTTCTGGTACCCGCGCATGCTGAGATTATCATCGAAGGCACCATCCAGCCGGGTGAAGTTGACCAGGAAGGACCATTCGGCGAATTTGCCGGCTATATGAGACCCGCCGGAAAGAATCCGGTCGCCACGGTCACAGCCGTAACGCACCGCAGAAATCCGATTTATTACGGCCACATCAGCCAGATGCCGCCCAGCGAGAGCACCGTATTGCAGAGTCTGGGCTATGCGGGTTATGTTCTTAAAATGCTGCGCTACGACCTGGGCTACAAAACCGTCAAAGATGTTCACGTCGATCTCACTTACGGCGGGACGCTTGCCCATGGCATTGTATCCATGAAGCCCCAATATCCCGGGCATGCCGTCCGTGTCGGACGGGCGATGGCCAATGAAACAACCCTCAAGCGGATCACCGTGGTTGATGATGACATCGACATCCGCGATCCCATGCACATGGACTGGGCCATGAATTCACGCATGAATCCCGCCCGGGATACGATCATCATCGATCGGATTTTCGCCGGGGCCAGGATGGATCCCACGGTGCGCGTACGCAACGGTGAAATCGAGCTGAGCAGTAAATTGCTTATCGATGCCACCGATAAGAGCGGCCGCAGCGACTTTTCACTGCCTTCCAGGGAATTGATGATGAAAGCCCTGGATTCCTGGAAGGAGACCAATCTGCCCGACTTTAAAATACCCAAACGGACGCAGTATCTTCTCGACCGCGAAAAATCATCCTGAGCCGGATGATTTTTATTTAGCGGTCTTCAACACCTGGTTGGCATGATCCACAAAGCTGGGTTCCCACATTTGTTCGACCGACAGTTTCTTGCTGTCCTGAAGTCCTTTGGCCACAGCCCAATCCTGAAAATCGAGCACACTCTGGGTGTTAATCCCTCCATCAGCGCTGATCTGCGGCCAGCAGGCGTCCTGTAAAATGCTTCTATCCAGACGGGTATGCTTGGACATGATTTCTAAATTACGCTCGGTTTTGCCCTGATTGTACTGGCGTACCCCCTTGAGATAGGCCACCATAAAGCGTTTGCCGGCATCGGGGTTTTTCTTCAGGAGGCTGGGGCCGAAGCGGATAAAGGCGTAATTGAAGCCGGGAATGATTTCCTGAACACGGGTCCACAAAACGCCGCTGCCCGCGCGTTTATAACGGGTCAAAAAGGGTTCCGAGCTGACCCCGAAATCCAGACGGCCTTTGGCCATGGCATCCAGTTGAGCCGGAGGCGGGACGTTAAAGCTTTCGACCTCATCCGGTTGCAGACCTGCCCGGTCGAGGATTTTATCCAGAAAATATTCCTCAAAAGAACCTTTGAACACATCGAATTTTCGGCCCTTGAGAACCTGCAGATCTCCTGATTTTGCGGTCTCCGCAAAGCTTTTACTGGCCACCAGCCCGAATGATGAACAGCCGCCGGGTGCAAAATGGCCCTTATCGGCCACCAGACGGATATCGGCCCCGCGGACCATCGCGTTCAAAGACCCCACCGTAAAGATCCCGGCCCACACATCAACATTGCCCAGCGCCAGGGCCTGGATAGCGGTGGCCTCCTTCATTTTGAGAAACTCGACCAGAATTCCCTGCTCCCTAAAAAAGCCTTCTTCTTCGGCAATGAAGATGGGCCCGTAGGACAGAAACGGGAATCGAACCACTTTAAGCGTAACGTCTGGTGTCTTTGGCTGTGCCGTAGCAGCAGAGACGCTGATCTGGAAAAGGAAAAACAGACAAAGAAAAATAAGACCGACATTTTGTTTAGAATTGCTTGGCATACGTTTCCCCCCTTTGGCTGGCTTTTCTTGTTGGCACGAAGATATTCTTTTCTTGTGTATATGCAATAATTATACAAGCTGCTGAATCATAGCTATATTCATATTAATTTCAATCGGTTAAAATATTATCCGGCAATTAATAATAATGAACCCAGCCGAATTAAACGGGCATTTGACCGCCTCATTGGCAAATACCCATGTTATTTTTCGCCAAACCTTTCTATAAATATCTGAAACCACACCAAATAACATTTTGTACAACGATTTGTATAATTTTTGCATTATTTTTGGGAAAATTTGCCGGAATTTGAGCATTCACACAAGCAAACGGGCAGATCCCGGCCAAAACCGGGATGTCACCCTTAATGCTCTGTGTCCGGTTTTTAAGAATAACCTATGGATATATGCTCAATTACAAGCAGCATTAGAAGAACGATAAAATCGCAGCTCAAATCGGAACAGGCTGAAAGAGGATGACGCAATTATGGAATGGCCGCTGGCACTTTTACTCATTTTTGGCGGTGCGCTGGTCCTGCTGGCAACCGGCATGCCCGTGGCTTTTGCGCTGCTCATGATTACGCCGGTGGGAGCGGTTCTGTTCTGGAACGGGGAAGCCGGGCTTTACCAGCTGACCACCAGCATGTTTGAGGCCGTATCAACCTTTACCTTGCTTCCGATACCTTTGTTTGTCCTTCTGGGAGAAGTCATGTTTCATTCGGGCATGGCGATGAAAATGATTGATGTGTTGGACAAATGGTTGGGGCGTATACCGGGCCGGTTGGGTTTGTTAACGGTGACGGGGGCAACGCTTTTCTCCACCATGAGCGGTTCCAGCATTGGCACCACCGCCATGCTGGGATCGGTGCTGGTACCGGAGATGGAAAAACGGGGTCACAAAAAGGAAATGATTATCGGACCGATCATGGGAAGCGGCGGTCTGGCGATGATCATCCCGCCGAGCGGTCTGGCGGTTCTGCTGGCTGCCATTGCGGAGATTTCCATTGCCGACCTTTTAATTGCCGGTATTGTTCCCGGGCTGATCATTGCTTTTTTATATGCCGCTTATATCGTGGGTCGCTGCTGGATTCAGCCATCTTTGGCGCCGTCATACAACGTTGTCCCCACCCCTGTATCAAAGAAATTAAGGGCCACGGTGAAGTACGTGCTGCCGCAGGGGTTTATTATCTTTCTGGTCTTAGGGCTCATTTTCCTGGGGATTGCGACCCCCTCAGAGTCGGCGGCGATGGGCGCTCTGGGGGCGTTCCTGTTGGCGGCCCTGTACCGAAAATTCAATTTGGCGCTGATAAAGAAGTCCTTCAAGGGTACCATTAGAATTACAATTATGACATTCATGGCCATTATGGCCGCAAAGTCTTTTAGCCTGATATTGGCTTCTTCCGGAGCGACCAGAGGCATCGTTGAACTCATGGCGGCTATCCCCCTGGTTCCCATGATGACCGTGATCGTGATGCAGCTTATTTTAATTCTGATGGGCATGTTCATGGGCTCGGTGTCCATGATACTGATCACGATCCCTATTTTTTTTCCGATTATCAATCTGTTGGGGATGAACGAAGTCTGGTTCGCCCTATTGATGTTGATCAATATGGAAATGGCGATGACGACGCCGCCTTATGGCATGATCCTATTTGTGATGAAAGGGGTATCGCCCCCGGGGACGTCCATGTCAGAAATTTACAAGGCCGGGTTTCCCTTTCTGGTCTGTGACTTCATTGTGATACTCCTGATCATCCTTTTTCCGGCATTGGCCCTCTGGCTGCCGGACCTGATGTGACCGCTCACGACCCGTGTTTTGGAACAAACAACGCTTTAAGAAAATATTGAAAAGGAGAAGAAACATGGCCGCAAAAAAATGGATGTTATATGTATCAATTTTCGGATTGCTGCTAAGCTCTGGCCTGCCCGCATCCGCGGAGGCGACCGGATCAACGACGCTCAGGATGGTTACCTTTCAGCCCACAAAATCTACAGCGACCAAGGCCGCTTTTTTGTTAAGCCAA
>Ga0209536_100003011_pt1 | contig 27285 bp, 24 predicted proteins | sample DeeMarSeWOR28_12_FD_187461 | JGI IMG/M metagenome (GOLD analysis project Ga0209536, IMG submission 187461) | Marine sediment microbial communities from White Oak River estuary, North Carolina - WOR-2-8_12 (SPAdes) (version 2) | ecosystem: Environmental > Aquatic > Marine > Intertidal zone >... | reverse complement strand
TTATCTGTGGAATCTCCTTGCGGAAAATTCCATAGCGACTAAAGCTACTTTCAGAAGAAAGACGTGCTCACCGTGTGATTGGTAACCATTTAAAGACATGTAAAAGGAAATTTTCAAAGTTTTCACTAACTTTAATTATAGATCGGGTTTATTGGTAGTTGGATTTTTATCAACCATTATTTTTTTGAATAATGCCCGAGGACAGACGACTCGCAGCGATAATGTTCACAGATATTGTGGGCTACACCGCCCTCATGGGAAGGGATGAGGATAAAGCATTTCAAATTCTCCGCAAGAACCGAGATATCCAACGACCTATTATTAAAAAATACAGAGGTGAATGGCTCATGGAAATGGGAGATGGTATACTTGCCAGTTTTCATTCTGCTTCTGATGCGGTAAGATGTGCAGGAGAGATTCAAAATGCAGCTAAAAAAGCAGCGATACCCCTTCGTATTGGAATACATGAGGGGGAAGTGGTATTTGAAGGTGGAGATGTCCTTGGAGATGGTGTAAATGTCGCATCGAGGCTGGAAGAACTAGCCGAGGAAGGCTGCATTAACATTTCAGGGGCAGTCTATAAAGACATCAAAAATAAAGCGGGCATCTCGGTTGAATTTATGGAAGAGAAAACTTTGAAGAATGTGGATGAACCTATTAAAATTTACACAGTTACCTATGAAGAATCCCAACGAGGCAAATCAACCCTGATAGCTTCTGATTCCAGCTTACCAGAGAATAAATCGATAATTGTTTTGCCATTTGTTGATATAAGTCCCGATCAGGATAACGAATACTTTAGTGATGGATTAACCGAAGAAATCATTACAGACCTATCTTTTATTCATGACCTACTGGTTATTTCCCGTAATTCAGCAATGACATTCAAGGGTACAAAGAAAAAAACAAAGGAAATAGCCAGGGAGGTTAATGTACGATATGTTCTCGAAGGGAGCGTCAGGAAGGCAGGAAACAACCTGCGTATAGTTGCCCAGTTAATTGACGCAGAGTCGGATGCTCACCTCTGGGCTGAAAAGTATAGTGGAACGCTGGAGGATGTGTTTGATATTCAGGAGAAAGTAGCTCGATCTATTGTAAATGCGCTAAAGTTGAAGTTAAGTAAGGAAGAGAAACAAAGTATCAAAGAGCGACCCTTCAAGGATGTTAAAGCGTACGAGTACTACCTAAAAGCCAGACGTGAAATAGAATCTTTCACTATAGAAGGGATAGACCGTGCTATTCAGTACCTGGAATCTGCTTTTAATATCATCGGAGAAAGTGCTATTCTCTATGCTGGATTGAGTTATGCATATGCGCATCATTTCAATATAGAAATGCAGGAAAAACATTTAAAGCAGGGACTTAAATATGCAAGAAATGCCCTGGAAATTGATCCTGATTCATCAGAGGGCCATTTTGTCACTGGAATGTGGCATATATTATCATCTCCTGGAATCCCAGGAAATATAAAAAAATGTATTTACCATTTTAAACGAGCCTTGGAGCTTGATCCAAATAATTGTGAAGCATTGGCTCATCTTGGGATTATTTATCTCTTTCTTGGTAAAACGGCAGCTGTTGCCCCACTTGCTGAAAAGCATCTTAGTATAGATCCACTCCATTTTCACGGTTACTGGTGTGCCTCTCTATTACATCTTTTCGAAGGCAGGCCACAGCAGGCCTTAGAGCCAATGGCTAAAGCATACCAACTTGCACCAGGTGTTCCAGCTACGGAATTTTTTTACGCATTAATTCTGGCATACAATGATAAACTTGAAGAGGCTTATTCTGTTATTGAGCAGAGTGAAAAAACCAGTCCAGATAATTTATTCACTCAGATTTGTATTTTTTTAAAATTCGCTTTCAACATAAAAATAAGGAGGCATTACAGGCTATTACTCCTGATATCCTTAAGTGGAGCTGCAATGATTTTACCAATCCATGGTCTATCGTGATAGGTTATTCCTTAATTGGAGAGAAAAACGAAGCTTTAAATTGGCTTGAGAAATGGATTGATCTTGGTTGTACCAACTATCCTTTTTTAAGTAAATATGATCTTTTCCTTGAAAACATCCGTAGTGAACCTCGGTTTAAAGAACTCATGGAAAGAGTTAGATACGAATGGGAAAATTTTGAGGTATAGCTGAAACTCATACTAGCACTTCTCGGGCCTGTGCGATGGCGAGTGGTCGTACGAGTAATTAAGTTAAATGGAGAACACAGATGATCCTCCACTCAATCCTTACCATAATAAAAACACCAGTTTCAATTATTATCATTTTTTATAATTTCAACAGTAATTCAATGAATTTAATATTGTCAATTATAATGACTGATCTATTTCTGAAATTCTCATATTTACTAAAAGGTATTTTAGTCATAGCCATCATTAAAAAATTAAGGTTGAATAATTATTAGGGATTTACCCTGTTTTTTAACACCTTAGATGAGTTCGTATTCACGTTAAAATTAAATTATACATGAAACAAATATTAATCAGTTCCATTTTGTGTTCGTTCATTATCTCAAGTTGCCAACAGAAAGAACATGTGCTTTTTTACGATGATTTCAGTCAGATCCGGAGAGGCCCGTATTCAGCAGAGGTTGGTGCTCATACCGAATATCATTATTTACATGAAGCAGCGCCCAGAAGTGCCTGGGCGGTATCAACATTTACATGGGAGCCTGGATTTATGAGAGCATGGGAGGTCCGCCAATCTGCCGATGGCTACATATTTTATCAGGGATTCACTAACCGGCCTGACAGTCATAGCCATCCAATGCTGGTAGTAGGTGATGATTTATGGAAGGATTATTCTGTTGCAGTGAAGTTTTCTCCGGAATCCAAAGATCGTCAAAGTGGGATTTGCTTCCGGTATCAGAATGATCGTTGTTATTACTTCTTCGGAGTAAAGGGGGATTCAGCCATTTTGAAAATCGTGGATCACGCCACTGCCTTTCATAAGCCTCTTGAAAAGGTACTTGCCGGTAAATCTTTCCAATGGGAACCCGGCAGTGATCTCACTGCCAAAATTGAGGCATATGGTGATCAGTTGACATGCAGGATCAATAGTACTTTACTCAAAGCCACAGATCGTACATGGACAGGTGGTAAAATAGCTCTTACGGCTGATATCCCTACTTCTTTCAGCTATGTGAAAGTGACGACCAAACACAACAGTTTGGAAACGTATAAAAGTGAAAAAGAAGAACAGGTGAATGAATTGAAAGAACTGCGGGCAGCCAACCCTAAAATGAGGCTCTGGAAAAAGATCAAAACGCAGGGATTTGGTGTTGGCCGCAATCTTAGATTCGGTGACCTGGATAATGATGGACAAATCGATGTACTTATCGGACAGGTACTTCATCACGGACCACAGGATCGAAACAGTGAATTGAGCTGTCTTACGGCAATGACATTTAATGGAGAAATATTGTGGCAGACTGGCACACCAGACAGCTGGAAAAATCATTTGACCAACGATGTGGCTTTTCAGATTCACGATATCAATAACGATGGAAAAAATGAAGTGATCTTCTGCATGAACCTCCAGATAATAGTCGCGGATGCGGAAACGGGAAAAACCCTCTACCAGAAACCTACGCCGCATGTAACTGACCAGGAAATCATAGATTCCACCACACACAACAGGTTTGGTCAGATCCTGGGCGATTGCCTGTTTTTTTGTGATCTGGATGGCAATGGTTATAAAGGAAATATTATTATCAAAGATCGATACCGACGTATCTGGGCAATGGATAAGTTTTTGAATGTACTCTGGTATCGAAATCTGAATACCGGACATTATCCGTATGCCTACGATATAGATGACGACCAAAAGGATGAAGTAATGATCGGATATACCCTGCTTGATGATGATGGTACTACGATCTGGACCCTCGAAGAACAAATAGATGATCATGCCGACGGTGTGGCAATTGTCAGGTATAAAGAAGAAGAAGATCCAATGCTATTATGTGCAGCAAGCGATGAGGGAGTCTTTTTTGCAGATCTTCAGGGAAACATTATAAAACACCACTATATCGGGCACGGACAGAATCCGGCAATCGCCAATTTCAGGGATGATCTCCCGGGACTTGAAACGGTTTCAATTAATTTCTGGGGCAATCAAGGCATAGTGACGTATTACAATTCGGATGGGGACCCATATCTTTCCATTGAACCAAACCAGTACGGCAGTATGTGTCTGCCCATCAACTGGACTGGCAGATCTGAAGAATTCTTTGTCCACAATCCGAATGTTGATGAAGGAGGCCTGTTTGACGGATGGGGTAGAAAGGTAGTAGAGTTTCCCGATGATGGCCATCCGGATATGTGCAATGCTGTTCTGGATATAACCGGTGATTGCCGGGATGAAATTGTTGTATGGAATCCTAACGAGATTTGGGTATATACACAGGATGATAGCCCCCTGGACGGAATACTGTACAAACCCAAACGTAACGATTTATCAAATTATTCAAACTATCAAGCCACTGTCTCATTACCTGGTTGGAAAAGATAGGGATCCCATGAAGACTATTGAACACGTTTTGTTACGATATTTATAAAAGCGTCTTAAAATATTGATATCTGGTAGTTTAATTAGTAGATATACTCCTCAACTAAAAATTTTCTGTAAGTTTCCTGTATCAAGGTATTTTTTCTATTTTAACGAAATGAATAATTACTAACCAATGAAAAATAAGTACATAAAATCGAACAGCAGAAGAAATTTTGTTAAAAACATTTCATTAGGCGCTTTTGGAATTGCATTAACTTCCGGATCTGTTGCTTGTTACAATCAGTCAGACAGATCGAAAAGAAAATTGGGGATAGCGTTAATTGGTCTGGGCTATTACAGCACGGATTTACTCGCACCTGCTTTACTTGAAACAAAAGAAACCTACCTGGCCGGAATTGTTACCGGGTCACCTGAAAAAGAAAAGATCTGGGCAGAAAAATATAACATCCCGGAGAAAAATATTTATAACTACGAGAACTTCGATTCAATCAAGAATAATGAAGATATCGATATAGTATATATTGTCTTGCCTAATTCATTACACAAAGAATACACCGTCAGGGCGGCAGAGGCTGGGAAACATGTACTATGTGAGAAACCAATGGCCTTAAATACCCAGGAATGTCGTGATATGATTGAGGTTTGTAATAAAAATAACGTAAAACTATCCATCGGATATCGGATGCATTTTGAACCTAATACACAAGAAATTATACGTATGGGTCAGGAAAAGGTATTTGGTGAGGTACGCCAGGTTACGGGTGGAGCCGGATTCACCATGCCTGATTCCCTTTATGATAATTGGAGGCTAAGCAAGGCCATGGGCGGTGGAGCCATGATGGATATGGGAGTCTACCCATTGAATGCTGCCCGATATATTACGGGACTTGAGCCTGTCTCAGTAAGTGCCCAGCAATTTGCAACCCGTTCGGAGGTATTTCATGAAGTGGATGAAATTACTACATTTCAGCTCGAATTTCCAAATGGGATTATCGCCAACCTGATTACAAGTTTTCATGCGAATTACGGCTACATTCGGGCAACTTCCGAAAAAGGCTGGTTTGGGTTGGAACCATTTCAAGCCTATGGTGGTATAAAGGGAAACAGTTCCCAGGGACCCATAGCATATCCTCAAATAAACCAGCAGGCAGCCCAGATGGACGAAGTAGCTGTATGTATCAGGGAAAATAAACCCATGCGCGTTCCTGGTGAAGAAGGATTACTGGATATGATTGTAGTTGACGGGATAAGAGAATCGTGGGCCAGAAATGGAGAAAAAGTGATGCTGGAAAGATCACTATGATTTTAGATTTGAGATGTGAGATGTAAGAAGTTTGATTTGATGAATCCAACATTCCGATATATCCAGCACGCAACCCTTCGATAAACTCAGGGATTTTACCCATCGAACCTGTTAAAAACAGAAAAACGTCCATTTATCACCGAAAAATTTTCTATAGTCGCCGAAATTAGAGGGTGATAATACTGCTAAAAAATATCTAAAATTTCACATCAAACATCTTACATCTACCATCTCACATCAAACATCTTACATCTAACATCTCAATTCCCAACTATCATTCCCCAAGCATTGGAAATAGTTTTTTTATTTCTTCGTCAGATGGTCTCCTCCCATATTCGCAAATCTCAAAAGTTTCTGCATGCTCCATTTTCTGTGCCTGGTCTTCTCCATACCATTTGGCTAAAGACTTTCTTACATCCGGAGTAATTTGATCACTCCACACCTGTGCCAGCCAGGTAAGTCGTTCTTCAGGATCACTGGGTACATCTTCCAATCTGCCTGCAGTCCAGGGCAGCCAATCAAAAAACTGCGATTCGTGTGCCGCCATACCATAGATCTTCTGCTCATATACATCCGATATGTCAACGGCAATTTCAGGATCAAATGGATTTGGTCTTTGAAATCTATCCCTTGTATATAAAAAAACAGGATTTCTTTCTAAGGGCGGTGTATCGGGAGCTATATTGGGTACGATTACCATATAGGCTGCATCTTGTAGTAAAACACCTGTATAACGGTGATCCGGATGGTAATCATTGGGTCGAGGACCAATCACAATATCGGCATTCCATTCCCTTATCAAACGAATTACCTGTAACCTAACCTCCAACGCAGGTAATAACTCGCCATCATGGTTATCCAAAGTAATATATTTTTTAATTCCATAGCGTTTCCCGGCTTCGGCCGCTTCCGCTCTTCTGATTTTAGCCAATGCTCCACCACCCATACTTTGATGCCCGGCATCTCCATTTGTTAAAGAGACAAACATCACATTATGTCCCATCTTGGCAAATTTTATGGCGGTACCGGCATCACTGTCCGGATCATCCGGATGAGCACCAAAGACGATAACATTAATTTTATCTTCCTGAGCCATGGAAATGTAAATGATGCTCAGAAAAACAATTAACAAAGACAAGGATTTTTTCATATTTGTTTATTAATTATCAGTTACCTAACATGGGAAAGAATTGTCTGATTTCTTCTTCACTGGGTCTTCTTCCGTACTCACATATCTCAAAAGCCTCTGCATTTGTAACGGTTTTGGCCTTTTCAGCTCCATACCATTTGATTAGTGATTCCCGAACTGCATCACTTATACTTCCATAACGGACTTTGGCCAGCCATTTTAACCGTTCATCGTCATCCTCCGGTACTTCATCAAGTCTTCTGCCGGCCCATGGTAACCACTCAAAATACTGGGATTCATGTGCTGACATGGCATATATTTTCTGTTCAAAAACATCACTGACATCTACAGCTATATCCGGAGTAAATGGGTTCGGTTTCTGAAACCGGTCCTGTGCATAAAGAAATACTGGATTCCGCTTGAGTGGTGGTGTATCCGGAGCAATATTTGGAACTATTACCATATAGGCGGCATCCTGCAATAAAACCCCTGTATATCGATGGTCAGGATGATAATCGTTTGGTCGTGGTCCGATTACCACATCCGCATTCCATTCCCTTATTAAACGAATTACCTTCAATCGATTTTCTAGCGTGGGCAATAATTCTCCATCATGATTATCCAAAGTGATATATTTTTTTATGCCATATCTTTTACCTGCTTCCGCTGCTTCCGCCCTTCGTATTTTAGCCAATGCCCCACCCCCTTTGTTCTGATGACCAGCATCTCCATTGGTTAGGGCCACGAACATCACATTATAGCCCATTTTTGCCCATAGTATAGCCGTACCACCGGCGCGACTATCCGGGTCATCAGGATGTGCACCAATTACGATAACGTTTACTTTGTTTTCCTGAGCTGTAGCAATTCCAATAAATAAAATAAAGCAAATTAAGGAGATAAAAGATTTCATATTATACAAAGATTTTAATATTATGTTAAATAATTAAACAAATTTCATACTTTCAGCATTCCAGTGAACAATGTCATTTTTAAAATAACTATGATTAGCCAATAAAGCTGCTCCCGCTGCTCTCAAACCATACGTGCCATTTTCGACTATTTTTTTATTTCCGCGCATCGCTTCAAAGAAATTAAAAAAGTGATCATAATCTCCACCTTTGTAATTTCTGGGTGCCTGATAAATTATTTCTTCAGGCTGAAACATTTCACGTTCGAGTGCTTTAAATTCCTCATCATACTGTTGCTTTATCCGCTCTTGAATAGCATTGGTATATGCTCTTAATGAATAACCCGATGGCTTCATGCCCATACGATTTCTTTTTACAGTCACGCTATTATACCCAAGTGATATTTCACCTTCGGATCCAATCAAACGGAAACCACCACCTCCTCCATTTCCTGCTACGAAATTAATTCGTAATACAGCATTAAAAGCTGGATGGCTCGGGCACTCGTCAAAATCATAAAGGCACATCATGATATCAGGAACATCACGCCCATCTTTCCAGAATCGTAAACCTCCCGTAGAACGTGCTCCAGATGGCCCTTTTGAATCTATCACATAATGGAGTGTTGTAAATGAATGAACAAATAAATCTCCTGCCACACCGGTACCATAATCCTGATAATTTCGCCATCTGAAAAATCTTACTGGATCATAACTTACTTTGGGTGCCTTTCCTATAAATGTATCAAAATCAATCGTTTCAGGAGAGGCATCGGGAGGGATGGGATATTGCCAGGCACCTTCTGAAGAGAACCGGTCATTAAATATTTCAACCATGACCAAATCACCAATTACTCCTTCTTTGAATAACTCTCTTGCCTTTTCATTACCAATAGATGAAATCCCCTGGCTTCCAATCTGTAAAACTGCGTTATTTTCCTTTTCTGCTTCTATAATAGCCTGCCCCTCTTCCACATTTTGCACCATTGGTTTTTCCAGGTAAACCGCTTTACCGGCTTTCATCGCATCAATTGCAATCTGTTGATGCCAGTGATCCGGTACTGCTATGATAACAGCATCAATATCTTCTCTGGAAATAATTTCACGATAGTCTCTGGTTGTAAAAATAGCATTACCATAAATTTCTTTCGCCCTGTCAAGGCGCCCCTGATAAAGATCGCAGGCTGCGACAAATTCAACACCAGGAATCTCGATGGCAGCTGCTGTATCTCCTATTCCCTGTATTCCAAAACCAATGGTTGCCAGCCTTATGGAATCATTCGCCGCATATTTTTTTGTTTTGTAATCTTTGGTTATAATTTCTGTTTTTATATTTCCTTTTTTACTTGTGATAATAAAAGGAGCCGTAATTGCTGCAGTACCAAGGGTTAATTGGCTGATAAATTTTCTTCTTGAAGGTAATTTATGCTTATTCATGATAAAAATTTTAAAATTGCCATTATACGAATATCAATTTAAAAAAATATGAATTGATTTAAATTTATTTTTGTTTTTATTTAGGAAATCGTTCACGCATAATTTTTTGAGCAATGAAAATATCAAGAAGGTTATTTATAAAAAATACAGGTGTATTTGTATCAGCAACTTGCATTCCATTATCATCTGGGATTTTATTTAAAAAAAACTTTATCAAAGACAAAAATGTAAAAGTTGGTGGACATCCCTGGGTATACGCTGCGAAATTACCCAATTATGATATTACACCCGTATTGGAAACTATTTTCCAGGATATGAAATATGCGCAGTTGGATGGTGTTGAACTGATGCATCATCCTTTAAGAGTTCATCAGAGTGTAAATGTTTTAAAAGATCTGATTGATAAATATGAATTACCGGTAATCGGAACCTCATATGGAGCTGATATGTGGGATAAAATAAAACATCAATCCATTTTAGATGACGTAAATAGAATATTGGATAACCTTGCAGCTATAAAGGGCAGAACTATGGGAATTTCTGTTGGAAATACTGTGAAAATGAAAACTGAAAACCAGTTGGATTCTCAGGCTGAATTGCTTGTAAGGATCAATAATTTGGCAAACGAAAAAAATATAGTAATCAATTTGCATAATCATACATATGAAGTGGAGAACAATATGCATGATCTCAGGGGTACCTTGAAAAGAATCCCGGATATCAAATTGGGACCGGATATCAACTGGCTAATCAGAGCTGGAGTAGATCCAATTCAGTTTATTTCGGAATTTGGAGATAAGATCATCTTTATGCATCTCCGCGATCAGAATACAAATGGCCAATGGACAGAATCACTTGGAGAAGGAGATACTGATTTTAACGCTATTGGAAAAGCACTTAATAAAGCTAAATTTGCTGGTGACCTAGTCATTGAACTGGCTTTTGAAAATAATTTTGAACCAACCCGTCCTCTTCGCGATAGTTTACTTGACAGCAGAAAATATATCAAAAAGGAAATGGATTATTAAAGCCAATTTTTCCCCGTTATTCTAGATCTGGTAATTTATTTTCAATGATTTGATCTATTTCCTTAAAATATTTTACGGTTTCTACCTTTAATTCCATGGTTGCTTCATCATCGCAAACAATTACGGCCCTGCGATGCATCTGTAGCATCGAAACTGTCCACATATGATTTACTCCCTCTTCTACCACCTGCCTGAGTGCACGTGCTTTATGAAATCCATTGATGATGATTACAACTTCCCGGGCACTCATTACAGTTTCAACACCAACTGTCAGTGCCATTCTTGGTACTTTATTGATATCATTGTCAAAATACCTGGAATTTGCCTTGATAGTATTATAATTTAAAGTTTTAATTCTTGTTCTGGAGGCCAGTGATGAACCTGGTTCATTAAAAGCAATATGACCATCGGGACCAATACCTCCAAGAAAAAGTTCTATGCCTCCATAGCTCTCAATCTTCTTTTCATAATTTATACATTCTTTTTCAAGGTCATCAGCCATTCCATTCAGAATATTTACATTTTCCTTGGGTATGTCAATATGTTTAAAAAAGTTTTCCCACATGAAATAATGATAACTTTGATCATGATCCTCTGGTACCCCAACATACTCATCCATATTAAATGTGATCACATGTTTAAAGGTTAATTTCTTGGCTTTATTTAGTTCTATCAATTTTTTGTAGGTACCTAAGGGTGAAGAACCGGTGGGAAGCCCCAGTATAAACGGTCTTTCAGCTGTTGGTTTATAATCATTGATCCGGTCCATGATATAATTTGCCACCCATCCGCTGAGTTCATTGTAATTTTTTCTGATTATTATTCTCATGATGTAATATTTTTAAAAAGTTAGGTTCAAAAAATGAATTACTGAAAAGTTAAAGGTGTTTGAAAATTAAATATTTTTTTTATGATTACAAATCTAGCATTGTTTTACTTGGGGAAAAAATAAAATCCTCCTCTTAAGAAAATGATAAATAAAAATTTAAATATATTGGTGTTTATTTTTTTAATTGCATAACTAGTTAAAATCCAAATTTTTATCCTATGTCAGAAAAGAAAATCAGCATTATCGTTATTGGGTGTGGAAATATGGGATCCTCACATGCGAGAGCCTATCATCAATTACCTGGATTTAATCTTGTTGGCCTGGTCGACCGGAATGTAAAAAACAGGGAAAAATTATCAGATGAACTCGGAGGTATTGACCAGTTCGATAGTTTAGAAACGGCACTGACTGCTAAACATCCGGAAGCTGTTTGTATATGTACTTATCCGGACTCACATGCCCCATATGCGATAAAAGCACTGGATGCAGGGGCACATGTATTCGTTGAAAAACCAATCGCGCTCACTGTGGAGGATGCAAGGGATCTTGTTAACAGAGTGAAAAAAGCAAACAAAAAATTAGTGGTTGGTTATATTCTACGCGTCCATCCTTCGTGGGAAAAGTTCATAGAAATTGCCCGAACTCTAGGCAAACCGCTTGTCATGCGGATGAACCTGAACCAGCAAAGCGATGAAAAAACATGGCCCTGGCACCTGAAATTAATGAATTCCATGCCACCCATTGTTGATTGTGGTGTACATTATGTTGATGTCATGTGTCAGATGACAAGATCAATGCCCATACGGGTCAGCGCCATTGGCGCACGCCTAACAGACGAGGTCCGGGAAGACATATATAATTACGGACAGCTACAGGTCACCTTTGAAGATGGATCAGTAGGATGGTACGAAGCGGGCTGGGGACCCATGATGAGTGAAGTGGCCTATTTTGTTAAAGATGTAATCGGCCCGGAAGGCTGTGTAAACATCATGGATGCAGAACAGGGCAAGGGGGATTCCGATGATATCGATTCGCATACCAAAACAAATCGTCTGAAAATACATCATGCTGTTCGCGATGAAAATGGAAGATTTTCGAAGCCCGATGAAATCATCAATACAGCCGATGAACCCGATCACCAGGGATTATGTGATCTGGAACAGGAATTTTTTCTGAATGCAATTTTAAACGATGTGGATCTTACAGATCATCTTGAGGATGCGGTCAACAGTTTGCGAATTGTACTCGCCGCTGATGAATCTTTTAAGACTGGAAAGACCATTAAGTTATATTAATTCACATTCAGGGACGAGAATACACCTCCGGCCGGTCGCCTTTTTATTATTTATGATTATAAAGATTAACTGTTATCATTCACCCTGCTTAAAATAAATTTAATATCTATAAAATATTATACTGTTAATACGAAAACAATGCAATCGATTTTTAATCCCAATTATTCATACATATTTTATATCACAGAATACTAACATTTTATAACTCATTGAATTTCAGTCAGATACATCGAGGGATTTACCCCTGATAATCACAATTTCAATAGCTCATTTTTAGGATTAAATAGATTGATCAATATAGCCAAAGGGTAAGTAACTTTCAATAATATGAAATCACAACTGGTTATTTTAATAATATTTGCAAATAATTTTCTGAAATTTAATTGTAATTATGACATTTATTTTCGTATATTAAAACATGTTTTTGGTAGTAATTTTTTAAGTATAATTTTGAAACTTTTACATTTTTAACAACACTAATTACAATTAACACTCCAAATTAGGGAAAATTGATAATTGGACAATGATCAAAAACCGTTGTTTTCTTTGCAACGGTTTTTGTTTTATACTTTTTCATCTCCATATAATGATCTCTAGCATAGGTAATTGTAAAACTGAATAGTATAAGGATGTTAATTAGTGAAATATAAAAAAGTTATATTTTCATGATAATGCCTTTTATATACCTGGATAAAATAGCTTAAATTTCTATACGGCTCATATATTTGTAGAAGTCATAAAATGGATTAACTTGGAATTATTATTACGATTTCATAACTGAAAATAACAGATAATTTGAAAAATTCTGCTATTCTACTATTAATAGTTATTATATTCTCCACAACCTGTCAAAAACCTACCAGCCAGGATCAAAATAGTTCGATCAGTTCTGACATAATTTCGGATAATATCCTTCCTTTCAAACCTGAAAATCTTTCACCCCGGAAAATGGTCACGTTATCATCCGGAAATATCCGGGCCGTATTTGTTGATAACTCAGCATATGGCGAAAATCACCGAGCCGGTTATAACGGGATTGCAGAACTGAGGCATAAATCTCAGGATTCATCGGTATTTGTTCCCTTTTATGCAGGTTTCAACCTGGAACATATTTTTGGAGGTGATAGTTTACAACAATTATTTGAACCGCGAATCCATCCCATGAAACTATATCAGATTTCTGAAAATGAGGTTTTATTATACCAATCTCCTACTCCATTATCCCATGTGGAAAGTCAGACTGTTTTCAAACTGGTTGAACCACATTATATTGATATTTCCTTTCGTTTTATCATTTATGAAGAAACCTTTTTCAGGCATGGATTTGCCGGGCTGTTCTGGGCCAGTTATATAAATAACCCTTCGGATAAAAAAATATATTTCACCGGTATAGACAAAAATTCTGATTCTGTCAGGTGGATTGATGCATATTCCAAAGAGCATGGTTTAAATAGTACGCACACTTCGATTCATGACAAGAACGATATCTATTTCGCTCCTAATTTCAATGCAACACTCGCTTCTCATTTCTCGGATTATAATTTTGACCAACCTTTTTATTATGGACGATTCCACAATATGATCCTTGCCTACATGTTTGATCCGGCAGAAGGAATCAGGTTCTCACAATCACCTACGGGTGGAGGAGAATTTAATCCTGCCTGGGATTTTCAATATCTTGTCCCTGATTTTAAAACGGGTCAAATATATTCTTTCCGGGTTCGTATGATATACAAAAAATTTGAAGGTAGTGAAGATGTTTTGGCAGAATACCAACATTGGAGAGAGTAATCATATAAAATTTATTTTTTTATTGAATGTAATATATTGATGGTATCGAGACACTTGGAATTGGCAATTATTGATTTCTTATGAAAATTTTATAATTATTCCTTTTGATTTTTAACAACAATTGAAAAAGATTAGAATTAAAGTAGTTTTTTTACTTATACCGTATTTAATTCTTTATGTTATTTATATAATCATAAAGGCAAAACCTGCATTACATCTTGATGAGCCAACGTATTTATTTTATGCCCGAAATCTTTTACTGTGTTTTTATGCACCCGAAAATACCACATTTCTTTGGGCTGGGCCGGGGTATCCCATTTTGCTGGCAATACTCGAAAAATTAAATATCCCCCCTGTATATCAGAAATTATTTAATGCATGTTTCCTCTCTACATCATTATTGTTAATATATAATTCTCTAAAAATGTATATTTCAAGGAATAACGCAATCCTGATTACTTTATTAGCTGGATTATATTATCCATTCTATGAAATGCTCCCGTATCGCATGACAGAAGTTTTTGTAATCTTACTTATTAGTATGATTTTATATTTATCCAACCGCTGCTTTTTAAATCATAATAAAAAAGGTTGGATGGTTTTACTGATCATTTTTTCCGGCTGGTTAATGATAACAAAAATCATTTTCGGATATGTATTTGTTGCATTATTGCTAATATTCACTGTGGGCTATTTAATTAATCAGCAAAGTACACATAAACTATTTTTTAATATTTGTTTCTTTTCATTACTGATCAGTACACCTTACCTGTATTATACTTATCAGAAAACAGGAAAATTTTTCTATTGGGGAACCTCCGGTGGGATGACTCTTTATTGGATGTCAAGTCCTTATCCGGAGGAGTATGGAGATTTTATAAACTTTTTCTTTAAACCCTCAAAAGATGAAACTAAAAATCAACTATATAAAATGCGACATGAACAGAATATAAAAAGAGCAATTGGTAATATTACGATTTTTGAAAAGATCAATTATGAAAAACTTCCTGCAATACTGGGTGTTCAACAAGATCAACAATTCAAGCGTTTGGCCATTCGAAATATTAGAGAAAATCCTTCCAAGTATCTTAAAAACTGCCTTTTCAATATCTCGAGAATGTTATTCAATCTACCCTATTCTTATAGAAATAATCAAATTAACATGAAATATCTTATCTGTAATAGCATTTTATTGTTACTTTTTATGATTGCATTTGCTAATATTTTTATAAATAAAATAAAAATACCACAGGTAGATTTTTTTCTTATAACATTTATGTTTATTTACCTAGGAGGAAGTTCTTTATTGAGTGCAAATCCGCGACAATTTTATATTATATCACCGATTATATTCTATTTTATTGGCAGGTACTTGTTAAATGGTCCTTATATAATGAAAAAACTAAAACTCATACTATTCAGATCGGGGTTGAAATAATTTACGTAGGCTGAAATTCATTTTAAATTAATATGGTCATTTACAGTTAAAAAGTTTTGTTTAAATAACCAAATCAAAGCAACCATAAACCTGAAATATAAGTATTGAAACTACGATTGATGATATTTTGATTCAGACCGATAGATATGTTGGATTATTTAATTTGTCTTCTTTTTTGCAAAGGTTTTATAAGATTTCAGGTGTAACTGAAGCAACCAAGCGATAAAATCAGTTTGTTGAATACATTAAAAAACTATAATTTACAGGATGACTGATGATTTAATGCTGAAAAATATAATATTAGTATTAAACTCGGTTTATTGATATTAATTATGAGATCATGTTTATATTGAGATCAATTATTAATGCTGAATATGATGTATGGCATGAATGCTAAAGAGACTAAAAAAATTTATTCAACATGTCTTGGGAAACAGTTTTAAAGATCAGAGAAGAAATAAAGAAGCAATCCGCCGATAATGAGTATCTGCTAATTCATTCCTCACCATCCTTCATGAACCATACTTCGGATTTAAAAAAAGGTTCATATACGATTGAAATTATATTATCAGAGGAAAAATATAACGTTTCAGAAGCAGATATGATAATTACTTGTTCACAACCATTTTGCGAAAAAATCAAATACATTCGACAAATTCCAGATCATGACAGGCGTATTTTTGATCTTTATATACCGTATGTCTTACTTCCTCATTTTGCCCGGAAATTAAAAAAAACCTTTGTGATCACACATTTTGCCCAAACCCTTGATGGTCGGATCGCATCGGTTACGGGAGATTCAAAATGGATCGGGAATCAGCAAAATCTGGTACATGCTCACAGGATGAGAGCCTTGATGGATGGCATCATCATCGGTGCTAAAACCCTTACAATTGATAATCCAAAATTGACTGTCAGGCATGTCGAAGGAAACAATCCCTGTAAGATCCTGATCGGAGGTGATAATCTGGATATTAGCAAATTTCATATGGGCCGGGGAAAAAAGATAGTATTCAGTCAAAATCATCAAAACACGAATCAAAAAAGGATCAGGTATCAGCTTGAAAAGAAACAAAAACATTACAACACTCGGGAGATACTGGAAATATTGTTCGATTTAGGAATTTACAGTGTTTATATCGAGGGTGGATCCATAACTACATCTGCTTTTTTAAATCAACGTACCATTGATCAGGTACAGATTCATTTTGCCCCTATCATCCTTGGATCTGGAATTACTGGATTTAATTTCAAGGGAATTCATCTTCTAGAAGAAGCTATACACTTCAAGTCCTACAGATATCGACATGTTGGAGATCAAATGATGTTTATCGGTGAATTAAGTTGAAAATGATTTTATATAAATGCACACAACTCTGGCATAACAAAAAAAAGAAAAGTTGGTTCAAAGTTGAAAATATTCTGAAATCTGATTTAAGTAGCAATCAACTGTTAGTTAGGTCACAATTTTCATTGATCAGCGCCGGAACAGAACAAATGATACTTGCCGATCCTCCCACAGGTAAGACAGCAGAAAAAATGCAGGTGCCTTATATGCTAGGAAGTTTTGACGCTGATTTTACCTATGGATATTCGATCGTTGGAGAGGTGGTCGAAGGACCATCTGATTGGATCGGAAGGTTGGTTCATGTCATGCATCCGCACCAGGATCTTATTCTTGTGAGCCACGAGGATGTATTTCCGATTCCGGAATTCATACGACCCGAAACCGCCACCCTGGCTAGTAATCTGGAAACTATTATCAATGCTGTCTGGGATTCCGGAGTAACGGTTGGTGATAAAGTTCTCATCATCGGTCTTGGAATTATTGGAGCACTCTTAGCCAGGGTTATCAGTCATATTCCTGGCACCGAAGTTTTTATTTATGAAAAAGATCCATACAGGGAAAAAATATGTTCGGCTATTAACCTTCATTGTGTCTCCGATGAATCAAATTTGACAGCTGATTATACCATCGCTTTTAACACTTCATGTTCCGGATCGGGGCTTCAAATGGCAATTGATCAGGTTACGCACGAAGGAAGTGTAGTAGAATTAAGTTGGTTTGGACCAAAAACGGTAACACTCAACCTTGGAGGTGATTTTCATTATGGTAGGAAAAAGATCATCTCGTCCCAGGTAAGCCATATTCCCGTAATAAAAAGAGGACATTTCGATAATCGATCAAGAAAACAAATTGTTTTTGATCTTCTTAAAGAAATCAACTTTGACTCATTGATAAGCAGGAGGATTCCATTTGAGGAAGCCCCCGAATTTTACACTCAACTTAAAGAAAGGAATATCAGAGATATTGGAGTCTTATTTTATTATAAATGATCAAAATTATGTACACAGTAACTGTTAGAGACCATATCATGATCGCACATTCTCTACCTGATCCCAGGTTTGGTCCTGCTCAAAACATGCATGGTGCAACTTATGTAGTAGACGCAATTTTTACTGCAGAAAAATTGAATGATTTGAATGTGGTTATCGATATAGGTGAGGCTTCTAAATTGCTAAAGAAAGTTCTAAATAAGCTGAACTATAAAAATCTAGATGAACTAAAAGAATTCAGCAAAGTACTAACAACTACGGAATATTTAGCCTGGTATATACATCAGCAAATCCGAAAAGAACTTTTGGGAGAAATATCCCTAAAAATAACATTAAAAGAATCACATGTGGCGTCAGCTTCCTATGAAGAATAAGAAAATAACAAAGCTTGCTGATATATCATTTGTTAAATAATTCCTTCGCAGGAATAATGAAATAAAAATTTCTTTGGCAAATATGAAAGTTGATAAATCTTCCATGAAAAGACTGATCATCCTGACAACGCATTTCGGCAATAATTTTTCAGGAGGTTCAACAGCTACACATGAAATATTTGTTAATATCCAGCATGAATTTGAAGAGATAATCGTAATATGTCATACCACCGGGAATCATACATTTTCTAATATCATATTTAAAATTTATAAAAACTTCTGGGAAGCTCTTAGGATCCTGAGTTCATTAAACGATAAACATACTTTATATTATGGCGATTTTTATAATTCGATCTGGTATGTCTGGTCGAAAAAGCCTTTTTATTTTACATATCATGATAACTGGCCTGAAATGGCCAATACCTCAATAAAAGATCTCTTCAGATCTCTCTTTTATCTTCCTGTTTATCGATCTATTTTTCGAAATGCAAAAAGTGTAATTGTTGTTTCAGAACACAAGAAAAAGTATGTCGCGTCCTATACTAAAAATGTTTACCTGGTACGAAATGGATTCACAAAAAAATGCATGAATAAAAAAAATCAAAATTCCTCAAGGAATATGATATTGATGGTAGGAAATATCGAAAAAAGAAAATATAAACTTGCGTATAAGATCTTTAGAAAATTAAATATAGATTTTTCTGCAGAAATTCATATATATGGTAATATTCTTGATGAAAGTCTATCTCAAAAGCTGAATTCCTTCAATTTTGTTCGGATAATGGGTTTTCAGAAATCAATTCCGTATCAAAATTATCAATGTCTGTTGCATGCCTCATTGATTGAAAATCTGCCTCTATCCATATGTGAATCATTATATCATTTAACTCCAGTAATTGCTTTTGATGTTGGTGGTATTCATGAAATTGTAAATGAAACAAATGGTTTATTAATACGACCATTTGAAATTAATACAATGGTTACATCATTAAATGATGTACTACAAAAACGAATTGAATTTTCATTTGAAAAAAATGATTTAAGTGAATATGATTGGGGTCTGGCAAGTGAAGAATATACTAAAATATTGATGACATGATAATATATATCACCATTATTTTACTTTATGCCAGCTTTTTGATTGAATTCATATTATGGCCAGTTCCCAGTGAAGCTTCCACCAAACAATTATTGAAAAAATGGAAGACAAATCTGATGACCCATAATTTCATTTATATACTTATATTTATTTTCAATCTTGTTTTTACGATATCACCTTTGATCTTATCCATCTACTTCCTGATTTTAGAAAAACGATATAACACTTTTCAAATGGCTATTCCAGGTATGGTCTTTGGCTGGATTGGAAGGCTGGTTTCAATGAAAGGAGCTTACATCCTTAATCATAACAAAGATAAGCATCTGATTACAAGGTCCTTGTATCAATGGAGCCGAAATCCGATCAGTTTTGGATTATATATCACTTTTCTGGGGTTGGTTATGGCCCTACCATATTTTTTTTTAATCGCGGGATGGATTATTTTCTTAGGGACTATGAATTATAAGATTGGAATAGAGGAAAGGTTCCTGAAAGAAAAATACGGTGAGGCATATTTAAAATACCAAAAATCCACTCCAAAATATTTATTGATATGAGCCAGGTTCAGGAAGACATAAGTAAATGGTTTGATAAGGTCTACCGTTCCAGGGGATTTAATTATTTACGACCCTCGCAGGCTTACGAGATATTTGTCACAATCCTATCGCCACTAAAAGAAAGCAAATACCTGGATGTTGGTAGTGGACTTGGATTATTATTAAAACTAATGGCCAATGAAGGATTATCTGTTTATGGAGTTGACATATCCGAAGAGGCCGTTAATATCTCCCGAACTTATTGCCCGGAAGCTTCCGTAACATTGGCTAACGCAGAAAATCTACCCTTCGACGATAATGAATTTCACTATATTACTTGTATAGGATCTTTTGAGAGAATGATCAACAGGGAAAAAGCAGTAAAGGAACAGATTCGGGTTGCACGTGATGATGCCAAATTTTGTTACATGGTAAGAAATGCACAGCACATTAGCTGGCGATTCTTACTAAAACCATTTAATCTTTATAACCGAACAGGACATCAGGATGCAATGATATATGATGAATGGGTGAGTCTTTTTAATTCATGTGGTCTACGTATTCTAGCAGTATATCCAGATCACTGGCCGTACTACCGATTTAGAAAAAGTGTTCCTTTCTGGAAAAGAAATATAGATTATTCCAGAATCCGAAAATTCCCATTCAGTTTGAACATGGCGTATGAATTTATATTTCTGTTAGAAAAAAATGGATGAAACCGCCAAAATATATAATCAACTATTAAAATTCGAATCCAGGAAAAAACGGCAGGAACCTTATCCGATTCATAAAAAACTTTATTTCACAAGTAAGAATCAAAGCCTAATGGATTGGCTTGTATCACAAATCCCTTTCTCCAACAAGGATTATATATTGGATGCGGGATGTGGAACCGGATTCACTCTCTTTTATTTGCATAAACTATTCGGATGTAGAGGCCTGGGTATTTCAATCAGTCCAGATGAAATAAAATATGCACAAAAAGCATGTGAGGATAGAAACCTTGATCCATATTTTGAATTTAAACACGAAGATTACCAAAATCATCATTCCGGCCCTTATTCTAAAATAATAACTATTGAATCTCTAAAACATGCTCCTGACTTAAAGAAAAGTATAAAAAATTTATTAGGTATGCTAATGAAAAGAGGAAGGATGATTATTATAGATGATTTCGTTATTGCTGAAAGTGAGGAGTTTATAAAACAAAAAGAACTTTGGAATTCACCTGGATTTACTAATATTGAAATATATAAAGAGATAATCAATTCCTCTGGATCGTTTGAATACCGCGTGATAGATATGACATCATTTGTTCATTCACGACCTATCTGGATACTGAATCTATTATATTTCATTTTATCGATTATAAAAAATATTACTCCCAGAAAAGTTGTGCGAAATATTGATACATATCTGGGTGGATTAATGCTGGAAAAACTTTATGCTAATAAACAAGTAAAATATATGGCTTTACTTATTGAAAAAAAAATTCAAAAATATGACTAATTCAGGCAATAAAAGAACAATTAAAAAAGGGATAATCAATTTTAAGATTTATTTCGACCGGGCGAGAATGTATCTTGGATATATTAACTTCTTCATGTTAAATGTAGTTCTTTTTAATTCTTCAGAAGGTGGTATGATCTCGGACATAGTTAATCAGAATCGGCTTCTTTGGATCCCAACACTCTTTGTTTTCTATTCTGTAGTGTTGATTTTTATTGGATACCTCGATACCAGTCTGGGATTAAGACAGGAAGAACTGCGAAATAATGCCGAGAATAATCCCATCATCAAGGAAATGATTGATTCTGTGAGAGAAATTAAAAACGAAGTTGTTAAACACCAATCTAACGATCGGACGAAATCTGGCTTGCCAGAAGATGTATAGCTGAAATACTGAAGGATAATATTATCATTGAAGATGTTATTAGAACAATGGGTATATAAATAAGCTTATTAGTTACAAAGGGTAGTAAAAGGCTGATAAAAAACATTACCGCCACAGTTGATCGAAATCGTTTTCCTGGTTTTACAATAGGAGGTTCTTTTATCCAGGCGAGGAGTATCCCATATAAATACCTTAATCCTCCCGGGATCAATATCCAGGCATGAAGTTTCTCATGAGAAAAATGCATATAGGAAAGGAGAAATACGAATACTGCATCAATTTCCATATCAAGGTATTCACCTTGTTTGCTAATCTGGTTGAATTTCCTGGCTATATATCCGTCCACTCCGTCCAGAATAATAACTACACCAAAAAATCCGAAAAGCACCAGATCCGATAGTTTATCCCAATAAGAAATTGAAAATAAAATGATAACTAATCTGAATAGTGTAATCCAGTTGGCATATCCAATCCATAAGGGATATCGAGGCAAGAACATGGGTAATCGAATTGCAAAAATTATAAAAGATAAAATCACACCTCCAATCCAGTAAAAAATCAAATCACTAAGCCAGGCCAAAATAAAACCAGCCAAATTGATGTAACTATTTATTAACGACCATTTTTTATAGAAGGGATCAAATTTGTAGTCCATATGGTTCATAATCGGGTAATTTGGTATAACCAGAACTATAATTTTTAATAAACTCCCTGAGAATTGCCGAAAACATGGATTCATGACGGACTGGATTTAATGAATCATCAAACAAAGATTCTCTAAAACCATATTCTATAAATCCCTCCAGAAAATGACTGTCTTTTGCTATGATATGAACAGGGGTGTTTAAACCACTTTTTTCCCTTTTGTTTAAAACAGGCGGTTGATGGTCACCGATAATAAAATAAATATCATCCTTACTGGCTGTATTTATAATGAAGTCGCCCATAACCTCTAACTGATATTGCATTGCTTTTATATAATTCCTTACTGTTGGTCTTTGAAGAAATCCACCCCCATAATTTGATTTACCATATGAATGATTCAAAACTTTCCAGTCTTCTATTAGTTTATCCGGACACACAAAAGGGCTATGAGAATTCTTGGTAAGGAAAAATAATATATATGGATTTGGATTATTTTTTTCAATGATTTCTCGAGCCCGATTAATAGAATACTGGTCAGGTGGAAAATCACCATAACCATACCGATCCCCGGAATAATTCAATTGTTCATATAATATCCATTGATCAATAGCATAAAAAGGGGTCAGATATGTATAATCAATTTTTATTTTTGGATTCGGTCGTATGGGATTCAGGAAATAGGTAGTGTATCCCTGGTTATTAAAAATCCTTAATAGATTGTCAGATCTGTAAAAGATAGGATTTTTTAAAAATCTTTCATAATGCGCATGTTGTGATATATTATATCCGTAAAAAAAAGTAGAATAACAAAGCCATGAAAATGCCGATGAGGAAGGGGCTTTACTCAGGTTGGATATAATCTTCCAGTTATTGTTCGTCAAATCTTTTTCAAACTTTTCATATATTTTTTTAAAATCCACCAACATTTCTTCATGTTGTAACAATATACTTCCATAAGATTCGATGAATAAAAAATATATGTTAGGTCGATGTTTGAGGCTAAATTGGGGTTGCTTGCGTAACTTATCTATTTTCAGCGATTTTATTCTTAGTTCCTGTTCAGACAATTCCAATGATAATTTTATATTGAAGTAAATCCTTGAAAAACCAACTATAAAACGTAAAATTCGGTCGGAATAAGGCAGTTGATTTTTCTGTCTGATATTAAATCTGAATATGGATAGTGTAAAAATTATAATAAAAATGGCGCTTACGATTACATCATAAATCGAATAGGTTGATCGAATTACAAAATTCAGATACCAGGAAAATATGAGATATATAATACTCAGAATTAAAACACCGGTTATTATTGATAAAATCAATTTTATTTTAGATTCCCTCCATAGGATAGCCAAACCGGTTTTCATTAATGACCAGTCATTATAAATGACTGGATACACCTCGTAAATAGTCCAAAACAGCTGGTGATAGAAATTAAAAATAAAAAGTAACAGATAATATATAATTACCAGCTGTACGGGGAAAAAAGCAATTTTAAATTTAACCAGGAAAATTAGTATGCTCACATCTATCAGATAACGGAAAAAATCCATATTTACACTTGCAAAAAATCCTATTTTTCTTCCTCTGAATTTATCTAGATATGGCAAAATATCCGATTCCTGATAGTTGAATATATAATTTGGGAGGAATTGTAAATAATTAAAGATTAGAAAAAGGCTCCAAAAAATTATTTCATTTTTGATCATTCAATCCCCAATATTTGATTCAGAAAATTCTAATTGTGTTAGTGATTCATTTAGAATTTCTAAAATAGTCTAAAATAAACTAAATTTTTTGCATTCCAGCTTCCATTTTTGAAATATCAGTATTCCAAATATATTCTCTGGATTGGGCGAAGATAATCTTTATACTATACAAATTTCATCCAATATCAAACAAGTATTTTTTAACATTTACTTCAGCCAATACATGAACCCTTCTTTTTATTTTCATTTAAATTATTTGAGTCCGGGATGTATATACTAAATTGGTAGTTGAAAAAATATTGTGAGATTTAATGCCAGACCCTTATATCATGATACAGGATACTACCGAAATTACTTACAGAAAGGCAACCGATAAAGATATTAATATGCTGGTGGACTACAGGATAAAATTTCTAAAAGAAATTATGAAATCATCACCTGATCTGGAAATCGAACTTAGGTCTTCCTTGGCTGAATATTTCCTGAAATCCATCCGTAAGAGAGAATTTGTTGCATGGATAGCCATGTACAACCAACAACCAATTGCCTTCAGTGGAATGGTTATTCAGACCATCCCGGGACACTTCACCTTCATTACTGGTAAGCAAGGTTATATTTTAAATATGTACACAATCCCAGAGGCAAGGAAAAAAGGAGTGGGATCAGCATTAGTTAAACGGTTATTGATTGAAGCAAGAAAAGCGAATCTGTCTAAATTATGCCTGCATACAACCAAGGATGGCATTAACATTTATAAAAAAGCAGGATTTAAGGAAACACCATGGCCTTATTTGGAACTTTCTCTGAAATAAAGATTGTTGTATTAATAGTTTGGATAAAGTGTTTTTTTAATTTAAAATATAAATAACATGTATTCTAATCTACCGGATTTTTTCAATGATTGGCAAGAAGAAAGCCAACTGACCCTTTCCGTTTTTACTAAAATTGATGAAGCGGCGAAATCAGTTAAAATTAAAGATAACCTTCGATCTCTGGATAGGCTGGCATGGCATATTACCCAAACACTAACAGAAATGCCTTTCAGGGCTGGAATTTTGGAAAGCGATGTCCTTGAAAACGAACCAGTCCCTGAAAGTATCAAAAAGATTTCGGAAATCTATCAGTATCAGAGTAATATTCTTGCGGAGACTTTAAAGGCAAATTGGCAGGATACCGATTTAACAGAAATAATTGAAGTTTACGGAGAGAAATGGGAAAAAAGAAAGATCCTTTCCATGCTTATTAAACATCAGATACACCATAGGGGACAAATGACAGCTATGATGCGTATGCTGGAAATGCAAGTGCCAGGAACATATGGCCCATCAAAAGAGGAATGGACACAATACGGCATGTCTCCACAAGAATAAAGGCTGATAAGCGAGAAAAGAATATGTTTTCTCCCAATCATGATACAGATTTCTACTTGTTAATCCAATTTAACTGCTATGAATTTGTGATTATTTTTATTAGATTGTGATTATTTAGTGATGAAATATTAACTCAAGAAATCATGTTAAACAGTCCATCATCCAGAATAAAAAAAGTAACATTTTTCAGAAGAAGTTATAAATTCTTCACCTCCTTATTGATAATTAGCTTAAGTATTTATTATAATAATAAATCATTTGCTCAATCTGAAGAAAATGATACAACTTATACCAGCATTGAACCCTTATTTACAGCTGAAGATCCACTGGAGCTGACAATTATAACCGATTTTAAACAACTTTTAGCAGACAAAGAAGAAGAAGAACCAGCATATAATCCAGGTCAGCTGATCCTGATTGGATCAGACACTGGCAATCAAACCTTTGATTTAAAGGTAAGGGCACGTGGAATTTCCCGCAGGCAATTTAATTGTTCTTTTCCTCCGTTGTTATTAAACTTTAAGAAAAAGGCCACAAAAGGAACTGTGTTTGAAGGTCAAAACAAGGTGAAACTGGTAACCTACTGCAAGGATGTTAGTAAATTTGAAGAATATGTGCTCAAAGAATACCTGACTTACAAACTTTTTAATATACTCACCGATACTAGTCTCCAGGTTCGGCTTGCTCATATCACCTATCAAGATCAAGGAAAGGAAAAATTATTAACCGAACGTTTTGGATTTATGATCGAGGACATCGATCATCTGGCTCGCCGTCTTGGAGGAAAGGAGATAGATAATCTGCTGCCTAATCATGATATGTGTGACCGAACCTCTCTCGATCGATTTATGATCTTTCAGTATCTGATCGGAAATACAGACTGGTGGATTGCCAAACCTGTTATGCATAATGTAAAATTAATCACCATCGATTCAAGTCCCCCAATACCAATTCCTTATGATTTTGACTATTGCGGCCTTGTTGATGCTGATTATGCTACTACTGATGAGAAACTGCCAATCACAGCTGTAACTCAACGCTATTTTAGGGGTTATTGTCGGCGGCCAGGATCATATGAAAAAACTCTGCAGGTATTTATTGAACGTAAAGAAAAAATCTACAATCTGATCCAGGATTTTCCATATATCAGCGAAACAACGAGGAAGGTCGCCTTGAAATATTTTGATAGTTTTTATAAAATTATAGAAGATCCAAAACAGGTAATTAAACGATTTTATGATGATTGCTCGATCAATCACGATCATCTACATAAAATGTAGATTTTAATAAAGATCCTGTAAAATTCAAATTAAGGTATGGGCAAACAATTGACTTTGTGTTTTTTTTGTATATTCAAAAAAAATTAGTTGTTTATCATATAATTAAATTTTTAATGTGACAACCCGTTTAATATTTTTAAATTATTTTTCAGGCTAATCAATCAGCTGGGGGAAGCCGAGATTCTTTATTCACAATAAAAAATATACCGGAATGCTGAAAACGGTTATCAGAGTAAGCATAATATAATTTTCACAAAATGGGTACAATGTTAACGATCTTGGTTGCAGTGATATCGATCATTCTAATTATTAATGTCGGCTATATTTTACAAAAATTTGGAGGGTATCCTTT
>Ga0209536_100003010_pt1 | contig 27295 bp, 23 predicted proteins | sample DeeMarSeWOR28_12_FD_187461 | JGI IMG/M metagenome (GOLD analysis project Ga0209536, IMG submission 187461) | Marine sediment microbial communities from White Oak River estuary, North Carolina - WOR-2-8_12 (SPAdes) (version 2) | ecosystem: Environmental > Aquatic > Marine > Intertidal zone >... | reverse complement strand
GCCAACACGGCGGGCGGCGTATCTTCGAGCGCATGGTCGAGTGGGCGCGCAAGACCGGAACTCGCGTTCGCTCCGAGTGCCCCTTCACGACCGCCATGTTCGATCGCACGCCTTCGGCCCGCGACGTCCTCGCCTGAGGACCATCCCCGGCGACGCAAGCTACGGCTCGATCAGGAAGTCGAGGAGTGCCTGGTTTACGGCTGACTGCGCTTCGACCGCGACCCCATGACCGGCTCCCTCGACCTCCACAAACGTGACATTCCGGAGCTCCTTGCGAAGGAAGTCCATGTGCGCCCTCGGGATCTCGGAATCACCGTTGCCCCAGACGAGCAGCTTGGGTTGGTTGCCGAGGGCCAAGTACGTCCCATAGTAGGCATCGAGCGCATCGGTTCGTGAAAAGGATAGGAGCGCGCGCTCGAAACCCTCGAAGCGCGTTTGTTCCTCGAACAACCGCGCGTAGCTCGGGTCGGCGTTCGACTGCTCGAAGAAGCCAGTCGCGCGGGCCACGACGCCGTCCACGGCAAGCACGCGCGCGTACCATTCGCCCAGCAAGGGAACCTTGGCCAAGCCAAACAGCGCTTTGCCTTCCGCATAGGCGACCACGGGTGCGATGAGGACGAGCTTGGCAACTCGGTCCGGGTGCGCCTCGGCGAAAGTCGCGGCAACTGCGCCGCCAAACGAAACACCAGCGAGGACGAGTGGCCCCTCGATGCGCAGCGCCCCGAGCAGCTCCTCGAGTTGGCGTTGGTAGAGAGCACGATCGTAGTCGACCTCGGGGCGGTCGGAGTAGCCACGACCGAACTGCGTGTACCGCAGCACACGAAAGCCTGCGTCGAGCAGGGCCGGCACTTGCGCATCCCAAGCGTAGAACGGGATTGTTCCGCCGTGAATCAGCACGACCACCTGGGCGTTCGCGGGCCCAAGGAGCTCGTAGTGCGTGACCCCGTCGGGTAGCGTGACGTATGAACCGCCTCGCGCCTGGCGTGATTCCCCGTCGAGTGTCTTGGTCTCGCGCTTGCGCGCGAAGTAGGGGACCGAGATCGCGATCGCGAGCGCAGCCACTGCGCCGAGCCATGCTTGTCCGCTCTGCATGCCCACGGTTCTAGCACTTGGTGGTATGGTCCGCGCCATGCTGGCTCGGCTTGGCGAGGTTTTCAGCCGGTGGGCTGAACGTTGGGTGCCCGACCCTTTCGTCCTGGCGCTCGTCCTGACGTCGATCGCACTGATCGGTGGGTTCGGCCTCACCGGTTCGGCGAGTGCAGTGCTTCAGGGTTGGTACGCCGGTTTCGCGAGCACGCCGCTGCTCGCGTTCGCGCTCCAGATGTGCCTCATTCTCGTCACAGGTCAGGCGTTGGCGTCCAGTCCGCCGGTTCAAAAGCTCGTGCGGGCTCTGGCGCGCCGGCCCCAAACCACTCCGGCGGCCGCCGGCCTCGTTGCGCTCATCGCCTGTGTGACCGGCCTCATCCAGTGGGGGCTTGGCGCCGTCGTTGCGGCGTTCGTGGTCCGGGAAATTGCAACGAGCGCTGCTGAGGAGGGTCGGCCGATGGACGTACCCGTCCTCGGCGCGGCCGCGTACACCGGCCTAGCCATCTGGCATGGAGGTCTCAGCGGCTCAGCACCACTCAAGGCCGCGGAGTCTGCCAAGTTCACGCAAGGAGCGGGCGAAGCGATTCCCGTGGGAGACACCCTGTTCTCGCCGCTCAACTTCGCAGTGAGCGGGGGGCTCCTCATTCTGTTGCCACTGCTCTGCGTCGCGCTCGCGCCGAAAGAAGCATCTGTTCCGAAACCGTTCGCCGCCGCGAGCTCCATTCGTACCCACGCGGAACGCTCCATCTTGGGTCTCTCGATCGGCGGGGCCGCCGTCGCCTTGGTGGCGGTGAGCTGGCTGCGGGGGGACCTCGCCTTCGATCTCAGCTCAGTGAATCTCTTCTTCTTAGCCCTCGCGCTTGCCGCGCACGCGTCGATTCGAGGATTTCTAGACGCGGTATCCGATGGTGCCCGCGGGGCTGGGTCCATCATCGTACAGTTCCCGCTCTACTTCGGGATCCTCGGAGTGATGCAAACCAGCGGGATGATCGAGCGGCTTTCGAGCGCGATGGGCTCCATCGCGTCCCCAACCACTTTCCCTCTAATCACGTTCTTGAGCGCCGGTCTGGTGAATTTCTTCGTGCCGTCGGGTGGTGGGCAATGGGCGTTGCAGAGCGACGTGTTGCTCACCACCGCCGATGCGCTCGGGCTCGACGCCGCCCGCACCGTGATGGCGTTCTCGTACGGAGACGAGTGGACGAACCTACTTCAGCCGTTTTGGGCGCTTCCCCTGCTTGCCATCACCGGCCTGAAGGCACGCCAGATCGCGGGGTACACCGCCGTCCTCGCGATTGGGATGGGCGTCTACGTGGGGGTGGTCTTGTTGGTGTTCGGCTAGAGACCTGAGGCGACTTCGTAGGTAGCTTCCGTGTTGTCTGCGATCTCGTCGAGAGTCGCACCGTCGGCCAGCTCGACGAGGGTCATCCCTCCGCCGCCCTTCTTGTCGATCTCGAAGACGCCCAAGTCGGTGATCACCAGGTCGACCACGTGGGTTCCCGTGAGAGGTAGGGTGCACTCCTTCAAGAGCTTGGGTTTGCCCTTCGCGGTGTGCTCCATGACGACGACGACCCGAGGCACGCCGGCGACCAGATCCATGGCACCGCCCATACCCTTGACCATCTTGCCGGGAATCATCCAGTTCGCGAGATCGCCATTCTCCGCTACCTGCATCGCGCCCAGGATGGAGAGATTGATGTGGCCGCCCCGAATCATCGCGAAAGAATCGGCGCTCGAGAAGAAGCTCGTCGTCGGGAGCTCGGTGACGGTCTGCTTGCCCGCGTTGATGAGGTCGGCGTCTTCGTCGCCTTCGTAGGGAAACGGACCCATGCCCAACATCCCGTTCTCGCTCTGCAGAATCACACTCATGCCTTCTGGGATGTAGTTCGAGACGAGCGTCGGAATGCCGATGCCGAGGTTCACATAGAAGCCGTCGCGCAGCTCTTTCGCGGCGCGTTCTGCCATTTGCTCGCGGGTCCAAGCCATCGTCGTCTCCTAGGGGCGGGGGCGCGTCGTCCGCTGCTCGATGTGCTTCGAGGCGTTCGGGAAGTGAATGATGCGGTTCACGTAGATGCCAGGCGTCATGATGTGGTCGGGGTCGAGCTCGCCGGGCTCGACCAGGTGCTCGACCTCCGCCACCGTGACTTTGGCCGCCGTTGCCATCATGGGGTTGAAGTTCCGTGCAGTCTTTCGGTAGATGAGGTTCCCTTCGGTGTCGCCTTTCCATGCATGGACGATTGCGACGTCGGCAAACAGGCCGCGCTCCATCACGTACTGCTCGCCGTCGAATTCTCGAACCTCTTTGCCTTCAGCGACACTCGTACCGACACCGGTCTTCGTGTAGAACGCCGGAATACCAGCACCTCCCGCCCGAATCCGTTCAGCGAGCGTGCCCTGTGGGTTGAATTCGACGGTGAGGTCGCCGTCGAGGAATTGCTTTGCAAAGAGCTTGTTCTCACCCACGTACGACGAGATCATCTTCGTGATCTGCCTCGTCTCGAGCATCACGCCGAGGCCGATGCCGTCGACGCCCGCGTTGTTCGACACGACGGTCAGGTCTTTGACGCCCGACTTGGCGACCGCCTCGATCAACGCCTCGGGGATGCCGCACAAACCGAACCCACCCGACATCAGCATCATCCCGTCGTGCAACAGACCATCGAGGGCTGACGTCGGGTCGGGGTAAACCTTGTTCGCCATGAATCGTCCTTACCTTGCGGGGGTTCCGATGACAATCAGTTGAAGCCGAGGATTGCGCGCGCTTCGGCCGGCGACGCCACTTCGCGGCCGGCATTGCGTGCGCACTCTGCGAGCGCCTCGATCAGCTGGCCGTTGCCCGTCGTTTTGTCGCCGTTTGGCAAGTAGAACGTATCCTCGACGCCGGTTCGTAGCATGCCCCCGAGATCGGCTGCCTTCTGGTGCGTTTTCCAGATCTCCTCGCGCCCTATCAGCGTTGCCTGCCAGTGGGCATCGCCGCTCTTGTACTTCATCAAGAGCTCGAGCAGGTCGGGGTCGCAAGGCATTCCGGACGCTACGCCCATCACGAAGTTGTAATGCATCTCCTTGGCCATACCAGCCCTGAGATAGAGGCCGACCGACCGCACGATTCCCACGTCGAAGCACTCCATCTCCGGAATGGTATGGGTCTCCTCCATCACGTCGATCATCTTCTGGACCTTCTCGACGCTGTTGAGGAACACCATTGGTGGCCACGCCCAGGTGCCGTCCTTCTTGAGCTTCAGGTAGTTGAGGCTTCCCGCGTTGCAAGCCGCGATCTCCGGTTTGATGCGCCGTAGGCAGGCGGCCGGGCCCGATATGTCTTCGTCGATCACGCCCGTCGTCTGATTGATGATGATGCCCGGGCAAGCTTTACGAATCGCGTCGCTCGCGGCCGCCGCAACATCCGGCTCCCACGAGGGGAAATGTCCCATGCCTGGCTCCTGCCGGCGGAAGTGGATGTGCACGATCGATGCGCCGGCATTGTACGCATCGCGCGCGGACGCGGCCATCTCCTCCGGAGTCACTGGAACGGGGTGTTGCTTCGGGTTGGTGAGCACGCCGTTGAGCGCGCAGGTGATGATCGCTTTGTCCATCGCCGTCCTCCTCGTTCGTCGGGCCCGGGGTTCGTACGAGAGGTTTACGTATACGTCAAGCAAATCATAAATGCGTAAATAATGTGTTGTTGGGGCAGCAATGCTGGGCTATCGTCTCTCCGATGGCAGCGCGCTCGCGAAAGGACGCAGCCAAGGCCCGAGTAGAAGCTCACGGCAAGGCCGAAGCCCCTGATTTCTTTTCGATTTCCGACCTCGCGGACGAATTTGGGGTCACGCATCGGGCGATCCGCTTCTACGAGGCCAAGGGCCTCCTGATGCCGAGGCGGCTCAACGCCGCGCGCATCTATTCGAGGCGCGATCGCGCCCGGCTCCACATCATCATTCGCGCGAAGTCACTCGGGTACACTCTCGAAGAAACCAAGCGCTACCTCGACCTTTATGGACAACACGGCGAAGGTCGGATCAAGCAGCTCGAGATGTCCGCCGCACGCAGCGCGGAGATGATTACAGAGCTCGAGGCCAAGAAACGTCAGATCGACGAGCAGATCGAGGAGCTCCGTTTGATCAACAAAGTCTGCCGGCAGAAGATTGCGAAGAAGAAGACTCGCTGACGCTCAGAACCACTCGGGCTGGGCTCTGATGTAGGAGTCCTCGTTTGCACGGCAGAGGTTCGCCAGGAGCGCGATCCGAGGGACCTCGGTTCGAATCCAGTATTGCGTGGCCGCGTCTGTCGCTTGTTTTCGATCCTCGGAGATCGGCGCGCTCTTCGATGCCGCGGCCATGTTGAGCCACTGCCACCCGATGACGAGGGTAGCGAACATGTCGAGGTAGTCCCAGCTATGACCGAGCATTCCCTCCGCGTCGCCGGCCATACCGCGCTGCCCGAGCTCCATCGTAAGCGCGCCGACGGTGCCCATGGCTTCTTCGAGCGCGTCACAAAGCTCCACATCACAGCCCGCTTCCCGTGCGCGTGTTATGGCGGAGCCGATCTCCTCGGCGAGTGCGCGTAGGGCTGCGCCCCCCTTGCTCATCACCTTTCGCCCGAGCAGGTCCATGCTCTGGATTCCGTTGGTTCCCTCGTGAAGCGAGTTGAGCTTCTGATCCCGCATGTAGGCCTCGGGCAGGTACTCGCTCGTGTAGCCGTAACCGCCGAGGACCTGCACGGCGAGTGCGTTGGCCTCGAAGCCCTTGTCCGCCGGAAAGGTCTTGGCGACAGGGGTGAGAAGATCGAGGAGCATCTGGTAACGCTCGCGCGTTTCTGGGGTCGCGCCGTGTTCCGCGACGTCGTTATATCGAGAGACGGTCGCCAGGAGCGCCAAGCTGCCTTCTACGATTGCTTTCTGTCGTAGGAGCATGCGCCGCACGTCCGAATGCTCGATGATCGGTACCATCTCGCCCCCACGAGCGCCGAGCTTGCGGCCCTGTTTGCGCTCACGCGCATAAGCCAATGCTTCGTGGTACGCAGCGGACGCCGTCGCCAAGCCGTTTACGCCAACCATGATTCTCGCCTCGTTCATCATTTGAAACATGTAGCGAAGACCCTGGTGCGGTTCGCCGACGAGCCAGCCGCGGCAATCGCCCTCGTCCCCGAACTCGAGGGCGAGGCTCGGCAAGCCCCTCCAACCGATCTTGTGGATCAGGCCGGCAACGGTGACGTCATTCGACACGAGCGTGCCACCTTCCTCGCGAAGCCGTGGAATCGCGAACAATGAAATCCCCTTGGTTCCGTCCGGCGCTCCCTCGATACGGGCCAGTGTCAAGTTGACCACGTTTTCGGCGACTTGGTGATCGGCGCCCGAGATGAAGATCTTACTTCCCTTGATCAAGTAGTGTCCGTCGTCCGTCGGTTTCGCCGTCGTGGTGATGTCGCCCAGGCTGCTTCCGGCGTGCGGCTCGGTAAGCGCCATCGTTCCAGTCCACTGCCCGTCGTACATCTTCGTCATGAACCGCTCTTTGACTTCGTTTGAGCCGAACGCTTCGATGAGGTGTGCTGCGCCATGCGTCAGGCCGATGAAGCCATACGCGCCGAGGTTCGCTGCCATCAGATATGCGCTGGCCATCGTATACACGAGCATCGGAATCTGTTGGCCGCCGACCGATTCCGGTCTCGTCGCCGTGAGGACACCGAGGTCGATCATCGCCTCGTACAAGGAAGGCAGCGCGGGATGCGTGTGAATACGGCCTCCACGAAAGACCGGCGGCTCTTCGTCCATCGGTTTGTAGGTGGGTAGCAGGTCTTGGCGCGCGAACCTACGCACGCTGTCGATGAACATGTCGAAAGTCTCTTTGCTGTGCTGTTGGTATGCGTCCAGCTCGCACAGCGACTCGGCGTCGAGAACGGAATAAAGAAGAAAATCGACCAGGCCGTCGTCGATCAGCGGATTGCTCGTTGCTGCCATGTTTGAGTAACTCCCGTGGGGCGCAACCTAGCACCGGAGCCGTTCACTTCCTGGGTGAAATCTGCAGGGTCATGCGGTATGACCACCCCCTATGGATTTCCAGCATTCGGAGCGCGCTCAGAAGGTCATGGCTCAGGTCCAGCGTTTTCTGGACGAGCGAATTCTTCCCAACGAACAGACGTACCTCGATCAACTGGTCGGAACGGACGACTGGCGGGCCTGGAAGATTCCCCCGATCATGGAAGAGCTGAAAGCCGAAGCCAAGGATCTAGGCCTCTGGAACCTCTTTCTGCCGGATGAGCAATACGGTGCGGGTCTCGACAACCGCGACTATGCGCCCATTGCGGAGATCACGGGGCGCAGCTTCATCGCCCCCGAGGTGTTCAACTGCAACGCTCCGGACACGGGCAACGCCGAGGTTCTCGTGAAGTACGGGTCTGCCGAGCAGAAGAAGCAGTGGCTCGAGCCCTTGCTCGCCGGTGAAATCCGCTCGGGCTTCGCAATGACGGAGCCCGCTGTGGCGTCGAGCGACGCCACCAACATGAAGGCGACTTGCGAGGTCGTCGGCGACGAGGTCGTGCTCAACGGCCAGAAGTGGTGGACCAGCGGCGCAGGGGATCCCCGCTGCGGATTCTTCATCTTCATGGGCGTCACCAACCCAGATGCAAACCGTCACGAACGGCACTCCATGGTGCTCTGTCCCATCGACGCGCCCGGCGTCAAGATTCTCCGAATGCTCCCGGTGTTCGGCCACCTCGACGAGCCGCACGGTCATGCAGAGGTGCTTTTCGAGGAGGTTCGCTTGCCGGTCGGCAGCATCATCGCGGGCCCCGGCCGCGGCTTCGAAATCGCGCAGGGCCGCCTCGGGCCCGGTCGAATCCATCATTGTATGCGTGCCATCGGCGCTTCCGAGCGCGCGCTGCAACGCCTGTGCGAACGCGCCGTGCACCGCGTCGCGTTCGGTAAACCACTGTCGAATCTCGGAGGCAACCGCGACATCATTGCCAACTCGCGCATGGCGATCGACCAGGCGCGACTTCTCACGATGAAGGCCGCCTGGGCCCTGGATACCATGGGCACTTTTGGCGCGTTGGTCGACATCTCCGCGATCAAAGTCATTGCACCGAACGTGCTCCAGAACGTCACCGACGCAGCGATCCAGATCCACGGAGGCGAGGGCATGTCCGATCCAGAGCTGTCACGACTCATGGGCATGGCGCGCGCGCTTCGTATCGCGGACGGGCCGGACGAGGTCCACCGAGGCATGGTCGCGAGGCTCGAGCTCAAGAAGTACGTCTGAGGCTAGCGGAACAGCATGCCGAAGTACGGCGCGATCCACTGCTCGCGACCCGAAAAGAAGCTTCCCGGCCCAGTCAAAGAGTACTTCACCCCGACGTCGAGGTACGTGCCCTCCATGACCCGCAAAGCGATCCCCAACTTCGCGGTCATGCCGGGGGAGAAAAGGAACACCGCTGCGCGCGTGCAGTAGAAGGCTCCGCACACGATGTCGGTCTGCGCCACGCGCCACCAGTTTGCGTCGAAAGTGACGCCGACATACGGCATCAGCGGTGTCACATTGGGAACTTGAACCCGAAGCTCTGGCGCCACGTAGAGACGCGTCATCGGTCGCCGTTCATAGCCCACCCCTGACGCCTCTGGGATGTCGCCGAAATTGATCGGTGTCCACATCGCGCCGACGCCGAGCCCAAACGCGACATATCCCATGTCGTATGCACCAAAGAAGTTGAGGTCTGCTCCGGGGCGCACCACGTTCCGATCGACATCGAGCCAAATCGGGACGCCCAAGTTGAAGGCTCCCTGGTATCCGCGATGCATGGCATACCGCTTGGCGGTGGAAGGCGTCGGATACTGCTCGACCGGTCGGCTCGGGTACGTCTGGGTGCTTGGGGGAGGGGAGGACCAGGCCCCCTGCGCGGAAGCCGAACGTGCAACGCAGGTGAGGGCCAGCGCTCCGATGAAGAGTATTCCCGTGCGATTCATCGAGTTTCCGTTCGGCTATATACGATGTTCCGGCGCGCAGGCGCCATGCTATCGTCAAACGTCCCGCGCATGGCCGAGTCGACGCAACCACAGATGACCGTGTATCTCGCGGACATGTCGTACTTCAGCGGCAAGATGGAGGCGTACCTCAGGTACAAGGAGATCCCGTACGAGCGACGCCTCGCGACTAGCAAGACGATGCGGGATGAGGTGCTCTCGGCGACTGGGCTGATGAAAGTCCCGGTGATCAGGCTCCCCGACGGGCGATGGCTGAAAGACACCACCCCGATGATCGATTGGTTCGAATCTCAGTACCCCGTGCCGCCGGTCATTCCAAGGGATCCGGTCCTGCGGTTCGTCTCGAAGCTCGTCGAAGACTACGCCGACGAATGGTGTTGGCGGGCGGCCCTCTATTGGCGTTGGAAGCCGGTTGCAACGCGCCGTCTGCTGATGCGGCGGATCGGTGCGGAGGTGCTCCCCGACTTTCCGATGCCGGCGCTGCTGAGCGGTTGGTACTACGGTCGCCGCCAGATCGCGACCTACCTCAGTGGCGATGGCCTGAGCCGGGAGACCGAGCCCGTGATCAAGCAGCACTACCTCGACCTGCTAGATGCGATGAGCGCGATCTTGAACGACCAGCCGTTTTTGCTCGGCAGCCATCCGAGCCTCGTGGACATCGGGCTCTTCGGGCCGATGTTCCGCCACTACGCGCAGGACCCCGCCCCGAGTCTGGTCATGGAGCGACGCGCACCCGCAGTCTACGCATGGGTCGGTCGGCTTTGGAACGCGCGGGCACATCGTTACGCGAACGAGCCCTCGATGGGCGACTTTCATCATCCGGGTTGGGCCTATTTCCTCGAGGACATCGTACGGAGTTACTGGCCGTTCCTGTTGGCGACGGCGCGCGCGTGGGCCGAGGGTAAACCTCGGTTGGACCATCAGGCCCACGGTGTGACCTATCGCAACCTGAAGGTCGTCCACTACCGGGTCTTCTGCCTCGAGCTGCTGCAAAACGAGTACCGTAGGCTGAACGCGGAAAACCGCGCTGCGGTCGACGCGCTGCTCGCGCCATATGGCAGGCTCGAGCTCATCGACGGGCTCGATTCAGGGTTGATGGAGGAGCACGAGCTGCCGCTTCGGTCAGGGCGCCCGCAGCCCAGCCGGTTGCAGCGGCTCAAGTTGTCGCTCACGGGAACACCGTGGGACATGCCAGTTAGACGTCAGCGATAGAGGGAGCGGAAGCATGTCGGGGAAAGATTCGTTCACGCCAGAGTGGTTCGAGGGAGCGCTTCCCGAGAGATCCTATCGGTCGGCGTTCAAGTGGGGTGCGCCGGACGGCTTCAAGCACCCGAATCCGCGCCTCTACGCTCTGATGAAGGACATCTTCGGCCTCGATGACGACCATTTCAGCCAGCCGCAGAAGCTCGGCCTCGAAGAGGTCGATGCCGAGGCTCCAATCTCGCTGACCGCGGAGCAGGTGTCCGCCTTCGAGAGCTTCGTTGGCGCAGAGAACGTGAGCAAGGACGGCTACTCGCGCCTCCGTGTCTCGTACGGAAAGACGATGATCGACGCCCTGCGGCTCCGCGATCACCAAGTGGAAAATTTGCCGGACCTGGTACTTCATCCGCGCGACCGGAGCGACGTGGAGAAGATCGTTCGCTATTGTCACGAGGAAGAGATCCCGCTCTACACCTACGGAGCCGGATCGAGCGTGACGCGCGGCACCGAATGCATGAAGAACGGTGTGTCGATTCATCTCGGCACGCACATGAATCGCATCCTTTCGGTCAACGCGGTCAATCAAACCGTCAGCGTCGAGCCTGGGATTTTGGGTCCCGCTCTCGAGGAGGCGCTCAATGACGCCCCGCAACGCTTCGGTGCGCCGCATCCCTACACATGCGGCCACTTTCCGCAGTCGTTCGAGTACTCGTCGGCCGGGGGCTGGGTGGTGACCCGGGGCGCGGGACAAAATTCGACGTATTACGGGAAGGCCGAGGATTTGGTGCTCAGCCAGGAGTACGTCACCCCGGTCGGAGACATCCGCACGGTCGACGTGCCCGCGTACGCCACCGGACCGAACCTCGATCAAATCATGATTGGAAGCGAGGGGGCGTACGGGATTCTCGTGGCGGTCACGCTGAAGATTTTTCGTCATCGCCCCGAAAACACGGCTCGCTTCAGCTTCATCTTCCCGGACTGGATGCGCGCGTGCGCCGCCGCGCGTGAGATCATGCAGGGCGAGTTCGGGCTCCCTTCGGTGTTTCGGTTGTCCGACCCAGAGGAGACCGACGTTGCGTTCAAGCTCTATGGGGTGGAAGGTACGCCGATCGACGCCTTCGTGACCATGCGCGGCTGCAAGAAGGGCGAGCGCTGCCTGATGCTCGGCACGGTCGACGGCGATCGCGCGTACACCTCGATGGTCAAACGCAGGCTCAAGCAGGTGTGTCGATCGCACGGCGGGATGTACTCGACCGGGCTCATCACCAAGAAGTGGGAACACGGCCGTTTCACGGACCCCTACATGCGGGAGGACCTGCAAGACTTCGGCATTCTGATCGACACCCTCGAATGCGCGACCAACTGGGAAGACCTACCCAGGGTCCACCAGCACGTTCGCGCTTTCATCAAGAGCCGACCGAAAACGGTATGCATGACCCACATGTCGCACTGCTATCCGCAGGGGGCGAACCTCTACTTCATCTTCATCGCCCAGATGGGGGGCGAGGAGTTCCTCGAGTTCCACAAGGGCATCCTGGACGCCATCCAGACGTCCGGCGCGACGATGAGCCATCACCACGGCATCGGAAAGATGACCGCGCCTTGGCTCGAAGGTCAGATCGGAAAGAACGAGCTCGAGGTCTTCCGGGCCCTCAAACGCCATTTCGATCCAAACAGCGTGCTGAACCCCGGCGGCACACTCGCCCTCGACTTGCCGGACCGGGACCGCCGCCTACCTTGAGATCGCACACGGAGCTTTCCGCTGGAGGATCTTCCATGAGCCAAGCCGACAATCACGCCCTGCGCGAGCATGTGGCAGGGCGCACCGTCGTGGTGACCGGTGCGTCCAGCGGCATCGGAGAGGCGCTCGCCCGCCGTCTTGGCGATGCCGGGGCAAAGGTTCTGCTAGTCGCCCGCTCTGCCGAGAAGCTCACCGACATGGCGCACGCTATCGAAGCACGGGGTGGGGCGGCCTTTGCCTATGCAGGCGACCTCTCGAACGCCGAAGACACGCAGCGGCTGGTCGATTCGATCCTCTCAGAGCATGGTCAGGTCGACATCCTGGTCAACAACGCGGGGATCTCGATTCGGCGAAGCGTGACCAAATCGTACGATCGCGTCCACGATTTCGAGCGGACGCTCGCGCTCAACTTCCTCGGCGCGGTTCGCCTCATCATGGGATTCCTCCCAGGGATGCGTGCTCAGAAGCGCGGGCAGATCATCAACGTTTCCACGATCGGCGTTCAGGTAAACGTGCCTCGCTATGGGGCGTATCTCGCGAGCAAGGCCGCGCTCGACGCCTTTAGCCGCGTCCTTGCAGTCGAGGTCTTGAAGGAAGGCGTCAAGGTGACCACCGTCTACATGCCGCTCGTCAAGACACCCATGATGGAGTCGACTACGATCTACCGATCTTTTCCGATGCGCAGCGCAGAGGAGGCAGCCGACCTGATCGTCGAGGGCATCGTTCACCAGCCGAAGCGTGTCGCCGTACCAGTCGGCAACCTCTTCGAGTTTGCGTACGGGGTTGCACCCAACGCCATCGACCGCGTGTTGAACGCCGCGTACCAGCTCTACCCCGAGTCGGGCGACGAAAAGGACAAGCGCGAGCCGGTCTCCAAAGACGCGGCGATGTTCGAGCGTGTGTTCAAAGCCGTCACGCGGCGGGCTCGCCGGCGCGGTAAGCGGCGCTCCTAGGTCTTCGCATCGAAGTATGCGTCCACTCTGGCGGCGATCACGTCTCGGACCTCATCGCGCAGCGCGCCGACGTCCTCTGTAGCAAGCTCCCGGGTCGAAATCGGTCGTTCGACGAAAACGGTGACCGTGTTCCCAGGGCGGATAACCCATGATCCCTTGTGGAGCACGTCGTACAGCCCCGTGACAGCGACCGGAACCACGGGCACACCGAGCTCGATCGCGACACGGAAGATGCCATCGTAGAACTTGCCCACCCGACCCGTCAGGGTTCGGTGCCCTTCGGGGAAGCCGAGGATCGAACGTCCGTTGTCGACCTCGACTCGCACTGCGCGCCGCAGGACATCGAGTGCGCCCTGCCGATCCCTCGGCACCGGGATTGTTCCCCGAGCCCTCATGAACCAGCCGTAGAAGGGGTAGTCGAAGTGCGTTTCGAGCTCGATGCCTTGCTTGAAGTGTGGGGTCGCCGTGTACAGGGCGACATGATCCAGATGACTGCTGTGATTCTGGATGAAGATGTACTGCGTCGCGGGGTCTACGTCGGGGTGCACGTGCTGAACCCGCCTGTTGAATGTCAGCGCAAGCTGGGTGCGGGCATAGAAGCGCTCGAGGAACTGAATACGCTCCGCACCGAATACCCGATGAAGAAGCGTCATGAGCGGGAGCATGACTACGAGAAACCCGCCAGCGAGCACCCAGATGAAGAGACTCACGACACGAGCCCGCCATGTCGGCTCTTCGCTCATGCGATGAGTCGCAGTGCAGCAGGCAACACGTCGACGGCGCGAGGAGTCAGGTGAAACAGGTCGCCATCGATGAGGACGGCCTGGTGGGTAGGTTCGACGAACTCGACGCGTGCGACCTGCCGCGTCCAGACTGCATCGAGATTGGTGTGTGTGCCTTTGAAGATCTTGCCAAATGCGGCTGCTAGCTCGCCTCTTCGGAGTCGACCGGCACGGATGACGTCCAGCAAGCCGTCGCTCACATCGGCTCGCGGCGCCATCCACATCGTACCGCCGGTGTACTGGCTGTTGGAAAACGAGGTGAGCACGGTTTCGGCGTCGTCGAGCTCGCCTCCGTACCTCAAGGTGTTTTGCTCGTAGCTGAGCCGTGCGATGCAGATCAGCACCGCCACGACATAGCCGGCTGCGCCCAGGCGCTTGAAACGCGCGTTGGTGAGCTCACCGGCGTTCGCGACGAAGCCCGTGCCCATGGTATTGATGAAATGGATTTCACCGGTCGAATGGTGAAGCCGAAGCACGTCGATCAAGCGACTCTCGCCGCGCACGATCGCGTCCAGCGCCGCGGAAGGTTCGGTGATCCCGAAGTCGCGTAAGAACGAGTTCCCCGTTCCAAGCGGAAGCATCGCAAGCTCGCACTCGTTCGCCACTCCGGCGGCGATCAAGCCATTCACCACCTCGGATGCGGTGCCGTCTCCGCCGACCGACAGAAATCTCCGCCTGCCTCGCGATGCCGCTTGGTAAGCGAGCTCGGTTGCGTGCTTCGGTGCGTTCGTGAAGCTCAGCTCGAGCGCCGCGCCCTCTCGTTCCAAAGCGGCGAGCGCTCCGGGCGCACGGCGTCCTGCCCGTCCACCGCCTGCCGCGCGATTGATGATGGCGTAGAACTGGGCGCTCACCGGATGTCGAGGCTCCAAGACGGGTCGCTGCAAAGCACGCAGTCCTCACTTTCGAACCAAGCTGCGCCAGCGGGGTCATCGTAGAGCTTCCACCTGAGAAACGCGATGACGGGCTCTCGAAAGACGCCGCCGTCGGTACGGGGGTCGTCGTGGTCTGCCGTCGCATGGTTCGCGAGCCAGGCGTCGTTGATGGCGCGGTCGAAAGCTTGCTGCACGATGGTGGAGCTCACGACCTCGTCACCCTCCGAGGTCATGAACAGGGTCGGCGCGGCCTCGTCAGTCCGAGGCGTGCCCGCCCCCTGAATGGCGATGGCGACTGCGTACGTGCCAGACTCCTCCGTCGTTTGGAACCCGCCGAGCGAGTGGCCGGATAGCGCGACGCGCGATGCGTCGATGCGGCCGAAAAGGACGTCGTCCGGCTCCTGGTTTCGTCTGAGTAATGCTTCCCGCTGATCCGTTTCGGGACCGTTCATTCCGGGCGACTTCCCACCCACGACGACGAATCCCCACGAAGCGATCGACTCCAAGAGTCCATTGTAGTTGAAGTCCTCGGTGTAACCGCTTGCGCCGTTGAACCACACGAGAGAGGGCCAGGTCGCCTCTTCTTCGATTTCCTCTGGGAAGAAGTAGACGAGCGCTTCGGTGTCTTCTCGCGCGGTGGAGTAGGGTCCTGCGCTCGGAAACTCCCCACCCGAGCTGCCGCCCGTTCCGGTTTCAGCTTCGCCGGCACAGGCTGCGAGCGCAGTCAGCGCGATGACGAAGATCAGTCGCTTCTCAGGCAAGTACGTGGTCATCGGTTCTCCTCAAACGGTCTCTATACCAGACGCGACGTCGACCTCGGCAAGCTTGCACCGCCAAACGGATCAATCCAGTGGAACCGGCGTGACACGAAGTACGCGGTCGCCGTCGGAACGCGCATCGGTCGTGATGTACAGCAGCCCATCGGGCCCCTGGCGCGCAGTTCGAAGTCGCCCTTCGTCCTCGACGAAGCGGCCCCGACTCGTCACGTTGCCCCCGGCGTCGACATCGAAGACATGAAGGTGCCTCGCCTTCAGGGTCGCGACGGCGAGGACGCCGCTCCAGTTGCCCCAAGCGCGGCCCTCGATGAACGTGGCGCCCCCCAAAGCCAGCGTTGGCGAGCCTGTCGACCACGCCGCTTCGATCGCATCGGGGAACTTGTCGAGGTCGGTCATGGGCACCGACTCGTTGTAGCCGGGGACGGGATCCCAACCAAAGTTGCCAGCGACGAGCGCATTGATTTCGTCGTCGATCGAGGGGCCGTGCTCGGCCGACATTCCGAGTCCGTCTGAGCGGAACGCCATCCCTTGGATGTTGCGGTGGCCCTTCGAGTACCAGAGCCGGCCTCCCGGGTTGTCCTCGGCCGCGGCGCCCGCGCGGGTCACCCGCAATACCTTGCCACCGAGAGATGCGTCGTCCTGCGGGTTCGTTCCCATGGCGGCATCGCCCGTGCCTACCCAGAGCAGGCCATCCGGACCGAAGCGTGGGCGACATCCGCTGTGCCGGCCTCGGCTGCTGTCGTTGTGGGGGATTCCCGTGACGATGTCGAAGCGTTCCTCGACCGACTCTCCGTTCGGGCGGCTCATGGTCAGCCGGACGACGCGGACGTCGTTGGCCCCGCCCGCACTCGAAGCCATGCAGACGTACACGTAACCGTTCTCGTCGAAGTCCGGATCGACCTCGAGCCCCATCATGCCCCCTTCACCGCCGGTCGAAACGACGTCGTCCAGCGGGATGAGCACCGGTGCTTCGCCGACTCCATTCACGTAAACGCTGAGTGGGCCCGGGCGCTCGGTCAGCAACACGGTGCCATTCGGAAGCCATGCAATGTCCCAGGGCCGTTCGAGCCCGGTGATGTAGTCTTCGACTCGGAGATCGATCTCGGTCACGGCGCCCCCGACTCCGCCAGTGCCGGCGCTTCCAGCACTGCCACCGCGGCCCGCGGCACCGCCGGCTCCCGCGGTCCCGCCGCTTCCTCCGGCGCCGTCGCAGCCGTTTCTGCCGCAACCATCGTCACCGCAGGCCGCCACCATCAGACACATGATGGCGACCCCCAAGAAACCATTTCGCATACGGATGCCTCCCATGGTACCCCCTTAAGCTGGAGATGTCGCAAAGCTACTACGAGCGCCTGTCCGCGCTCGATGCCTCATTCCTAGGGTTCGAGGAGCGGAACGCCCACTGGCACGAAGCCGCGGTGATGCTGTTCGACGCGAAGCCGCTCCGGAGCGCAAGCGGTGGCCTCGATTTCGACCGGATCGTCCACAACTACGAATGGTCCTTCGAGATGGCGCCTCGCTACCGTCAGCGCATCGCAAAGATCCCGTTCCTCGACCATCCGGTCTGGGTCGACGATCCGACCTTCAACGTGCGCTATCACATCCGTCAGATCGCACTACCACAGCCAGCCGACGAGAGAATTCTCAAACGTGTATGCGGCTATCTGTTGGAGCTTCCGCTCGACATGGAGAAGCCGCCCTGGGAGGTGTGGGTCGTCGACGGCTTGGAAAACGACCAGTTCGCCATCGTCATGAAGATCCACCACTGCATGGCGGATGGGATTTCCGGTCTCGGGCTGCTCCAGGCGCTCCTCGGGGCCCAAGCATTTTCTCGAAAAGGAAATCCTCCGCCATGGACCCCACGGCGGGCGCCTCACGGGCTCGAGCTCTTGAAGGCCGAAGTGAACCGCCGCGTTCGCGCGCCCCTCGAGCTGCTGAGCGTGTTGCGGGAGCCGGCCGAGGCGCTCGACAGCGCGCGGGAAGTGTTCGAAGGCTTGGTGGAAGCATCGAAGCTCGGTTGGCGGCCTGCATCGAACACACCACTCAATCCGAGGCGGATCGGGCCGCATCGCCGCTTCGACTGGACCGAGCTGTCGCTCGTCCGAATCAAGGAAGCCAGATCACAGCTTGGTGGGACGGTCAATGACGTCGTGCTCGCCACCGCGGCCGGCGCCCTCGGCCACTTTCTCCGCGAGCATCGTACTTCGACCGTGGATATCGATTTCCGAACCTTGATTCCGGTGAACGTACGCAGCAGGAAGGAAAAGAAGCTCGGCAATCAGGTCGCGATGATCATGGCGAAGCTGCCCGTCGGAGAATGCGATCCAGTCGCACGGCTCGAGCAGGTCATCGAGACGACGAGCATGCTCAAGCAGTCCAAACAGGCGCTCGGCGTCGCCTGGCTCGAACGGCTCGCCGACAAGATCGGCGGTCGTTTCTTCACGCAGCTGAGCCGTTCGGCGACGCGCAACCGCCCCTTCAACGTCGCGGTCACCAACGTGCCCGGCCCACAGTTCCCGCTCTATTTCCTCGAGTCGAAGATGGCCGCCATCTATCCGATGATGCCGCTCTTCCCGAATCAAGCGCTGGCCATCGCCGTGCTCAGCTACGACGGCCGTGTTTTCTGGGGGCTCAACTCCGATTGGGATTCGCTGCCAGACGTGCACGATTTGGTCGAAGGCATCGGAGAGCAGTTCGGCGAGCTTCATGCCGCCGCTGGGGTTGCCGCAAACGGGGCCGGTGCCGCGGTGGAAGCCGCGGCACCGCCTGCCTAGCCAGCGCTCGCCCCTCACGTGATGTCGTCGAGCCGCGCCATCACCTCGCCGGTGAGTCGCGGGATCACGTCGAGTGCACCCATGTTGTCGTGGACTTGTTCGACTCGGCTTGCCCCCGTGATGACCGTCGAAACTCTGGGGTTCTTGGCGCACCACGCGATCGCGAGCTGCGCGGGCGTACAACCGAGCTCATCGGCGATTTCGAGCACACGACGGACCTTGTCGTCGTTCTCGGCGGTGAGGATATGCTCCCTGAGCCACTCGTAGCCTGGCAGGGCGGCGCGGCTGTCGCCCGGGACGCCGTCGAGGTACTTGCCCGTGAGCGCGCCTGAAGCGAGTGGGCTCCAGATCGTCGTGCCCATGCCGTACCTGTCATAAAGCGGCGCGTACTCGGTCTCGACCCGATCGCGCCAGAGCAAGTTGTACTGTGGCTGCTCCATGACGGGCTTGCGCAAGTTGTAGCGCTCCGCGATCCGGTAGGCTTCTTCGATCGCTTCGGCGGACCACTCCGAGGTGCCCCAGTAATGTGCCTTGCCGTGAGCGATGATGTCGCTCATCGCCCAGACGGTCTCCTCGATCGGTGTGTCTGGGTCAGGACGGTGACAGAACAAGAGATCGACGAAGTCCAAGCCGAGACGCTCGAGGGAGCCATCGACTGCGTGCATCAAGTACTTACGGTTGAGCGTGTTCTTCGTGTTGGGGGTGTCGCGCAAGCCCCAATAGAGCTTCGTGGAAATCACGAACGACTCCCTCGGCCAGCCAAGCTCGCGCACGGCTTCGCCCATGATCGTTTCCGATTTGCCGCCCGCGTAGACCTCGGCATTGTCGAAGAAGTTCACACCGGCTTCCCAAGCGGCTTGCATGCACTCGAGGGCAGTGTCGTTGCCGAGCTGATGGTGGAACGTCACCCAGGAGCCGAACGACAACACGCTGAGCTTGAGGCCCGTGTTTCCGAGTCTTCTGTATTCCATGTCCACGACGTCACACCTCCACGCCCCGTATGGTTCCGAACCGACCGCAGGTAAAGACAGCTCGCTCATCCGCCCTAGATTCCGGCGGCCCCGCGCACGGACACGCCGGCCCGCGCGATAGCTCAATCAGCAGCGAAACACACCCAATGTGCGAGGATTTGGTGCTGGCCGCCCGCTAGCATTAGCCTGTGAGGCGGCCCGGAGCGTGCTCCGGCCGAGTTGGGGAACACGGAACGAGTCGTGCGATCGAATACACGCCTGGCGATGCTCTTTCTCGTCGCGTCGTGCGCTTCTGCGCAGCGGGGTTCGACGGCGGTGGAAGACGAACGACCGCTGCCTCCCGGGACGGACTCCTCCGAGGAGCTGTCCGAAGACGTGGTCCGCTTTTCGGTCTCCGTGATCGAGGCGTTGAACGACCACCATCTAAAGCCGCCGCCAAGCAATAGCTACAGCCACCAGCGCTTGTTGGGCCCGAGAAAACGATTGGGTGAGCCACAGGTTCAGTTGGAGGTGACCGATGCACACTCCCTGCTTGCGTCGACCGATTGCTCTGGCTGGCTGAGCTTCGTTCTCAACACGGTCTCGCCTCTGCACGAAGCGGTGTTGCAATCGCAGCGGCGCCGTGAAGAGCACAACCGCGCCTATTCGGACCACTTCGTGCTCCGAGAGAGTCGGAGACCGTGGGCGCGGGCGTTCGTCGTGGCGCAGCACCTCCGCAGCGACCTCGCGAAGGCCACGGGGTTCGAGCCGGTGACCAACTTCGAGGATCTTCAGCCAGGCGACATCGGGGCCTACGCCATGGGTCGCTACGCAAAGCCTTCCGATGAAGATCGTCCCAAGCCGAGGGACACCGGGCACGTCTTCGTCGTGGCTGGCCCGCCGACCGTGGTGGATCCCACGACGCCCGACTACGACGGCCGCGGAACGCTTCGCAAGGACGCCGCGAAGGTCATCGCGCTTCCAGTCGTCGACTCGAGCGCTACCCTCCACTTCGATCCCGATTCGAGGAAGAACGGGGAAGGGCGCTACTCTCCGCCGAAGATACGGCCTCATTCCCGCGCGAGGGCCGGCGGAGTCGGCGTCGGTACGATCTGGTTCGCCCTCAGCGACGAAGGGCGTGTGCTGCAACGGCGCCTCGGCCCTCATCAGAAGTTCCGCCCTGTGCTAGCGCGTGCGGCCCGCCTGCACGGCCGCATCTTTCTCGAGGAGGACGTTCTCGACGGGGGAGACGCCCTCGTGGTGCGCGTCTTCGACAACTCTCCGTCCGAGTTTGATGGTGCCTCCTATGGGGACGTACCCGTTCATCTCAGCGGAGCAGGCGGCCTTCGTCTCGTGAGCGGACGGCTCGTCTTGAAGGGTCACAACGATTTCTCCGGCGGTGTGACCGTACAGTCGGCAGACTTGATCGCCGCCTCGCCCACTGCGCTCGGCGTTGGAGACGTCGCGGTGCGTGGCGGAACGGTGACGCTTCGAGAGCCTGCGATCGCGAGGTCTGCGACGCTGAGCGTTGCGGAGGGGCTGCCCGAGGGCGCCATTCGGCTCGAGTTCGAAGGGGGCAACGTGGTGCACGCCCTGCAGATCGGGGACAGGATGCATCGCTGCGGGACTTGGGGAGGCCCGGAGTCGGGGGCGATGTTCGTCGACCCCGTGTTCTCAGGGCCTGGCGTCCTCGAGCTTTCTGCCAAACCACTCGAGGCGTGCGCACCCATCGCCGAGGAATCCCCGAAGCGAAGGCTCAAGAGACGCACACCGTCCGGGTTGCGGGCCAGCAACCGCTAGGAGTCGATGCCGGTGGCTGCAACTGGGCTCACGGCCTGTCGTGTTCGCTCAGCGATCTCCCGCCTGCCGCATGGTAAGCCGATAGGTGCAGCCCTCGCCCTCGCCGCCGTACTCACCCGTGTACATCGAACCGCACTCCCCAGTATCCGTGACTGAGGTTCGTCCATCGAGATCCACCCTGAAGCCAGGGTCATCCCCCCAGTCGGGATCCCATTCGAACACGATCGCGGGGTTCCAATACACCTGAATCGCGTTTTCGGTGAGGGTCTCGCGAAAGAGCTCGCCGTCACAATACTCTCGTTCGCCACCCGTGATGTCGACGAGGAGCCCCTCGCTGCCTCCGGAGGGGTGTCCAAACAGAAAGCGGACATCGTTCCGTCGGAGGCCGACGATCGAAACGGGAAAGGGATACGGTAGGATCTCGTCGGCGAAGGATTGGTACCCCGTCGTTTGACAGTTTCCGAGCTCTCCGCCCTCGATCAACGGGCCATCCTCGCTAGCCACGTTCGAAATCGAAGCGAAGCCGCTTCCAAAGACGTTCGGGTTGGACGGCCCGGGGTCGGTGTTTTCGGTGTCGGTGTAGAGCTCGAACGCCACTTCGACCGAGAACGAGTACCGAAACCCGACGCAGTCCGTCAGCTCCGCATCGCGCCACGCGCGGCAGCCCCAATAACTCAGCTCCAAGTCACCAATCCACGGTGTCACGACCAGGATCTCCGTCGTAGCGCTCATGGTCTTGGTTCGCATCACGACTTCCTGCTCGACGCCGTTTACGGCGATGAGGGTCGACGGATACGTCCAAGAAGCCTTTGCCTCCACGGGTGCGACGCCTTCGCGGTTGCCGGCGGTCGCGATGGACGCGGCCCCTCCGGATTCGTTGGTAGTCGGCGAGGTCGGATTCAAGTCGATCAGATCATTGCTGGTCAATTCAACGGGAACACCCTCCACGGGATCGCCCAGAAACGTAATCTCTGCACGGACTGCGCTGGTTTCGCCTGGCAGGAGCTGCTCCGGCTCTGCGCTCAACGCGAGCTTCGGCACACAGCCCTCCGTGTGCTCCACCATCAACCAGTACTCGGTGAAGCCGTCCACGCCGCACTCGTGATAGGTGATCGACCCACTCACCTCGCTTGCCTGGCAATCATTTCGACTGTAGCTCCGGTCACGGGCGGTTTCCTCGACCGAGAACGGCCCACATCGGCAAGGCTCTTCCTCTCCGCAATCTCGCTGGAGGACTTCGCCGACACCGGCGATGACATGCTCACTGAACTCGGTCAGGGTGACGGTCGCCGTGGCTCCATCTGGAGATACCGTCAGGCTCGTGACGGCAGGGTAGTACGCGTCGTAGGTTGGGTCGTACCGATAGTGAATCGGAAGCCAGGCGTCTTCGAGGGCTCGTTGTAGCGGTATCGTGAGGGTGATGGGAGCACCCAGCGGTCCCGAGGGTTCGAGAGTGACGCCAGCGAGGAAGTGCCGCTCTACGTTACCAGCTTCATCCAAGCGCCCTTGAACCTCGTCGGATTCGAGGGGGCGCGCGGAGACCTGCGTATCTTGGTCGAATGCGCCTGGCGGGATCTCCATCACGATCGACCCCGGAAACTCGAAAGTGCCTCCTTCAAAGCCGACCACGTTGCCCGCTTCGGCGGCCTCCTTGCACGAACAGATACACACCAGGAGCAGCGAGATCAGCGCTGCGGTCGCGCTGGTTGAGCATCCGCTTCTTGGACGATTCACCTCTGCATCTCCTCGAATCCCGCGCAACGATTACAGCGGCCGCCCCGGGCGTCCGATGCTGCTGCAAGCACCGGGCCACCGGTGAGTCCGACGCGAAACCCTTCCGTTGCCTGAGAAGCCCAGCCGCAAGGCATCAATTGTTGGCATTACGGCGCGCATCCAATGCGCCCCGCATGAATGAAGCGCAGAATTTGCAGAAGCACGCTTCTCAGAAGCGCCCGGGTTGCGCCGCAAACGCCGGTGTCAGGCGTGCGTTGCGGCCGGCGCTGTGTTCAGAGCGGGCTCCATTCGCACTCGCCCTCGCCCAAGATGTGACCTTGGGTACCGAGCTGGGCTCGGATGAAATCCCAGGCATTCGTGATCGGGACGATGGGGCCCCCGGTCAGCTTGTACACTGGCGACGGGAAGAGCCTGCCGACGTCCGTGGCGGCCTCGAAGTCGATCCTCGTCAGCACGCCGTCACTGTCGGTGTCCTCGGTGTCCCAGAGCCACTGCGCGAGTCGTCGCACGTTTCCTTCTTCGTCCGGGAACCCGTTGAAGAAGATGTGATCACCGTGAAGCGTGATGTCGACGCTCGAGTTGCTGCTGACGTTGACACCAGGCTCCAAGTCCTCGAGGGCGCAGTCGCTGTAGACCGTCGGTACGTCAGCCTCGATCAAGAAGTTCTTCGTCGCTGCGTCCGAGACCTGCGTGATCGTCCCTTCGATGATGTAGCTCCAGCCGTTCGCCAACATGGCGTCCACGTCCTCTTCTGGAACCGAGTTGATGTTCAGCGGACGTGTGTCAGGCGCCGGCGTCTCGAAGCCGAAGCTCGTGTACTGCCCCGTCGCAATCCCCTCGAACGCATTGAGCTCGGGCTGTGTGGTCGGGAGGCTAGTGAAGTCGGCCACCGCGATGACGGAGCTGCTCTGCGGGTTGGCGCCGTCGACCTGGCTCATTGCGACGTTTCCAATCACCACGACGTAGCGATTGAATCTCACGTCGAATCCGTCGAGAATGTCTTCGTCTCCGTCGCCCGCCTGAAGGCCTCCGGGGATCGTCTCCTCCGCCGCGATCACGACGGAAAGATTGCCTTCGCCGGATCCTCCCGTGCTGCTGCTTCCGCAACCGGTGTGCAGCGCAATGGCGAGCAGGCTCGCGCCGAGGATTGTGCCGTTTCGCATCGTCATCTGATTCTCCTCTCGTTTCGTCGTTTCGCGCGTCATTGCCCCTGCGGAGTGGACCACTCGAAGGTGGGAAGCTCGTTTGCAGTCATGGCAATGACGAGAGCGCTGTAATCGGGGTCTCCGGGGCCGAGCGCCACTTGCCCCGAGCCGTCGTCGAGCTCCGCGAGCCGGCCGAAATCCACGGCGCTCCACCATGCGTTTGGGTCGAACGTCACCGTCAGCAGGCGCGGATCGGCCGTGATCTCTTCAAACGTCCTCACACCATTGACTGCAGGTATGCCTGGATTGACGACGAGGACGTCGACCTTGGCCTCGAAGGAGTACGCGCTCGGGCAGGCCGTGGCGCCCGGGCAGCACGTGGCTGCATCGGCGATGCAGGTTGCCGTTCCCGAAAACTGGGCCGAATGGCCCTGCGGGACGTAGTTTGCGCTCTCGAACCGCACGACGGCCGGGCCCTCGGGCACTCCGGGTAGCGCCTCGGGGAGCGGTTTGGTGAGCAGCCAGACGATGCCGTAGTCGAAGAACGCCGTGCGCACCGTGCCGGTCGTCCCAAAGAGAGGGCCGATCGGCTGCGGGGAAGGGTCGAGACCATCGAGGGTGACCCCGTCGAGCGACTCGAGGATCGCGACCTCGCACCGACTCGGGAGGGAGCTCTCGGTGGCACAGAAATAGATGGGACCAAACCCGAGGACGGCCTCGGAAAGCGTCACCTCCCAGCCGCCCGCGTTGAACGTCTCCGCCGCGGTTCCCCGAACCTCGAAAGGGATCTCGACGAAGGTGCCGGTCGTCTCGGCACAGCCCGCCGCGAGCCATACCAACGACGCAGAGATGAGAACGCGCGTCATAGCCGAAACCCAATCGTGAAGAAGAACGTGCGGGGCCGGCCCGCGCTGATGTGGCGAGCCGGGATGCGGGAGCCCGCCGAGGTGGGATCCCAATCGGAGACGAAGACGAGCTCGTTGCCGGCGTACTGCTTGTCGAGGAGGTTGAAGACCTGAAAGCCGAGCTCGAGGAACCACCAGGAGAGCTTGGCCGAGAGATCGAGCAGCGAGAACGGGCTCGCGGTCTGCGCAAACGGCAGTGGCCGCGCACCGATGTACGTGAAGCCGAGCCCGATGTCGCCCCGAAGCGCGTGGTCCCCGAGGTCGACGAGCTCGTCACCCGCGCCAACGTCCAATCGAACCACCCAAGGTGGAATGAACGGAAGCAGATCGCCCTCGCCGAACGCGGGCGTGGGGTTTTCGACCGTGGGCGGCGGAGGCCCCTCGAGCGCAGCGTGGACGTAGGTGACCGAAAGCGCGCCCACGAGCCACGGTAGGGGTTTTGCAACCGCATAGAAGACGAAACCGGTGCGGCTCGTAGGCCCGATGTTCTCGAGCCGGCCCTCTGCCGCCTCGAAGAACACGTCATTGTTCAGCCAGGTTCGGTACCCCGTCAGCGTCAGCTTGAGCTGCTCCTCCCCGAAAAGCCGAAACCGAACTCCAAAGTCCACCGAGCGCACCTTCGTGAAGGGGGCGACCTCGCCATCGACTAGCGTACGCGCTTGCGGCGAACGAAAGCCTTCGCCGTATGCGCCGATGATGTCGACCCAGTCGGTGGGTTTTCCCGTCATCGCGAGTCGAGGCCCGGCAACGATTCCAGCGGCGGTTCGTCGAAAGCCCGGGATGAAGCTCTCCGGCCGATAGTCGGGTGCGAAGTTGCCGAGCTTGTCGTTGACGTCGAAGAACAACACGTCGGCGCGCACGCCTCCGGTGAAGTTGAAGTACTTGCTGAAGTCCCAGTCGAGGTCGACCCAGAGACCGATGTCCGCCTGTACGATGTCCGCGTCGACACGCCGATCCCAGGTTTGGTTCGACGGTGCCTCGAGCAGGTTTTGCTGTTGAGGGTTGATCAGGTCGACTCGTGCGGATGTGCCGAGCTCGATGGTGCCCTGGGCGTTTTCGGCCGGCTCGAAGCGGGCCGTGCGGTGACGTGCATTGCCGCCGATGGCGATGCGTCGATCACGTTGCTCGATCAGGTCGCCACGACCGACCCAATCCGGATTGACGCGTGAGCGCTCCAGGAAACCCGTGAAGTTCTGCTGGATGCGAAAGTCGTGGAGTTGAAGCCAAATGTCGAAGCTCGTGTTCTTGGAGCTCTTCCCGCGCTGCTCGCCGTGTACGCCGAATATGCCGCCTGCGTTGTACGCGTTCTGCGCGCGCGCGGTCGCATAGGGGTAGACATCGTAGAAGCCCACCGTTGCCTCCGCGATGTCGTCCGCGCGGAGCACGCCAGCCGAGTTGTACCGGGCGCCCCAGAACGCCCCGTAGAGCCGGAAGCGCCAGTCCGCGCGACCAAAGCCGTATTGGAATAGCGCCGAGCCGTTGATGCCGTCGCGGTTCTCACCGAACCCGTCCGAACGGCGGAACTGGAAAGCACCAAACGTGTCGGCCTTGCGATCCTTCGGGGCAAAGATCCCGACCTGGCGAAAAGTACGAAAGGACCCAATCTCGCTCTTCGTGTAGATGCCGCGCCGCTCGACGCCGAGGTCGAACTGCACCGTGCCCGCGACGGCAAAGTCACCCTGAGCCGGATCGTAGACGCCTTCGATCACACGAAGCTCCCGCACGACTTCGGGCACGATGAAACCGAGGTTCGTGTAGCCTTGCCCATGAATGTTCGAGGGTTGGTTGAGTGGGACCTCGCCCAGCTTGAGCTCGATGTCTTGTCCGTGCTCTGCGTTGAAGCCGCGCAGATAGAGAAAGCCACCCGCGGCATCGCCCTCGACGTTGGCCACATAGAGGCCGGGTGCGCGCCGGAGCAGGTCGTTTGCCGTCACCGCTGGCGCGACGTCGAGGATCTCGCGGTCGATGGTGAGGTCAGCCGCGCCGCGATTCTGGGAGCGCAGGTTTTCGGGATCGATTTCCGCAGTCGCGCCGAAACCGGTCTTCGGCCTGGCACCCGCTTCGATCGTTGCGGGCGCCACGGCCGCAGGAACGTTGGAGGCTGGCGGTGTGGGCGTGACGTGCGGCGCCGTCTGAGGCTCATGGGTCTCGCCCTCGTGTGGAACACCGGCCGCGCTGGGCTCGAAATGGACGGCGACGCGAATTCGGCTCGACACGGGCGTATCTCCGCGGGTGGCGGGGTCGAAGGTCCATCGTTTGACGGCGCGGACCGCCTCGGCATCGAAGTCGACGCCAGCCGAATGCTCGACGACCACGTCCGTGACCTCGGCTTCCGCGGTCACAGTGATGCGAAGAACGACGGTCGGATGCAGGCCTTCCTCCTCGCGACCCGGAGGGTAGAACGGCGGCGGGACCGCAAGCAGATGAGGCGGATGCAACTCGGCATCCGGGGAAGCGTCAGCGTCCAGCGGCCTAGTCGCATCCGACCCACCCACCCCCACCCGTGGTCCTCCCTCCGCGCCCTTCGGGCTTGGCGGCGCATCCGCGCCCGGCTTCGCCCTTCGGGCTCGCGTATCCGCGTCAGCCTCAGCGTCCGCGTAAGTGTCCT
>Ga0209536_100003009_pt1 | contig 27300 bp, 23 predicted proteins | sample DeeMarSeWOR28_12_FD_187461 | JGI IMG/M metagenome (GOLD analysis project Ga0209536, IMG submission 187461) | Marine sediment microbial communities from White Oak River estuary, North Carolina - WOR-2-8_12 (SPAdes) (version 2) | ecosystem: Environmental > Aquatic > Marine > Intertidal zone >... | reverse complement strand
CCGTTACATTCTGCGCCCTCCGTGCCGAGATGGCGGAATTGGTAGACGCGCTGGCTTCAGGTGCCAGTAGTGGCAACACTGTGGAGGTTCGAGTCCTCTTCTCGGCACCATTACCGGTCAGGTCCAGACTGATCGGGTCCGGACTAACCGGCGCCATCGTGCCCGGTCTCATCAAGACGCATCGCTCCCCGGCTGGTTTCCCGGCAGGAAGGGGCCCGGTTTCAACCATTGGCTTTGAACGGATGCCTCAAAACGATGGTTTCGTCGCGGTCCGGGCCGGTAGATATCAGGTCAATCGGTACGCCACAGATTTCCTCGATGCGGCGCAGATAGCGCCTGGCGTTCTCGGGCAAGCCATCGTAGTCGCGCACACCCACCGTGCTCTCGGACCAGCCGGGAATTTCCTCGTACTCGGGCTCACACTGCGCGAGCGACTCCGCGCCCACGGGCAGAATGTCGAGCCGCTCCTCGCCGCTTCGATAGCCAATGCCGATTTGCAGCGTCTCAACGCCGTCGAGCACATCGAGCTTGGTGACGCACAGGCCGGACACACCGTTGATCTGGATGGACCGACGCAAAGCCGCCGCGTCGAACCAGCCAACCCGGCGTGCGCGTCCCGTGGTGGCACCAAACTCGTTGCCGCGGGTCGCCAGGTGGCGGCCGATCTCGTTTTCCAACTCGGTCGGAAACGGGCCGCTGCCAACCCGCGTCGTGTAGGCTTTGGTAATACCCAGCACGTAGTGCAGCATCTGCGGGCCAACGCCACAACCAGCGGAAGCCGCACCGGCCACACAATTGCTCGACGTGACGAACGGGTAGGTCCCGTGGTCGATATCGAGCAGTGTCCCCTGGGCGCCTTCGAACAGCAGATTCTCGCCGCGGGCGTTAGCATCGAACAACATGCGCGGCACATCGCCGAGCATCGGCCGTATACGCTCGGCCAGCTGCAGCATCTCTTCCAGCGTCTGCTGAAAATCAACCGTGTCGGCGGAAAAATAATTCTTCAGCACGAAATTGTGGAAGTCGAGCATCTCGCCCAGCTTCGCTGCCAGCCGTTCCCGGAAAAACAGATCCTGCAGCCGGATACCGCGTCGCGCCGCCTTGTCTTCGTACGCCGGGCCGATGCCCCTGCCGGTGGTGCCGATCTTTCCCTCGCCCTTGGCCGATTCACGTGCGCGATCGAGCGCAATGTGCGATGGCAGGATGACAGGGCACGCTTCGCTCACACTGATTCTCCCGTCGACATCGACGCCGGCGCGCTCGAGCGTATCCACCTCGTCGAGAAGCGCGTGCGGCGATACAACGACGCCGTTGCCGATGAAGCAGTGAACGTCCGCGTGCAATATTCCGGAAGGAATAAGGTGCAACACCGTTTTGACCGTGCCAATAACCAGCGTGTGCCCGGCGTTGTGTCCGCCCTGAAAACGCACCACACCATGGGCGTGCCCGGTCAGCCAGTCGACCACCTTGCCCTTGCCCTCGTCACCCCACTGGGTGCCGACTACCACGACGTTGCTTGCCATCTTTTCCTGATCTGATCTGTGAGTGACTAAACGATTGATTGCGGGGCGCTATTGCTCGCTCGCCACGACTTGCCAGGCGCCACCGCGAAACACCAGCTCGCTCTCGCAGCCCAATTCTTCCCTGTTGGACTCGTGGCCGGGCAAGTCGGTAATGACGACATTGCCCGCTTCGCGCAAAGACTGTATCGCTGCCTGCAACGCCGCGTCGTCCCGCCGGTACGGGGCCATGATACGTTTGCCCGCGGAGCGGTCCGTCTGCAAACCGGCCAGATCGCGCAAATCGATGCTGAATCCCGTCGCCGGGCGGGCCCGGCCGAACGCCTTGCCAATCTCGTCGTAGCGTCCGCCTCTGGCAATCGCGTCGGTCTGGCCGGGCACGTAGGCAGCGAATACCGCGCCACTGTGGTAGTGATAGCCGCGCAACTCCGCCAGGTCAACACACAATTCCCCGACGTCGTCCGATAACTGCTCGGCGAGGAAGTCGAGGGTGTCAAGGCAACTCGCGAGTTCCGGGAGGTTCGGTAATTTCCTGCGCGCGACATCCAGTACCTCGACGCCGCCATACAGTTCCGGCAAGGACCGCAGCGCAGCGCGCGCTTCGGCCGGCAAAGGCTCGGTCAGCGCATGCAATGCCGGCACATCCTTGGTCTGAAGCACACGGAACAACTCCGCCTCCGACTCCCGTTCGATCCGTGCCCACTGGATGATCGAGCGAAATATCGCCACGTGCCCCAGATCCAGATGCACGTTGTCCACGCCGGCGAGGGCCAGTGCACGAAGCATCAGAAGCTGGATCTCGACGTCGCTTTCGACACCGGCATGTCCGTAGATCTCTGCCCCGATTTGCAGCGGCTCCCGCGTTTTCAGGATGCCGGAGGGCAGCGTATGCACCACGCTTCCCGAATAGCACAGGCGGGTAATGCCCTTCCGATTGAGGAGGTGCGCATCGATGCGCGACGCCTGTGGCGTAATGTCCGCTCGCAAGCCGAGCGTACGCCCCGATAACTGATCGACCAGCTTGAAGGTACGCAAACCGAGGTCATGTCCCGATCCGGTCAGCAGTGAATCGAGGTATTCCACCAGCGGCGGAATCACCAGCTCATAGCCACTGACCGAGAACAGGTCGAGCACACGGCGGCGCAGACGCTCTATCCGCCAGGCCTCGCCGGGCAGGATGTCGTCAATGTATTCGGGCAGCAGCCACTTTTGTGTCATGGGTATCGGCAACGGGGCAACCTCACGGCAGCCTCTTTCAGCAAACGTCTATTCTTGTGCAGGATCGGTCAACAGCTAGGTCGTCAGCAAGAGTAGCAGCAACCCCAGAATCATGGACGTCAGTCCGACAAAGCGGATTTGCCCATCCGTGAGTTCAAGAAAGCGCCGGAAAAGCGCCCGCCAGCCGCCAGGGGACAGAAACGGCAGCAGCCCTTCGAGCACCAGCATGAGGGCAAAGGCCGCGAGCAGACTGCCCCAGTAGGCCTCCATTATGTTCTGCGCCTAGGCGTCGCCGCCCGCAGCCGCCGCGCGCGTTGTCGATCCGCGATCACCGGCCACTCGGGGCCTGCATGTACTTGAAGAAGTCCGAGTCAGGCTCGAGGATCAGCAGGTCGCCTTTGTTCCTGAAAGTCTCGCGATACGCATCAAGGCTACGGTAGTAGGAGTAGAACTCGGGGTCGCGCTCGAAAGCCCGCGCATAAATCGCCGCAGCCTGTGCATCTCCCGAGCCCTTGACCTGTTGCGCGTCGCGATACGCCTTGGCGATGATCACCTCGCGTTCGCGATCAGCATCGGCCCTGATTTTTTCCGATTCCGCAAAACCCGTTGACCTCAGCTCGTTCGCAACCCGCTTGCGCTCGGCCTCCATTCGGCGATAGACGGCATCGCTAATTTCCTTGGTCAGGTCGACGCGCTTGAGCCTGACATCGAGAACCTCGACGCCGATCTTGCGCGCATCGTCGTCGACCTTCTCGCGCATCAACTCGATGATTTCATCACGCTCCCCGGAAATCACCTGATACACCGTGCGCTTGCCGAATTCGGCTCGCAGGCTGTCATTAACCGTCTTGTTGAGCCGGTCGCGCGCACGCCGCTCATCGCCGCCGACACTGACGTAATACTGTTCCACTGAGGAGATGCGCCATTTCACGTACGAGTCGACCAGTACGTTCTTCTTCTCTGATGTGAGAAAACGCTCCGGCTCTTCGGTATCGACGGTGTGTATGCGGATGTCGAAGTACCGGATGTCCTCGATCAGCGGAAGCTTCCAGTACAAGCCGGGTTCGGTCTTGATGCTGACGACCTCACCAAGCCTGAAGACAATCGCCTGCTGCCGCTGATCAACCGTGAACAGTGACATGCTGGCCACGACGAGCGCGACGACAATCGCGATCAACACAACGGTTACTGACGCTTTCATCTCGTCTCCCGGTTACGGCTGCGGAAAGCCTCGCGCGTACGGCTGCTCTCACTGGGCATGGTCGAGTTTGTACCGCTGACTTCGCCGACGCCCGCAGTTTGCCCTTCAACAGTCGCGGCTGCCGCCTGCATCAGCTTGTCCAGCGGCAGGAACAGCAGATTGCTGTTCGCCTTCTGGTCGATGACCACTTTCGTCGTATTCGACAACACCTCTTGCATCGCGTCCAGATACAAACGGTCGCGCGTAACGCGTGGTGCCTTGCGATACTCGGTCAGGATCTGCGTGAAACGGGAAGCCTCACCTTCGGCGGCGGCCACCACCCGCTGCTTGTAGGCTTCGGCTTCCTGCTCCAGTCGTGCAGCGGTACCTTGCGCTTTCGGCACGACATCGTTGTAGTACGCCTGACCTTCATTCTTCTGCCGTTCCCGGTCCTGATTGGCCTTAACCGCATCGTCGAACGCTGCCTGCACTTCCTCGGGCGGCTGCGCATTCTGCATCGTCACCTGGCTGACGGTGATGCCGGTCTTATAGCGGTCCAGAACCTTTTGCATCAACTCCCGCGCATTGACTGCAATCTCTTCGCGGCCCTCGTACAAAACGAAATCCATCTTGCTCTTGCCGACGATCTCGCGGATTGCCGACTCGGCCACCTGCTTGACCGACTCATCCGGCTGACGGTCGTAGAACAGATAGTCTTCCGGGTTGGCGCGAATGTATTGCACCGCGAACTGCAGATCGACGATATTCTCGTCGTCGGTCAGCATCAGCGACTCCGACGGGACCTTGGTGCGAACGTTGTTGCGATAGCCGACTTCCACCGTGTGGACTTCGGACACGTTGACGATTTCAACGCTTTCGATCGGCCACGGGATGTGCCAGTGCGGCCCCGGCAGATTCGTCTCGAGATACTTCCCGAAGCGCAGCACAACGCCGCGCTCACTCGCATCGACGATGTAGATTCCGCTCGCTGCCCAAATAAGCACGATCAGAATCAAGATCACGCCAAGACCGCCCGCCGGACGGCCTGCGCCGGCGCTCTGCCCGCCGCCACGTCCACCGCGTCCGCCGAACAGCGAGTTCAGTCTCTGGTTGAAGCGGCGCCACAACTCGTCCAGGTCTGGAGGGCCTTCGTTACCCCGGCGCCCCCATTGCGGATCATTCATTGACATAAGCTGATTTCTCGATTCGGGAAAACTGCTGGATTCAAGCCAACGCGAGCGATGTTACCGGCTCAGTGGCACTTTGAAACTCATTGTAGAGTGCGCGCAACTCGGCGATTCCGGCGCCGGTTGCCGCACTCACTCGGACGGCGCGGATTTTACCACACGCATCTCTCTCGACCCCGGGCGGCAAACCGGCCAGATCGATCTTGTTATAGACGATGATCTGCGGAACACGATCGGCACCAATATCGGCCAGGACCTTGTTCACCTGCGCGATTTGCGAGTCGCGGACCGGGCTTGCGGCATCTACGACGTGCAGCAGGAGGTCCGCTCTTACCGTTTCCTCGAGCGTCGCGCGAAATGCCGCAACCAGCGTGTGCGGCAAGTCCCTGATAAAGCCGACGGTGTCGGACAGGACAATCGTCCTGTTGCCCGTCGTGCCCAGGCGCCGCGAAGTGGTATCGAGGGTCGCGAACAACTGGTCGGCCGCATAAGCATCGCCGCGCGTGAGCCGGTTGAACAGTGTCGACTTGCCGGCATTGGTGTATCCCACCAGAGAAACGGACAAGGTGTTGCCGCGTGAACGCGCCCGGCGCTGCGTCATGCGCTGGCGGCTTACGGCCTCCAGCTTACTTCGCAGGACCCGCACCCGTTTCGCAAGCAGTCGCCGGTCAGTCTCCAACTGCGTTTCACCGGGGCCGCGCAAGCCGATACCGCCTTTTTGCCGCTCCAGGTGCGTCCAGCCTCGAACCAGGCGTGTCGCGAGATGGTCGAGTTGCGCCAGTTCGACTTGCAGCTTGCCCTCATGGCTTCGGGCCCGCTGGGCAAAAATATCCAGGATCAGACTGGTGCGGTCGACGACCCTGACATGGGTGCGTTGTTCGAGGTTACGCTGCTGGGCCGGCGACAGGTCGTGGTTGAAGATCACCAGGTTGGCCTGCTGGGCGGAAACCAGCGCGGCCAGTTCCTCGACCTTTCCCTTACCGGCGAAAGTGGCAGCGTCCGGACGCTGCCGGCGGCCCTTGACGACCCCAAGCACCTGGACCCCGGCGCTGTCGGCAAGGCGCAGCATCTCCTCCACGCTCTCCGCGTAGTCGGGATCGCGCAGGTCAAGCGCCACTACGATGGCACGGTCTCCGCCGCTCGCGCGTTCCAGCATCAAAAGGCGGGGTGGCTCCGGGGCAACCGGCCGGAATCGGCTATCAACTCTGTTTGTACCTTGCGATCAACGAAATCGTCACTGCCGGTTAGGACTCCCGATCTCAGTCGGCAGTTCCCTGATCGACCGCGAGGCTGACCGCCCGGGCGGGCACGACTGTCGAGATGGCATGCTTGTATACCATCTGGGTGACCGTGTTCTTGAGCAGTACGACATACTGGTCGAAAGACTCGATCTGCCCCTGCAACTTGATCCCGTTCACGAGATAAATCGACACGGGCACATGCTCTTTGCGCAGCGTATTCAGGAACGGGTCTTGTAGTAATTGCCCTTTTGCGCTCATGGCTGCTCCTTTTTTTTGATTTTTACCGGTTTTTTAATCTTTGCCATTAGGCACTCTACTGGAATCCGGCCGCCAATACCATCCCAAAACCGTTATCTCTGGCGCCCGCGCTTGCGGTCGGCATAGGGATTGGTGCCCTGCTTGAACACCACTCTGACAGGCGTCCCGCGCAACTGGAAAGCCTGCATGAAGGCCCTTTCGAGGTAACGGCGGTAGTCTTCCGAGATGTCCTCAAGCGAGTTGCCATGGATCACGATGAGCGGCGGATTGACGCCCCCCTGGTGCGCGTAGCGCAGTTTAGGGCGCCGGTAACCGCGGCGCGCCGGCGCCTGTTTCTGCGTGGCTTCCTCCAGAACACGAGTCAGTTTCGGGGTTGGCAGGCGCGACATCGCCGCCTTGAATGCGGCGTCGACGGCCCGCATCAGGCCGTCAATTCCGGCACCGGAAGCAGCTGAAATCGTTCGCACCGCGGCGAAATCCAGAAAACCCAGCTTGCGTTCGTACTCGCGGCGTATCCGTTCTCGCCCCTGCGCATCCACGGCATCCCACTTGTTTATCGCGACAACCAGCGCCCGCCCCGCCTCGAGGATGAAGCCGGCGATGCTGGCGTCCTGATCGGCGACTTCCTGCGTCGCGTCCAGCACCAGAACAGCCACATTGGCGTCCTCGATCGCCTGCAGGGTCTTCACCACGGAATACTTTTCCGCGGCCTCGTGCACCCGCCCGCGCTTTCGCATCCCGGCGGTATCGATAACCGTGTAAGTCGACCCGTTGCGTTCGAATTCGACGTGTATCGAATCGCGGGTCGTCCCGGGCTCGTCAAAGGCGATCATGCGCTTTTCACCCAGCAGCGCGTTGACCAGCGTGGACTTGCCGGCATTCGGCCTGCCGACCACCGCGATGCTGGGGTGATCGACCCTGGCTGCTTCTTCTCCGGGTTCCGGCGCAAACGGCGCGAGCACATGATCCATCAACTCGCGCACGCCTTCGCCGTGGGCGGCGGAAATCGTAATCGGGTCGCCCAGCCCGAGTTCATGGAATTCCGCCGAGACGATGCCGGCATTCATGCCTTCTGCCTTGTTGGCCACCAGCCAGACCTTGCGTCCGGTACGCCGCAATTGCTCGGCGATAGTGCGGTCCTGGGGTGCAAGGCCGTCGCGAACGTCGACCATGAATATGATGGCATCACCCTCGTCGACCGCCTGCATCGTCTGCGCCGCCATTGCCCGGCTCAAACCGTGATCCGAAGCGGGCTCGAGTCCGCCGGTATCCACGACGATGAAGGCCTTGTCGCCGGCTCTTGCATGACCATAGTGGCGATCCCGGGTCAATCCCGGCGTGTCGGCCACCAGCGCCGAGCGCGACCGCGTCAGCCGGTTGAACAGCGTGGACTTGCCAACGTTGGGCCGTCCGACCAGAACCACGGTGGGCCGCATGGCTATGCGCCCGCGCCGCTGGCGGCGCGCAGACGGGACAGCGCCATGGCGGACATCTCAGGAAGGACGCTTGAAAGCGACTACGTACAACCCGCCTGTCTCGGTCTGGACAACGGCGCGCCCCTGCTGCGATACCGGAGCCGTAACGATTGCGCTGCCATCGGTCGCCATTCTCGCGACAAAAGCCCCGTCCTCGCGCGATAGAACGTGAACGTAACCCTGATAGTCGCCGACCACCAGCCAGTCGCCGACGACAACCGGGGCCGTCACGCGCCGGTGGAGCAACTTGTCCTGGCGCCAGACGCTGGCGCCCGAACCCTTGTCGTAGGCGACAACCGCTCCGTCGGCCTCGGTGAAATAAACATTCCGTGGATCCGCAACGATACCGCCGGCACTCGACGCACTACGAGCCCAGATCTGCTCTCCTTTTTGCGTATCGAAACAGCCGATTCGTCCCTGGAACGCCACGGCGCAGACGTATCCATCCTGCAGCAACGGCGTCCCGGCGACGTCCACCATGCGTTCGAGTTCATTGTCACCGCGCGGCGTTGCGATCTGGATATCCCACAGCAGGCTGCCGTCGCGGGTGTTGAGCTTGGTCAGCCTCCCGCCCGGGAAACCACCGATCACGTTGCCATCATCGGTGATAACCATACTCGGGTTGGCTCGCAAAACCAGCGGCTGTGCCGGCGCCTCATACTCCCAGAGTCGCCGCCCGTCCCGGGCATCGAGCGCAAAAACCTTGCTATCGCCGGTACGAACGACCACGATCGAGCCGGAACCGACCGGTGCGCTGAGAACTTCGCTCGACACCCTTGCGCGCCAGAGCAATACGCCGTTGGTCCCGTAGGCCAGCACTTCGGCCTTGTTGGTGCCGACCAGCACCATGTTCTCGCCGGTACCGACACCGCCCGAGACGGTAACGCCCGGCTGGCTGGACCACAGACGCTTGCCCCTGTCGCCTTCGTAACAGGTCAGCCGCCCTTTGCCGCTGGCAGCGCACACCATGTTCCCGAAAACGACCGGCGTAAACATGAAGCCGCCGGATATGCCGGCGGACGCCTTCCACGCTACACGCGCGCCCACAGTCGGCGTGAACTCCGGCAACGGCGAAGGTTCGACCCCCTTGGCTGCACAGCCGGCCAGCAGCAAGACCAGCAGAGAAATTGCGAGAGCCGGCCTGCCTGACATCAATTAGCGCCCAGCGCGTCCAGCTTGATCTGCACGACGTCGCGCCAGGGACTGTTTGCGGACGACTTTTCCAACGCCTGCTGGTATTGCGCCCGCGCCTCGGCCGGCTTTCCCTGGGCAACCAGTACGTCACCGCGCAAATCCGAATACAGACCTGCGAACGCATCGCCGGGCGTGCCGTCGAGTTGCTTCAGTGCCGCATCGTATTGCTCCTGATCCAGCAACACTGCGGCCAGGCGCAAGCGGGCCAGCGTGCGCACCTCCTCGCTCTTCCCGTTCTCGACGGCCCAACGAAGACGGTCTGCCGCCGCATCGAGGTCTCCCGCACGGCGCTCGATCCCGGCGACGATCATCGCGGCCATCGCCGCGTAAGGCGTACTCGAATAGTCTGCGATGATCTCGCCGGCCACATTGCGAATCTCGTTCGCGTCACCTTTTCCGACCGCTTGCTCGAGCTTGACGAATTGCTGGGACGCCTCCGCTGCCTGCGTGCGCTTGTAATGCTTCCAGCCCTGCGTGCCGCCAACTCCGACGATGAATGCCACCGCTGCGGCAATGACAAGCCGCCCGTAGTCACGCCAGAACTGTTTCAACGAATCAATCTGTTCCTGTTCTTCCAGGTCGTAAGTAGCCATTACCTAACTTTCCATGTCCATGATTTGAATTCGGATAATTTCCGGTTTTCGCCCAAACCGGCGCTGCCGGGCAATTTCGCCATCACTGCCCGGGAGCGCGAACCAGTTCGGCAACCTCGTCGACCGCCAGCTTCTGCTGCTCCCCCGTTTCGCGCAACGGCTTGACCGAGACCACTTCGCCGTGCGCCTCATCGTCCCCGATGATTGCAGCATAGCGAGCGCCACTACCGTCGGCGCGCTTCATCTGCGACTTGAAACTGCCGCCGCCGCAATGCAGGACGACTGCCAGCCGATGGTCGCGCAGCGCCTCGGCCACCTTCCATGCGTACCGGCTCCCCGCCTCTCCTGCGTGCACCACGTAGACATCCGGCGCCTGCGCGCGGGGCGTACCGCCGGATTCCTCGATCAACGCCAGCAGCCGTTCGATGCCCATCGCAAAACCGCAGGCGGCCGACGGCTTGCCGCCGATTTGCGCAAACAGGCCATCATACCTGCCGCCGGCACACACGGTACCCTGTGCGCCGAGGCGCGTCGTGGTCCATTCGTAAACCGCGTCATTGTAGTAGTCGAGACCACGCACCAGACGTGGATTGATCGTGAATCCGACACCGGCGGCACGCAACAACGACTGCAACCGGTCGAACGAGGCCAGCGACGCTTCATCGAGGTCGTCTTCCAGCCGCGGCGCCTGTTCGACAATGCTCTGCATCGCCGGGTTCTTGCTGTCGAGAACGCGCAGCGGATTGGTATGCAGGCGGCGCCGGGAATCTTCATCGAGTTCATCGATGCGGGATTCGAGATACGCGATCAGCCGCGAGCGGTACCGCGCCCTCGAATCGCTGCTGCCCAGCGAATTGATTTCGAGGCGAATGTCATCGAGCCCGAGGTCTTTCCACAGCCGCGCTCCCATGATCATGTGTTCGGCATCGACTTCCGGTCCGCCGAATCCCAGCGCCTCTACGCCGACCTGGTGGAACTGGCGGAATCTGCCCTTCTGCGGGCGCTCATGGCGGAACATCGGTCCCCAGTAAAACACCCGGCAAGGACCGTTGTACAAAAGATTGTGCTGGATCGCCGCGCGCACGCATGATGCAGTGCCTTCCGGGCGCAGCGTCAGGCTCTCGCCGTTGAGCTGGTCGATGAAGGTATACATCTCCTTCTCGACGATGTCCGTGACCTCCCCGATAGAACGAACGAAGAGCTCCGTTCTCTCCAGAACCGGCATGCGTATGTTGCGATAGCCATAACGGCCCAGCCAGTCGCGCACCGTCTGCTCGAAATGCTCCCAGAGCGGAGCGTGGTCCGGCAATACGTCATTCATTCCGCGGACTGCTTGGATGGCTTTCATGCTGGCTGCTTTAGCGGTCGGATTCGGTGAAACGGATGCACTCAGCCCCGCACCGGCGCTTCGCGAGCGGCCTCGTCGGCCTGCTTTGCGTTCGCGCCGAACCGGCGTTGCACGTATTGCTCGACAAGCGCCTGGAATTCCTGCGCAATATGCTCTCCCTTGAGCGTCACTGCTTTCTCGCCATCGATGAAAACCGGGGCGACCGGCCGCTCGCCGGAGCCCGGCAGGCTGATGCCGATGTCGGCGTGGCGGCTTTCGCCCGGTCCGTTGACCACGCAACCCATCACCGCAACACGCATTTGCTCAACGCCCGGATAAACTTCGCGCCATTGCTTCATCTGTCTGCGCAGATAAGCCTGTATGTCGCCCGCCAGTTCCTGAAAATAGGTACTCGATGTGCGACCGCAACCCGGACAAGCTATCACCAGCGGCGCAAACGAGCGTAACCCCATTGTCTGCAGGATTTCCTGGGCCACCGTCACTTCCCGCGTGCGGTCCCCTCCGGGGTCCGGTGTGAGCGAAACCCGAATCGTGTCGCCAATGCCTTCCTGGAGCAACACCGCCATCGCCGCGGTCGAAGCCACGATGCCCTTGCTGCCCATGCCCGCTTCGGTCAGTCCCAGGTGCAACGGATAATCGCAGCGCTGTGCCAGGCGCCGATACACGACAATGAGGTCCTGCACGTCGCTCACCTTGCACGACAGTACGATACGGTCGCGCGCCAGCCCGAGGGCCTCCGCTTGTTGCGCGCTTTCCAGTGCCGATACCACCAGGGCTTCACGCATCACCTCGTCGGCATCCAGCGGCTGCGCGCGGGCCGCATTCTCATCCATCATCCGCGCCAGCAGTTGCTGATCGAGGCTTCCCCAGTTCACGCCGATACGAACCGGTTTCTGATACTCGCAGGCGGCCTCGATCATCGTCGCGAATTGCTCATCGCGCTTCGCCCCTTTGCCGACGTTGCCCGGATTGATCCGGTACTTGTCGAGTGCTGCCGCGCAATCAGGAAACTGTGACAGCAGGCGATGGCCGTTGAAGTGAAAGTCACCGACCAACGGCCCGTGGATTCCCTTGTCGTTCAGCCTTTGCCGCAAAGGCGCGACCGCCGCGGCGGCCTCGGCCGAATTGACCGTTATGCGGACCATCTCGGACCCGGCCGCGAACAACGCCTCCACCTGCGCCAGCGTGGCCTCCAGGTCGGCCGTATCGGTATTGGTCATTGACTGCACGACAATTGGTTCAGTGCCGCCAATCACCACGTTGCCGACACGCACTGCAGTCGCGTTTCGCCGAGCCGGTATATGTGTTGCCATTGCCTTTACCGCTATTCGAGTGTCAGGCGCGCGACGTCGACCCTGGTATGCAGGGACAGATTGATCGGTTTGCCGTTAAATACGAGATCGACCCCGGCCGCGTTGCCGATGACTACCGTGAGCGGCGGTGACCCGCTGATCGCCCGCGCTACGCCCCGTGGCACGAGTTCGGCGAAAATGACTTCTCCGTACCTGTCGGTGACTTCTACCCAGGACTCTTCGCGAAATCCGAGCTGCAAACGAACTTGCTCGACTGGCGAAATATTCCTGCCGGGAGCAGCAGGCGCGACCGAATCGCGCGGCGTGCCGGCGGTTGCCTGTTGTGGATCCGGTGCGACGTCGGCGCCGGGTTCGGTCAAAGACACGACATCGTCGGAAGCGGCATCGGTACCGACGGCGTCACCATCCGGATATTGCGACGAAACCATGCCCTCCGGCACGCCGCCGGCGGGCGTCGGCTCCTGTTGACGCATCAGCATCCACGCTGCGATGCCTGCTACCAGAATCGCCGCCACCAGAAACAGCGGCATCACGCTCCTTTGCTCGCGGCCACCGGGTTCCTGAAGCGGCACGTCGATACCGTGATCGCGCTGCGACCTGGGTGCGGGGGCAGCGGAGGCGAGTTTGCGATCGGCGGCGCCAATCAGGCGCGCCGCGTCGATTCCCAGCAGCTTGGCGTAGTTGCGCAGAAAACCGTGAACGAACACCGGGCCGCCAAATACCTGATAGTCGTCGCGCTCGAGCGCTTCGACCTGACGCGTCGACAGCTTGAGGTGGCGCGACACGTCGCCCACACTGAGGCTCTGGCGCCGCCGTTCGTCGTGAAGCATGGCGCCGGCCGACTCAACCGGCTCTTGCTGCGGCTCGATTGCGTCGCCCATCAGAACTGCCCCAGATTAAACGCGCGCGTTTGTTCGGATTGCGGAAAGCGCCGGTTGAGTTGCGCCCCGTACGACTCGACGGCGACCATCTTTCCCAGCTTGTATTCGATCCTCGCAGCAAGCCACAGCGCGTCTGGCCCCGGCACCACCACCTGCAAGTGGCGCGTAATGAAACCCTCGGCACTTTCGTACTCTGCATTCCTGAATTGCAGATCCGCCAGGTGGTACAAGGCCTGTGGCTGATCCGGCGCCAGCGCAAGCGCACGCCGCAGGAACTGCTCGGCCTGCAGATAGTTGCCTTCCTTTTTCATGCACACACCGGCGTTCACATACGCAAACTCGGGCGAGCGGTACAGCGGATCGCTCAACGCCTTGTCGAAATAACGCATGGCTTCCGCCGCTTCGCCCTTCGAACATAACAACATGCCGTAGTTGTTGTTGATTGAAGGATCGTTCGGGTCGATGCGTATCGCCCGCCGCATCACCGCTTGCGCCTCATCCACCTGTCCGAGCGCCAGATGAATCAGTCCGAGCTGGTTGATCGCCGGCAGGTACTTGTCATCCGCGGCCAGGGCAATCTGTACTTCCTCCATCGCGACGTTGTACTGTCCCGCCCCATAGTAGGCAATGGCCAGTTCGGTATGAATCCGCGCCCGGCTGAGTTCGGTCGGCTCCTCGGCACCGGTCTCGTACGATGCCGGATTCTTGTTCTGGGCACAGGCGCCGAGCAACAGCGCCAGCCCGAGCAGCACGGCAATCCGGATCATGCGCTGCGCTCCGCAACCCATTTCACCGCATGGGTCTCAGGGCTACGACTGCGAGTACGCCGGTCGCGCACCCGTCCCGCCAGTTGTCCGCAGGCGCCGTCGATATCGTCTCCGCGCGTCTTGCGCACCGTTGCCACCATTCCCGACTCGACCAGGATTTCCTGGAAGGCACGCACACGGGCCTGTGGCGAGCGGGAAAACCCGGAATCGGAAAACGCGTTGAACGGAATGAGATTGAACTTGCACGGCACGTCGCGCGTCAATGCCACCAGTTCACGGGCATGCGCGGCACTGTCGTTGACACCGTCGAGCATGATGTACTCGAAGGTCACGAAGTCTCTAGGCGCGCCCTTTCGCTGCCACTTGGCATCTTCTATGTCCTCACCAAGGGACGAATCCACATAGCGGCGGCAGGCCGCGAGCAATTCGCGCAGCGGGTATTTCCTGTTGATGGGCACGAGTTGGTCCCTCAATGCATCGTTGGGCGCGTGCAATGAAACCGCCAGCGCAACCGGACATTCCTCGCGCAGCCTGTCGATTGCCGGGACAATCCCCGAAGTCGAAAGCGTCAGACGCCGCCGCGACAGGCCATAGGCATTGTCGTCGAGCATGATACGCATTGCGCGAACGACATTGTTGAAATTCGCCAGCGGTTCTCCCATCCCCATCAGCACAACGTTGCTGACCGGACGCGAGACGTCCTCGCGCCCGAGCCGGGTTTGTTCCGGCTGTGCACCCAATGCGCGCACTGCCCACCACAATTGCCCGACGATTTCGGCAGTGGACAGATTGCGGTTGAATCCCTGACGGCCGGTCGCACAGAAAGCGCACTCGAGGGCACAGCCGACCTGTGACGAGATACACAGGGTTCCGCGATTGGCTTCCGGAATGAAGACCGTTTCGACGGCATTACCCTCACCCACCGACAACAGCCACTTGCACGTACCGTCGCTCGCTTCGGAGCCGCCAACGCGATGCGGAATCTCGATGACGGCGTGCTCCGCGAGCTTTTCGCGCAACGGCTTCGACAGGTCGGTCATGCGCGAAAAGTCCGTCTCCCCGCCCTGATGGATCCATCGCAGGACCTGTCGCGCACGAAACGGCTTTTCGCCCAGTTCGGCGAAAAAGCCGCTCAGCCCGCGCGCATCCAGATCGAGCAGGTTTACCTTCATCAGCGCGAATAGACGTTCATGGCGGGGAAGAAATACGCGACTTCAATCGCAGCGTTTTCCGGTGAATCGGACCCGTGCACCGCGTTGGCATCGATGCTGTCGGCGAAATCGGCGCGTATCGTCCCCTTGTCCGCCTTCTTCGGATCGGTGGCGCCCATCAGGTCGCGATTCTTCTGAATCGCCCCCTCGCCTTCCAGCACCTGGATCGACACCGGGCCTGATGTCATGAACTTGATCAGGTCCTTGAAAAAAGGCCGGTCCTTGTGCACCGCGTAGAAGCCGGCAGCCTCCGCTTCGGACAAGAACGCCATGCGCATGGCGACGATTTTCAGGCCCGCGGCTTCGAAGCGCGACAGGATCTGGCCGATCGCGTTCTTCGCGACGGCATCGGGTTTGATAATCGACAAGGTACGTTGAACAGCCATTCGTGCTCCGCTTTTCTTGGGGTTTCGTAAAAATTTCAGAAGGATAGCATTTTCGCTTGATCATAGGAATGAATCCTCGGACGAACAGCAACCGCGGTACGTCAGCCCGTGCGCAGCCGGCCCGCGCCGGCGCAGCCAAATCAGTTCAACCGGTCACCCATTCCACGGTCCAGGAGGCCTCTTCCGGCCCGGCCTGATACTCGGCGGCAGCGCCCAGGCCCGGCACGAACACCAGACGGCTGCCGCAAAAGACCAGCGGCGTTCGTTCACGCAGCCACGGTGCGACATTGGCCTCCTGATACAGCTTTCGCAGGCAACGGTGCGGCCGGTTTGCTGCCAGCGCGATGCGCTCGCCACCACCGCGAAAGGCTACGCTGACTGTGCCCTGCCGTAACTTCTGCGCTGACAAACCGGTGCCGGTCGCGGCCCGAAAACGCAATTCACCCAGCCCCTCCGGCAGCGGCTGCCGCTCCGCGCCGCGCCACTCGGCGCGCCAGCCAGCCGGTAATTCGAGATTCCTGACGGCGTGGAGCTCGCCGCGGTGGCGGCGCAGACTGAACCTGCCGATGTCCACCCTTACCTGTGCGTCCTGCCTCGCCGCGAACGCCTGGCGCAGCGCTTCGCGCAGCATCGCGCGGCGTGGCGGCGGGTAACCCAGATCCGCAATCAGGCAGCGCAACACATTGAGTGCCCGGGAGGCGGGCCAGGACCGCACTGCGTCGAGCGCAATCGCATCGCCTGCCCGCACCGCCGCCAGGTCCTGCCGGCCCAGGATCTCGCTGAGTTCCGCGGCATCGGCCAGATTGCGGCTGGTTCGGGACAGCGTTGACCGGTAAGCGGGGAAGCGCTCCGCGATCACCGGCAATACCTTGTGGCGCAGGAAATTGCGGTCGAAACCCAGCTCCGCATTGGAATCGTCCTCGATCCAGTTCAGCGCATTCGACCTGGCGAACGCGGTGAGTTGCGCACGTGTTAGCGCCAGAAACGGGCGCAACAGCGCCGGTCCGGCGACGCCGAGCCGGCGTACAACCGGCATCGCGCCCAGTCCTTTTGCGCCCGCCCCGCGCAGCAACTGCAGCAGAAACGTTTCGGCTTGGTCATCGAGATGATGGGCCAGCATCAGGTAATCCGCTTTCAGGTCGGCATAAACGGCATACCGCTGCGCCCGCGCTGCCGCCTCGGTGCCAAGGCCGGAGGACCTGTCGACCACCACCGGCTCGACCGTCAACGGCACGCCGAGTTTCTCGCACAAGCCAGTGCAGAACGTAGCCCACCGCGCGGCGTCCGGGTGCAGTCCGTGGTCGACATGGACGGCGCACAGGCGCAGGCGGTACGGCTCCGCCAGGCCGGCCATCACGTGTAACAAGACTACCGAGTCGAGCCCGCCGCTCAGGCCCACGCACACGCTGCAATCCGTCAACCCATGGGCATCGAGTACGCGTCTCGTATGTGCGATGACGTCAGCCATGACGACGGCGCGAACGGTGCCACAAACAAAATACCCCGCCTTGGCGGGGTAGTCTGCGCGGCCTTGCCTGCCGATCAGTCACTGCCACTGAACTTGCCGTATCCGAGCAACCGTTCGAAACGCTTTTCGAGCAGGTCGTCGATCGGCTTGCCTTTCAAGGCTTTCAGGGCATCCTGCAACGACTTCCTCATGATCTGCATCATCGCCTCGTGGTCCCGGTGGGCACCACCCAGGGGTTCGGTGATGACCTTGTCGATCAGGCCAAGCGACTTCAGCCGGTTTGCGGTAATCCCGAGCGCCTCCGCAGCGGTCGAAGCCTTCTCCGCGCTTTTCCATAGAATGGAGGCACATCCCTCGGGCGAAATCACGGAATAGATCGAGTACTGCAGCATCTGCGTCACATCGCCAACCGCAATCGCCAGCGCGCCTCCGGAACCGCCTTCGCCGATAATCGTCACGACAACCGGAACGCGCAACTCGGCCATCGCAAACAGATTGCGCCCGATCGCCTCGGATTGGCCGCGTTCCTCCGCACCAACTCCCGGGTATGCGCCGGGCGTATCGACGAAAGTAAGCACCGGGATCGAAAACCGCTCGGCCATGCGCATCATCCGCAACGCCTTGCGATAGCCTTCAGGTTTGGGCATGCCGAAATTGCGGAACAGCTTCTCCTTGGTATCGCGCCCTTTCTGGTGACCGATCACCATCACCGACTGGCCGCCGAAACGCGCCAGCCCGCCGACGACGGAAGGATCGTCCGCAAACGCCCGGTCGCCGTGCAACTCCTCGAAATCCGGGAACAACGCTGCGATGTAGTCGAGCGTATAGGGCCGTTGCGGGTGCCTCGCCACCTGCGATATCTGCCAGGCCGACAACTTGGCGTATACGTCCTTTGTCAGCGACGCGCTTTTCTTTTGAAGACGCTCGATCTCGGCTGAAATATCGACAGCAGAATCCGCCTGACCGTAGCGCAGTTGCTCGATCTTTCCTTCCAGTTCGGCAACCGGCTGCTCAAAATCCAGGAATGTCGTTTTCATTTGTGCCTATTCTAGAACCAATCCGGCAATTGTCCACGTTCCGGCAATCGCCATCACTTTGGCCATGGCGGCAAGCGCCGTTCATGCCAGGCGCATGCGGGGCCGTTTCCCGCGGTCCGAAACCCCGCATTCGCAACCCCCGTTACGCACCCCGCCGCATCGCCGCCTGTCGGGCCGACGCTCAAAACACCACGCCTTCCCTGCCGCGCGGATCGTTGGCTACCTCACGCTTTCCCGATTTCGAATCGACGAAAACCGCCTGCATATTGCCCCATTTGCGCCGGTACACCTCGACGGTGTGGCCCCGGCGCCTTAGCGCGGCAATCCACTCATCGTCGAATCCGCCGGGTTCGACCTGGATGCGGTCGGGCAGGTACTGATGGTGGTAGCGCGGCAGCCCGACGATGCGCTGCGCGTCGACCTGTCCGCCGGCCATATAGTCGATGATGCCGATCATGACCATGCTGATGATGCGCGAACCGCCCGGCGTACCCAACACCAGCACGCCGCGTTCGTCCTCGACGAAGGTGGGCGACATCGATGACAGCGGGCGCTTTCCCGGCTCGATCGCGTTAGCGGCGTTTCCGACCAGCTTGTAGAGATTGGGCGCAGCCAGCGCGATCGCGAAGTCGTCCATATGATTATTGAGCAAGACGCCGGTGCTGCCGGCCACCAGGCCGGCGCCAAACGGTCCGTTTACCGACAAGGTCGCGGCTACCCGGTTACCCTCGCCGTCAACGATGGAGAAATGCGTCGTTTCCTCTCCCTCCTCGGCGACGTCATAGATCGACGGCAGGTCGGCGCTCGGCGTAGCGCGTTCCAGGTCAATGCTCTTTGCACGGCGCCTTGCGTATTCCGCGGAAGCCAGCCGCGCCACCGGCACGTCGACGAAATCCGCGTCGCCCATGAAGCGCGCCCGGTCGTTATAGGCCCGGCGCATTGCCTCGATGGTGACGTGCAGGCGCGTGTCCGGCGGCAAGGCGCCGGCGTCGAGCGCATCGAGAATCTGCAGGGTCTGGGCCATCACCAGTCCGCCCGACGAAGGCAGCGGCGCCGTCGTGATGATGGCGCCACGGTAGCGAAACCGCAGCGGTTCGCGCTCCACGACGCGATAGTGCGCAAGATCCGCCTGTGTCCAGAATCCACCGTTTTCGCGCACCGCCCGCACCATCTCTTCAGCGACCGGTCCGTGATAGAAGGCCCGGCTGCCTTCCGCGGCAATCGTGCGCAGTGTCGCCGCCAGCTGTGGCTGCCGGATCAACTCGCCACCTTGTGCCGGCGCTCCGTCGCGCAGGAAAATGGCCGCCGTCGCCGGGTCGCGCTTCAGCACGTCGACCATCCAGCCCGATGCCCGGACGTAGCGCGCATCGGCCTCGAAGCCCTGTTGCGCAAGCCGCGTCGCCGGCGCGAGGGTTTGTTTCAACGGCAAGCTGCCGTAGCGTTGCGTGATGTGTTGCAAAGCGGCCGGAATCCCGGGAATGCCGGCTGCCGTTGCGCCGCGCAGCGAACGATCCGCCACCGGCTTGCCATCCTCATCGAGAAACTTTGCGGCGTCGGCCTGCGCCGGCGCTGTTTCGCGCGCATCGACGAATACCTGAAAGCCATCGTCGGCCCGGTGCAGCAGGTAAAAGCCACCGCCGCCCAGGCCGGAGGAGTAAGGTTCGACAACCGCCAGTGCGGCGGTTACCGCCACCGCCGCGTCGAACGCGTTGCCGCCCTGCGCGAGTATTTCGCAGCCGGCATCGGTGGCCAGCGGATGCGCCGATGCAATTGCACAGCCTGCTTGCGCGGCGCGCGCTTCCTGCCCCACGCCGAGGGAAACGAGCACCGCGGCAAGGGCCAGTCCGAGACCGCCGTAAGCGAGGCGGAGCCCGATATTCACCGATCCCCATTTTCTGAGCGTTTTCACTGCGTGAAGTCCTCCTGTGCGTTGCCCCATGGCGCCGCATGTCCGGCGCCCCGGTAGTGCTCGAGTTTGCTGCGGTGGTCAGGCCGCCGTTTCACCGTCACTGTTGTCCGCTGTCCATTCGCGCAACATGCGCGTGCCCACCGCCAACAGGGTCGGGCCAATGAACACCCCGATAAAACCGAAAGACAAGGCGCCGCCGGCCACACCGAGCAGCACGGTTGCGAACGGCAAGCGGCTGCCGCGACTGATCAGCCAGGGCTTGATGATGTTATCGACCCCGCTGATGATGAAGAATCCCCACAACCCCATGAAGATTCCCCATCCCACCGAATCATTCATCAGCAGCCACACCGTCGCCGATACCCATACCAACGGCGGTCCGACCGGCACAATCGACAGGAAGAACACGGCAAGCCCGAGCAACGGAGCGGCCGGAACGCCCGCGAGTGCAAGTCCTATCCCGGCCAGCAGTCCTTGCGCAAGGGCGGTACCGATAATGCCGTATACAACGCTGATGACGGTTCCGCCCGCGACCTCGAACATGCGCTGTGCCCGCTCGCCGGCCAGCCGCGACCCGACGCCGCGCAACTGCGCTGCCACCGACTCACCTTCGCGGAACAGGAAAAACGAAAGAAACACACTGAGCCCGAGTTGTACCAGACCGACGCCGAGGGCTTCACCGACCACCAGCGAAATGCTACGCAGTGTCGGCAGCCACTTGCGTGCTTCCTCAACCAGCGCACTGCCGTCATGGACGAAACTGCGCCAGTACTCGTCCATGCTCCCGCCCACGAGGGGCAGCTGCGACAACCACAGCGGCGGGTCGGGCAATCCGTGATCGATTGCGCTGCGCGCCGCCGTCACGACCAGCACCGAGTTATCCGCCAGCGCTGCCACGACGATGACAAAAGGCGCGACCAACAGGATTCCGATCGCCACCGTCATGATCGATGCGGCCAGGGTGCGCCGCCCTCCCAGCGAGTCTTTCAACCGCGCATACACCGGCCAGGTCGAGAAAGTCAGAATCGCGGCCCACAGCACCGCGGTCAGGAACGGCCGCAGGATTATGAAACAGCCGGCCAGCACCAGCAGGATCAGACCCAGGCCCAATATACGGTCGATAATCTCGGAACGGTTCATCATTCGAATGCGAATCGTGAGTGCGACAGTCTAACGGGTATCGCGACCACGTCGATGCAAAGCGCAATGGCAACCATCGAAATCGCGTTCGCACCACAGCGCATGCAACCTCTCAGAGCTGATCCTCGATCGGCAGCCATGACAGGAGAAAAACAACGGCCCGCCGCCACCAGCCGGCCAACGGTTCGTGCCCGAACCGCTCCCCGTCGGCCCGCCCCTGCTCGTCCCAGACGAGGGCACCTGACTCACCGTCGAGCCGAACCCGGTAGCTGTAGTCGGGAGAAGCCAGGACATCGACGCACTCGCGCACCTGGCCGGCAAAGGCCTCGCTCGAAACCAGCACGCCAATTTCAGTGTTCAGGTTCATCGAACGCGGGTCGAGGTTGAGCGAACCGATGACGACATGCCGGCAATCGAATATGTAGGCCTTTGCATGCAAGCTGCCGCGCCCGTGGCCAAACAGGTGCACCCGCGGCCCATCCCCGGCCGCGAAAGGCTTCACCTCGCGAATCTCCACGCCGATTTCCAGCAACCGCTGCCGGTAGCGCTGATACGCCGTGTGGACCGCGACGACGTCGGTCGACGCGAGTGAATTCGTTACCAGCAGTACCCTGATGCCACGCGCGCGCAAATCCGACAGCACCGCCATGCCCCGTTCGCCCGGGACGAAATACGGCGATACCATCAACAGTTCACGGGTCGCCGACTGCGCCAGTTCGACCAGTTGTTCTAGCGGCGAGGGGTTGTCCGATAACGCACCGGAAATCTTCTCCGGCGCATCCACAATGAGGCGTGCCTGCCCCCACTTCCAGTCCAGTTCGCCGCGGGCAAGGCTGGCAGCCAGGCCGGTTTTTGCCATTTGTGCCTCGAAGTCCGCAATGCGGCGGCGTTTTCCGAGTTGCGCCAACCGGTTGCGAAAGCGCGCGACCTCCGCAGCCGACCGGTTGCCGACACCCACCGATTGCAATGTCCGGGTACTGTCGCTGTTCCAGTACGCGTCGAAGCTGGCTGCGATGTCCGCTACCAGCGCGCCGGTACACAGCGCATCCATGTCGCGGAATCCGAAATCCGCGCTGATGCCGAAATAACGATCCGCAAGATTGCGCCCGCCGATCACGACTATGCGCTCGTCGGCGATGAAGACCTTGTTGTGCATACGCCGGTTGAGTCGCCGCACATTGGCCAGCATGCCGGCCAAGCCGGCAAGCGCGCCGCCGCCATACCCCGCAACCGGATTGAACAGCCGGATCTCCACATTCGGATGCGTATTGAGCAACGCCGATTGCGGATCTCGCCACAAGAGCGGCCAGCCGTCGACCAGCAGCCGCACCCGCACGCCGCGATCAGCCGCCTGCAGGATTGCTGCCGATAACATCGCCCCGGACGCGTCGGCTTTGAACAGGTAGTACTGCAGATCGAGCGTTCTGCGCGCGCGCGCGATCAGGAATGCACGCGCCAGAAACGCCTCGTCACCCGCTGTCAACAAACCGAAACCGGATTGACCCGATTGTGCATTGGCCTGCGAGCCGGCGAGATCATCACAGGTCCATTCGCGCGCTTCGCCGACAACGCCCGACTTGAGAACCCCTTCCAATCCCCTTGCTTGCGCCACTAGGCCTCCCGCTGCCCGGAAGAACGTCTCAAAGAACGCTTGCCAGACGCGGCACGGGCATCAGGGTCGCTGCACGCGAAACCACGCAGCGTACAAGGCGGGCAGGAACAGCAGCGTCAGTGCCGTCGCCGAAACCAGGCCACCCATGATGGCGACCGCCATCGGCCCCCAGAACTCGCTGCCGATGGACAAAGGGATCATGGCCAGCGTCGCCGTCAATGCGGTCAGCACGATAGGCCGGAACCTGCGTACCGTCGACTCGATGATTGCCTCCCATTGACTGTGCCCGGCCGCAATATCCTGCTCGATCTGGTCGATAAGGATAATCGAATTGCGCATGATCATTCCGAACAGGGCGATCACGCCAAGATTCGCCACGAAACCGAAAGGCACGTTCCAGGTCAGCAGAATGATCGCCACGCCAATGAGCCCAAGGGGCGCGGTCAGCAAGACCATGAACGTGCGCTGCATGCTCTTGAGTTGCACCATCAGCAACGTCAGAACCGTCAGCAGCATGAACGGCATGACGTCGATAATCGATTGCTGCCCCTTGGCACTTTCCTCGATCGCCCCCCCCATCTCGATGCGGTAACGCGGCGGCAGTTCGGCGCGCACCCGATCCAGTTGCGGATCGATGCGTTGCGAGATCACGGGCGCCTGGATGTCGCCGCGTATGTCGGCGCGAACCGTCACCGTCGCCTGCCGGTTGCGGCGCCAGATAATGCCCTCCTCGAATCCGTACTCGATGTAGGCGACCTGCGAAAGCGGGACCCACTTGCCGCTCGAGGTCGGGACATTGACCTGCGCGAGATTTCCGGGGTCGATCCGCTCGGAGCGCTCGGCCCGCGCAACGACTTCGATCAACTCGTCGCTTTCGCGGTACTGGGTGATCGCCAGGCCGCTCAGTATCGAATTGAGCACATTGGCAAGGCTCTGGCTGGAAACGCCAATGGCCCGCGCCTTGTTCTGGTCGACGTCGAGACGAATGCTCTTGACTCGCTCGTTCCAGTCCAGATGAACGTTCATCGTATTCGGGTCCGCGCGCATGATCACCGACACGTCATTGGCAATGCGCCGCAGGGTCGGAATGTCGCTGCCGCTCACCCGGAACTGGATCGGATAGCCGACGGGCGGGCCGTTCTCGAGCCGGTTGACGCGGCTGCGCAACAGCGTGAACTCGTTCTCCAATGTGTCTTCGAGCCGCGCGGCGATCCGGTCACGCGCTTCGTTGTCCCTGGCCAGAACGACAAATTGCGCGAAATTCGTATGGTTGAGCTGCTGATCGATCGCCAGATAGAAACGCGGGCTGCCGGCGCCGACGTACGCCACGTAGTTCTCGATATCGCCGTCCCCCCGGAGCTTCTCCTCGAACCGCTTCACCACGTTTTCCGTGGCCTCGAAGGAAGCACCTTGCGGCAACCACAGGTCGACCATCAATTCGGGCCGGTTGGACGACGGGAAAAACTGGTTCTGCACGAACTGGAAACCGTAAATCGACAGCGCGAACACGGCACCTGTCGCTGCCAGCACGGTCTTCCTGTGCGTCACGCACCAGGTCACCAGTTCGCGAAAACGCCGGTAGAAGGGTTTCTGGTAGATGTCGGGATCGTGCCCGGATTCCTTGCTGTAATCGGGGAGCAGCTTGAATCCCAGGTAAGGCGTGAACACGACGGCGACGACCCAGGAAACCAGCAGCGCGATGGTTACCACCGCAAAGATCGAGAACGTATATTCGCCGGCAGATGACTTCGCGAACCCGACCGGCATGAAACCGGCGGCGGTAATGAGCGTGCCCGTCAGCATCGGGAACGCCGTCGACGTATAGACGAAGCTCGCGGCACGAATGCGCTCCCATCCCTGCTCCATCTTCGTCGACATCATTTCCACCGCGATGATGGCGTCGTCGACCAGCAATCCCAGCGCGATGATGAGCGCGCCGAGCGAAATGCGCTGAAAGTCGATACCGTAGAGCATCATTGTCAGAAAGGTCACCGCAAGAACCAGCGGGATGGACAGTGCAACCACCAGTCCGGTGCGAAACCCGAGGCTGAAAAAACTCACCGCCAGAACGATGATGATGGCCTCGGCCAGCGTCTTCATGAATTCGTTCACCGAGCGTTTCACCACCTGCGGCTGGTTTGCAAACTGTTGTACTTCGATGCCGACGGGCAGATCGGCCTGGATTTCCCGGAATGCCGCCTCCAGGTCCTCGCCCAGCTCGAGGATGTCGCCGCCGTCCGCCATCGACACCGCCAGCACGATGGCGTCCTGCCCCATGTAACGGACCTTGGTCACCGGCGGATCGACGTAACCGCGATAGACCCGCGCAATATCGCCGAGCCGGAACAGCCTGCCGTTGGCTTCGATTCCGATTTCGCGAATGCTGTCGACGGAGTCGAAGGCCCCGGATACGCGCAGGTACATCCGGTCCGCGCTGGTGTCGATCAGGCCGGCCGGTGTCATCGCGTTCTGCTGCTGCAAAACCGTCGTGATCAGTTCGGGGCTGACGCCCAGGGTGGACAGTTTGCGGTGCGAAAACTCGACATAGATCTTTTCGTCCTGAGCGCCAATCACCTCGGCTTTGGATACGTTGCGAACCCGCAATATTTCACGGCGCACCGCTTCGACATAATCTTTCAGTTCCGCGTAGCTGAACCCGTCGGCGGTAAACGCATAGAGATTGCCGAACACGTCTCCGAACTCGTCATTGAAGAAAGGCCCGACGACGCCTTGCGGCAGCGTATGACGGATGTCGGAGATTTTTTTGCGCACCTGGTACCAGAGGTCTTGCACCTCGTCCGGCGGCGTTGCGTCGCTGAGCTGAATCAGCAGTACCGATTCGCCGTTACGCGAATAACTGCGAATGAAATCGAGATAGGGCGTCTCCTGCAGCTTTTTTTCGAGGCGTTCGGTGACCTGTTGTTCGACCTGGTCTGGCGAAGCGCCCGGCCATATGGTGCGGACCACCATCACCTTCACCGTGAAGTCAGGATCTTCTGCCTGCCCCAGATTGAAATAGGCATAGATGCCGGAAGCACCCAGCGCCAGCATAAAAAAAAGCACCAGAGACTGGTGCTCCAGCGCCCATTCCGACAGGTTGAACCGTTTCACGGCCCGGCTCCTTCCAGCACGCGCACGGACTCGCCTTCGAACAGCTTGTGTACCCCGGCGCGCACGACCATATCGCCTTCGGCGAGCTCGCCGGTCACCGCCGCCTTGTCCTCGAAGTAACGCACGACTTTCACCGGTACCGCGTTCACACCGCCGCTGGCCGGTTCAACGCGCCAGACGGCGGCATCGTCTCCCTGCTGGAAGATGGCCGTGGCCGGTAGTTGTACCGTGCGCTCGCCGGCAATACCCAGCAGATACACGTTGGCGGTCATCCCCAGGCCGACGCTCCCGTCCGCTTCGATCATGGCGATGCGCACCGCATAGGTACGCGTCACCGGATCGGCAACCGGGCTCACCTCGCGAACACGGCCCCTGAACCTTCGATCGGGCTCGGCCCAGAGCGTGATGAAGATCTCCGTCGCGGCGTCCAGTTCGCCAAGTTTTCTTTCCGGTACGCTGATGGCGACTTCCTTCTCCGAAGTGCGTGCCACCCGAAAAACGGTCTGTCCGGCCCCTACCACCTGACCGACTTCGGCCTCGATGGCAGTGACGACGCCGGCATGATCGGCACGCAACCGCGTGTAGCTCGCCTGATTCTCCGTCACCGCCAGTTCGGCACGCACCTGAGCCAGCTGCGCCTCGGCGACGTCGAAATCCGTACGGCGGCGCTCGAACTCCGCACGGCTGATGAATTTCTGTTCGTACAAGTCCTTGTAACGCGTGTAGTCACCCTTGGCCTGCTTGTAGGCGGCGTCGGCCGCGGCAAGCCGGGAGCGCACGGCTTGCGAATTGAGTTTCTGGTCCTCCGGGTCGAGCCTGGCGAGCACGCTGCCGGCTTTCACCACATCGCCAACGTCAACGAACCGTTCGACAAGCTTGCCGCCGACGCGAAAGCCGAGCGCGGTTTCGTAACGCGGCTTGATCTCGCCGGAATACGCAACCTCCTCGGCTTGCTGGTCGGGGTTGACGCGTACAACGTTGACCGCGCGCACGGGTGCCGGCGGCGCTTCTTCCCCCTTGCAGCCGGCGGCAAGGAGCACAACGATCGCGCCTGCACACAACAGTCTCGCACCCAGCACGGACCGGGCTTCCCTGGTACGCCCTCGTCGCGAGGCCACGATTGGCCGCCGCCCCGACACCGGTGTCAGGGCGGATTCCACCGGGCAGACAGTTGTCGTCGTCAAGACCACAAGGCCTTATTGCTCGAGCAGGCGGTTCACGTCCTGCAAATCGGCTTCGGCAAGACGCCCC
>Ga0209536_100003008_pt1 | contig 27312 bp, 19 predicted proteins | sample DeeMarSeWOR28_12_FD_187461 | JGI IMG/M metagenome (GOLD analysis project Ga0209536, IMG submission 187461) | Marine sediment microbial communities from White Oak River estuary, North Carolina - WOR-2-8_12 (SPAdes) (version 2) | ecosystem: Environmental > Aquatic > Marine > Intertidal zone >... | reverse complement strand
CCGGCGGACCGCCGGGTGCGAGCCTTGGTTCACGTCGTTCGTGGGCTAGACCAGTTGCCACGCCACCGCTCGATCCATGTAGGGGGGTTCGTGCTCACCGAGGAATCGCTCTCACGGGTTGTACCCATCGAGCCGGCGGCGATGAAGGAGCGAACGATTATCCAGTGGGACAAAGACGACCTGGAGTTCGCTGATCTCATCAAGATCGATCTGTTGGGTCTCGGTATGCTCACCTGCCTGGCGAAGACGATCCGTTACGTCCGTGAGATGCGCGGTCAGTCCATCGATCTGGCCCAACTGCCGGCGAGCGATCCCGGGGTCTACAAGATGATCCAGGAGGCGGACACGGTGGGCGTCTTCCAGATCGAGAGCCGGGCGCAGATGAACTCGTTACCGCGTCTAAAGCCCGAAACTTTCTACGACCTGGTAGTGCAGGTGGCCCTCATTCGACCGGGACCTATCCAGGGTGACATGGTGCACCCCTACGTGCGGCGCCGGCGCGGCGAGGAGCCGGTGACGTATTTGCACCCGGATCTGGAGCCGATCCTCCACCGCACGTTGGGTGTGCCGCTCTTTCAGGAGCAGGGTATGAAGGTGGCGGTGGCGATGGCCGGATTCACGCCGGGCCAGGCGGACGCGTTACGCCGGGCGATGGGGTTCAAACGATCGCACGAGGCGATGGCGCTGATCGAGCCGGCGCTCCGCAAAGGGATGGGCGAGCGAGGCATCTCGCAAGCCGTGCAGGACGAGATCGTCAAGCAGCTCACCGCCTTCGCCAACTACGGTTTCCCCGAAAGCCATTCGGCCTCTTTCGCACTACTGGTTTATGCCTCGGCATATCTCAAGCGCTACTTCGCGCCCGAGTTCTTCTGCGGGCTGCTCAATTCCCAGCCCATGGGTTTTTACGCGCCCGGTACGCTGGTCCACGATGCGCGCCGCCATGGCGTCGAGGTCCGGCCCGTCGATCTCGCGTATTCGGCGTGGGATTGCAGACTCGAGCCCGGGGTAGGTGAGGCGGCCGCTGAGTCTCTTCGATGTCGAAGGTCGTGCGGGGCGGGGGTGCCGGGGGTGCCAGGGGTGCCAGGGGAATCACCTTGCTCCATGTCGCGCGAGACCTTGCGGGGTGTGGAGCCCGAAGCGGACTCACCCCAAACAACACGAAGCAAAAGGATCTTCGAGGAGATTTCCCATCGCGAGGGAAGGGCACGGCGTGAGACTCGAGCGGACATTTGGAGCGCCTCGGCCTGGCAGGAATCATTGCCCGACGCAGCGCGACATGAAGCGAGGGGCTCGACGCCGTGCCCGACCAACCACCGTGACACGAAACGAGAAGATGCTTCTGCGATGTTCCCGACCGCCCCAGCGTTGAGAATCGGCCTGCGCTATGTGCGCGGTCTCGGCTCGAAAGCGGAAGCCAAGTTGAAAGCGGCTTGGGAGGCGGGTGGCCCCTTCACCTCGGTGGAGGATGTGGTGAGGCGGTCGGGTTTGGGGCTGCCCGCTCTCAAAACGCTGAGCGAGGCCGGTGCCTTCGACACCTTGTGGGAAGGGCGCGGCAGACGGTCCGCGCTCTGGGAAGTGCTCGCGCAGCTCGCGCGAAAGCCGCTCACGCCGGTGGAATCGAAACGGCGCCCCAAACTGAAGGAGATGAAGCCAGTCGAGCTCGTGGCTGCCGACTACATGACCACAGGATTGTGCACGCACGGCCATCCCATGGAGCACCTGCGAGCCGAACTTCGCGCTGGTGGTGTGCTCTCGGCGGAGGAGCTGAAGGCTGTGCAAACGGGTCGAAAGGTGAAGGTCGCCGGCGTGGTGATCTGCCGGCAGCGGCCAGGCACCGCGAAGGGCGTATGCTTCATAACGTTGGAAGACGAGACCGGTTTCTCAAACTTCGTGGTGTACGCCGACATGTTCCAACGCTACCGCAAAACCATCGTCCGCTCACCCGTATTACTCATCGAAGGAATCGCACAGAACGAGCAAAACGTGATCAACGTACAGGCGCGGCACATACGAGCGCTCGAGCCGCAGGCGGGAGCCGAGGTCATCGAAAGCCACGACTTCCACTGACACGACTCCCACCGCAGCCTCCCAAATAAGCGATTGACAACAACGGCGACTGGCCGGAATTTAGACTTAGGCGCAGTAAACGGTTTCCCAATGTCGATCTACTAACGGTATGACGGTCTACGTCAGCTGGCTCAGCCTCTGGCTGAGCGCACTCATGCTCGCCCTTGTGGCCATGGCGATTCTCGCCGTGCTGCGCCGTCGCCGTCGCCTAAAACCGCCGGTCCAGGCCGGCTGGCTCACCGATCAGATGGTAAGACAGATCATAGAAGTCGGGGCGTTGAGCGAGCGGCAGGTCCCGGAGGAGGCCCTCAATATGGAGGAGATCGCCCGGGAAGAGGATCGCTTCTGGTCGGAGACTTGGGACGACCCCGACCACTACTGGGAATAGTCCGACACGCCGCCGGACCTACTCGTTGAGAGCCTCGATTACCTCTTCGCTCTCCGGGAAGCGTCCGATCTGGAGCTTCGAGAATATCAACTCGCCTTCGCGGCGTATCTCGAAGGCGCCACCGCTGCTCTTGATGAGTTCTACTTCGATGTTGTCGTAACGGCTACGTAGCTGCTCCGCCAAACTGACGGCGCGTGGCTCGTAGTTTCAAACGAAGCAGTATTCGATACTTACATGCATGAGAGCCCCCGAGTGGCTTGGTTAATCCGTCCCTGTTCTGTTGACCCTTGGGACGGGCCGGTCTAATTTGAGCCGCAGTGTGACACTATCGCAAGCGACCAAACGTCCGCCCGGCGCGGTTGGGGAGACCGGTGTTCGGTTGATGAAGGCGCGCGCGGGCATTTCACGTGACCTGAAGAGATGTCTGGATTCCTGAAGAGACTCTTCGGCGGCTCCGAAGGGCATAAGCGCCGAGCTAACTCGGCCACCATTGCGACCAGCGAAGATCTCGGACGTATTGAACGGGAGCTCGAGAAGCTGGGCGGTGGCCGTGATGCCGCTCGTCTGCTCAACCGCGCCGGTGACCTCTACCTGGTGAAAGGCGAGCGGCAGAACGCGCTGAAGCGCTACGGCGACGCGATCGATGCCTATCTACAATCGGGTGAGTACGACAACGCCATGGCGGTTTGCCGCAAGATCATCCGAGTCGTGCCCGAGGTGATTCGCACGCGGCGAACTCTCGCCTGGCTTTGTCTGGGGAAGGGCTTCCTGGAGATCGCGCGCGAGCATATAGATGCCTACACGCGAGCCTCGATCGAGGCTGATCTGGAGCCCCTTGCCGTCCAGCACCTTCTCCTGATGGCACAGTACGTTGACCAATCCGATTTCCGCGAATTCCTGGCCGAGCAGCTTATCGATCTAGGTGACAAAGACGCGGCGGATCGGGTGCGGGAGGGCAATGCGGAGGCACGCGTGCGGGCCGCCGGTTGGTCGCCCGTGGTCTTCGCGGCCATGCTCACGCCCGAAGAGCTGCGGCAAGCCGCGACCGACGGTGTCGAGATCCAGGCGCCTACCGAAGAAGCAGCTGCGGCCGAGCGCTTCAACAGCATACTCATCGATCCCGAGACCGGCTCGCTAAAGACCCCGATTCCGCCGAGCGGCAAGAAGAAGAGCAGCTAGCCCGCGTCTGGTTCCGTATAATAGTAGACGATGGAAACTCACGACGATCTTCGCGCTGAGGTCCTATCGTTCATCCGGCGTGGTCTGGATGCTCCGCCGGGCGAAGGCGTATTCGAGCGTCTGGCGCTGGCGGTCTTCGAGTACCAGCTGTCATCGAACGCGCCATACAGGCGATTCTGCGATCGCCGGAAGATGAGTCCCGGCTCTGTCGCTCACTGGGGCGATATCCCTGCGGTACCGACGGCGGCCTTCAAGGAGGCGGCACTGGTCTGCGGCGATCCGAGCGCGGCCGAGATCGTGTTTCGTACGAGCGGGACGTCCCAGGGGCGTGAACGACGCGGCTCCCACTACATCAGCGACCTGGCTTTGTATGGTGCGGCCGCGCTGCCGAATTTCCGGGCACATCTGCTGCCTGACGGCACACCGATGAAGATGCTCGTACTTGGCCCGACGTTGGACATGGCGCCGGATTCATCGCTGACTTGGATGCTGGATCGAGTCTGTCGCGCGTTTGGCACGAAAGATAGCGCGCATTTTCTGGGCGAAGATGGCCTGCGATTCGATGCTATCATCTCGGAATTGGGCGAGAGCGAGTCAGCGGAACGGCCCATCATGATTCTCGGCACAGCGGCCGCTTTTGCACACCTACTGGACGAGCTGGACGAGCGCGACCGCCGATTCCAACTTCCCATTGGGTCACGCGTCATGGAAACTGGTGGCTTCAAAGGAGCGGGCCGCGAGATACCCCGGGACAAGTTCTACGCGCGTCTGACCCAGCGCCTCGGGTTGTCGGAGCTTTATTGCGTTGCAGAGTACGGAATGACGGAAATGTGCTCGCAGTTCTACGACAACGTCCTATATGAGCGGGCGCGGGGGCATAATCCTGCACTCCGTTACAAGGTGGTACCGCCATGGGTGCGTACGCAGGTCGTGGATGCAGAATCGCTGGAACCATTGCCCTCCGGTGAGGCCGGGTTGCTGCGTCACTTCGACCTGGCCAATCTTCATTCCGTGATGGTAATCCAGACCGATGACCTGGGCATTGCGAGCTCCGAAGGATTCGAGATACTCGGTCGCGCCTCCGGCGCCGAGCTCCGCGGATGCTCTATTGCGATGGATCAATGGCTGACGGCCCAGCGCTGAGCGGCTACTGGTTGCCGGACCTGCCCGGCTTGGACCTCGAGGTGTATGAACGGCCGCTGGGGCCCGGACACGTTCCGCTGCGCCTGCCGATGCTCACGCCCCGCGCGCTGAGGCAGATACTCACGGCCCTCAAGGCCAACCGTGCGGAGTTTCTCGCCCGCCGGTCGCTGTTGGAGATCGTCGCCGCGATCGACGCTGCGGCGCGACGACTGACGACTCCGGGTGACGCGTATTACGACGAGTTGGTCACGGTCCTGCCACAGCTCACAGGGTACTCGGTTCGGATGATCGAGATCGGCCTGGAGCGAATGGGGGCCGCCTGGAAGGCGGAGGCCCTGCACGGCAGCCTCGAGGGCGAGTTCGGGACCGTGGATGTGCTCGATGACTTCCAACCACGAGAACCCCGGGGCTTCCAGCGTGCGTTTGGTGCGCCACTCACCACTCACATCTTCAGTGGCAACATCCCCGGCGTGTCGGTGGCCAGTCTGATCCGCGCGCTGTGTGTGAAGTCCGCTGCATTCGGCAAGACGGCGGCGGGCGAGCCGTACTTCGCCGTATGCTTTGCCCGGGCTCTAGCGGCGGAAGATCCGGAACTGGCGAGCTGCTTGGCGGTGACCTACTGGCCGGGCGGGTCGGAAGATCTGGAAGCGGTCGCTTTTTCGGAGGCTGGGGTGGTGATCGCCTACGGCGCTGACGAGACGGTGAGTGGTATCGCCAGCCGCGTTCCTCCGAGCGTGCGCTTCATCGGATACCGCAACCGGCTTGGTGCCGCGCTCGTGTCTCGAGGCTCGTTGAAGCGAGCGGATGTGCCGTCACTCGCGCGGAACGCAGCGCTCGATGTGGTCACTTTCGACCAACAGGGATGCGTTTCGCCGCACACGATCTATGTAGAGACGGGCGGCGAGACCGAGCCTCTCGATTTCGCGAGGGAGTTAGGTGTCGCGTTGGGGGAGCTCGCCGTCGAGATCCCGCGTGGAACGATGGCGCCCGGCGAGTCCGCGCTCATTCATCAACTGCGCGCTCAAGCCGAGATGCGGGGTGCCACCGTCTTGGCCAGCGAAGGAGGCACCGAATGGACGGTGATCCTGGAAGACCGAGTCGAATTCGAGCCGTCTCCGCTCAATCGGGTGATCCAGGTCCAGCCGGTGGGCGATCTATCGGAGGCCGTGACGGCCCTTGAATCCATCGGCCGTCATCTGCAGACGGTTGCGATTGCGGTCGCGGCGGATGAAGTGAGCGCGCTGGCGGCGCGACTGGGAGCGATTGGTGCCACGCGCCTGGTAGCGGTGGGGGAAGCGGCGTGGCCGGCTCCGCACTGGCACCACGACGGCCGATTCCAGTTTCTGGACCTGGTCCATTTCGTTGACCTGGACACGGACTAAGCGACGGCCCTCACTCGGCTGGGTATTCCCTGACTTCCTGCCCCTCGATCCTTCCCAGACGCACGAGAATGGTGCCGCCGATGATACCGCTCGCCCCGGCCAATTGTAGCCAAGTGGGAGTCTCGCCGAGCGTCAGCCAGGCGATCACTAGTGCGACCACGGGAATGAAATTGGCATACACGGCAGTCCGCGTGGTACCGATCTGGCGGATACTGTAGTACCAGATGAAATAGGAGAGCGCGATGGCAAACGCGCCGCTGTAGAGAAGTGCTACCCAGGAGATGGATCTGACGGCGGCCCAGTCTTGCGCCAGAAACGCCGGCACCGAGACGGCCAGCAGAGCCAGAGCCCCTATCCACATCGTGACGGCTGTCACGGGTAGCGCTCCATAGCGGCGCACCAGGGGAGCCGAGCCCACGGTGTAAGAAGACCACGCAAACGAGGCAGCCAGGGTTGTGAGGTCGCCGCGCACGGTGTCCGCGCTGAACGCTACCGCTTGAGTTCCGCCCCAGACGACGAGGGCGATCCCGGCGAAGGACAGGGCGACGCCGGCCAGGGCCATCGCAGCGATCTTCTCCTGACGAAACAACATTGAGAGCACGGTGGCGAACACTGGAGTCGTGGCCAGCATCAGGGCAGCGTTCCCCGCCAACGTCCAGTCGATTCCGTAGATGAAGAGGACCTGGTAGACCGTATTGCCGAGAAGCCCGAGGCCGATGAGTGCCGGCCAGTACCGTCGGTCGATCGTCGCCGTTCGACCGCCGACCTTGACGGTCACCCAGAGGATCATCGACGCGATGGCGAAGCGCAGGCCGTTGAAGGCCAGGGGAGACATATCCCGCAGTGCGAACTTGACCACGGAGAAGTTCGAGGCCCAGATGAAGATCAGTACGGCCAGAGCGATGTAAGTCGCGTTGTGAGAAGTACTGGGCTGGCTTGGCTGTCGCTTCGTCACCGACGATCCAATATTACTGTTGCCTATGAACGATCCCGCGGCCACCAATAGGTTCGACGTCCATGCGCTCCGCAGCTCCGAGTTCCCGTGGCTGGCAGAGCGGGGCTCCGTCTATCTGAACTCGGCCTCGACGGGTCCGCTACCGGAGCGAACTCGGCGCTCGATCGGCCTGCTGGCCGAACGGATGTGCTCTCCCGACTATAAGCTCTATGACGATCACTTGGCGATACCGGCCCGCTCCCGCGAGCTCTGTGCTGAGTTGATCGGAGCCCGACCGGACGAGATCGCCATCGGTGCCAACACGAGCTTTGGTCTGAACCTGGCCGCGTCCGCACTCCCGCTCGAGCAGGGCGACCGTGTGCTGCTCATGGACGGTGAGTTTCCGGCCAACGTCTATCCGTGGCTCAATCTCGAGCGGCGCGGGATTCGCCTCGAGTGGATCGGCCGGGGCCCCGGTGGCCTGCCTAACGAGGAGGCGGCCCTCGAGCGGCTGACGCGCGGTGACGTCCGTGCGTTCGCGGCTTCGTCGGTCGGCTTCTCGACGGGTTACCGGCTCGACCTCGAGACGATATCCAACGAATGTGCGCGGCACGGAACCTACTTGGTGCTGGATGGAATACAAGCACTGGGTGCGGTTCCCTTAAACGTGGCTGACACGCGCGTCGATATCGTGGCGTGCGGTGGTCAGAAGTGGTTGCTTAGTCCTGCGGGCTCGGGGTTCGCCTACGTAAGGCACGAGCTGATTGATCAGCTCGTGCCTGCGACCGTCGGTTGGCTCAGCTACAAACCTTCGCAAGACTTCGGCAATCTGCTGGACTACGCGCTTGAGCCGCTCGACGATGCACGCTGCTTCGAGCTGGGGTCGTACGCGTTCTCGAATCTGGATGCACTGAACCACTCGCTGTCGCTGCTTCTCGAATTGGGCGTTAGCCGCATTGAGCAGCACGTGCGCGATGTACAGCAGCCCCTGATCGACTGCGTAGAAGCTCATCCGGATTTCGAATGGGTCAGCGATCTGAGTCTCGCGCGTCGTTCCGGCATTCTAACCTTCCGAGTCCCGGATATTGCGACCGCTCACGAACGCCTCCGCACCGCGGGCGTAACGCTATCCGTGCGCGAAGGTGCCATACGCGTCGCCACGCACTGTTTTAACTGTCGGGAGGATATCGACTTCATGATCTCTGTTCTGAAGAGCGTATGAACGCTACGCATGCGGTCGTGCGGGCGCCGCTGGTCCCTGTCAGGAGCAGGCCCGAAAACAGTGGCGAGCAGACTTCGCAGCAGGCTCTGGGCGCCGTGCTCGAGATAGTCGAACAGGCCGGCGACTGGACGCTGGGTCGGAGTGACGACGGCTACGAAGGCTGGATCAACGTCGGTGGCCTGATTCTCTGCGGTGCCGAACGGGCGGTAGCTTGGTGGGACGACGTGGGAGGGAAGCCTGCGCTGGTGCTCGATGCGGTTGTGGTCGCCGAATCTGGAGACTCTATAGTCCGGCTGCCCTGGGGCGCCTGCGTCGCGCTGGACGGATCGGTCGCGCGTCTTCCCGACGGTCGCAGCGGCCGACTGGCCGACGGTGACTGGGTCGAGTGGGAGAGTTTGGGGGGCAGCTACCCCCAAGAAGGTTCGGCGGTCATGGCGACCGCGAAAGAGTGGACGGGTGTGCCTTACGTTTGGGGCGGTGTCACTCGCTGGGGCGCCGACTGCTCGGGCTTCGCCCAGGCCGTCTATCGCGTCCACGGGTTTCTGCTTCCGCGAGACAGCTACCAGCAGGCGGAGATAGGCGAGCCGATCGATGCGGGCGCCAAGTTCGAAGGTGCACAGCCCGGAGACCTGCTCTTCTTTCGAGGCCGCGAGTCGTCGCGCGTCGTGCATGTGGCGTTTTCGCTGGGCAGGTCGAGGATACTCCACGCCGCGGAGTCGAATGGATCGGTGAAGGAAGACGATCTGCGTGGAAGTTCCGAGCTCGAGGTCTCGCTGGCGAAGCGACTGGTGAGTGTGAGGCGGCTGTTCTGGCTCAGTGCCTGAGACCGACGACGCTGTAGCCTTTCTCAGGCCCTTCCCAACGCAAAGTGATGACTGCCTCGCGTTTCACTCGCCGGCCATCACGCTCGACATCCACTTTCAAGGTGGCCGTAGCTCGATCGCCGTCGATGCCCGCTAATTGCTGGTTGGATGATTCGAAGGGGATATCCAGCGACTGACGCTCGCTCGAGCCCGCGACGGTCTCGCCTTCTGCCTCGATATCCAGGTAGACATCGTTGAAGGTCCAGATGTAGCGCGTCTGGGCGTCCGTATAGAGACCTGTCGCGATCCCCAGATCGTCGAACGAGATTTCGAGCCGCGACGACCCCGGGCCAGCCGATCTTGTAGATACATTCTCGATGGGAGTCACCTTCGAGTACCAGTATGCCACTATCTTGTCGCGCCGCGCCTTGAGTATGTCCACCAGAACATCTCGGGCTTCTTGGACCGGTAGCCCACCTTCGGAGACAGCGGCGCGGATATGGTCATCGCTGAAGGCGCCGACTATCTTCGCGCCCCAGTAGGCATCGGCTGGAGTGACCAATCGGAACGCTCCATTCGGCCAGTTGGCTCGCCATTCACCGGGGGCAAAGCTCTCGACCGGTATCCAACCTATCGACGGGTGAATGATCTCGTATTCCTCGTTCTCCCAGCCCTTGTTGTAAAAGCCGAGGGTCAACATGCGGGCCAACGACGGCCAGAAGGCGAAGTTGTACTCCTTGCCCTCGCGGGGTTGGTGTGGGCGAACAGTTCCGCTGCCCAGCGTCGCCGCGAAGTCGATGAGGTAGTGCCGAACGTATCCGGGCGGGTCGATGAAGACATCGAGGGTGTTGGCGAAGCGCATGTCGACGTGGTTCAACCAGGACGACACCACGTAGAGGCCGCGCAGTTCGCGTCGGTGCTGATGGAGGTAGTAGTCGTTGGGATCATCATTCCGGACCCCTTCGAAGAAGAAGGGGTCCATCGGCCGTCCCGGAACGAACTTGCTGGCCAGTGCCAGGAAGCGACCATCGGGCAGCGGGTCCGTACTAGAGAGCACGTCTCGAATGTCGGCGTAAGTCATCGTGCGCTCACCGCCGCCATCGGCTGGGATCTTGGCTTCGGGGTGCAGCACCAACTTGCTCGAGTCGAATACGACTATGAAATCCTCGGGTGTATGGTAGCCGGCGGCGTGGAACAACCGGGAGGTGATGACACCGGCTGCGCTGGCCAGGTGTAGGCTGCCGATCGGGTCGAACTTGACCACGAACGTGTTGCCTCGCGCATCGCGAACGTTGAAGCCCGGCGAGATGCCGGCGGCCTTGCCGGCCACGGCGGTGAGCACGTCGCTGGTGTCAAGGCCGACGGTCGTCGGCCCGCGGGCCACGTCTTCCGGTGTCATGTCTCCCCTGGTGATTCGGTGCTCGTACCACGAAGAGTTCACTACATCGTCGAAGCGCGTGATGTTGAGCGCCTCCGCCTGCGCTCCGAGCAGGCGCTTGAAGCTGAACCCGTATCCGATCTCGCCGCCAATCGACGCCTTCAGCAAACGGGTAACCTCGTTGATCGCACGTTCCTCGGGTTGGAGCGAGGGCAGCGTGTCGATATATGCGATCGGCTCGAGCGGCAGATCGATCGTGGAACGCGACGACCCGCAACCCGCCAGAGCCACGCTGCCGGCGAGGAACGCGAAGCGTGTATTCCGCCGCATCCTGCGGTTGCGGTTTCTCGACATCGTCAACATCAGAACGCGGTCTCGAACCTAACGCGGTAACGGAAGCCGTCGGATCCGTACGCCAGGTACGTAACGAGAAACGCCTCCCGAGCCGTGATAAGACGGAACCCGAATCCGAAGCTGCGCTTCTGATCGCTCCAGCTGATCTTGTCGATGCGTTGTTGGACTTGACCCGAGTCGAACAGGAAGAAGCTCTCGACGCGGGAGCGACCATGCAGTTCGCGCCAGACCTCGTAGCGCCACTCCGTCATCAGCGCTGCCATGTCATTGTCACGGAAACGGTCCTGATGGTGCGCGCGCCCACCCCATACGTCGCCCACTCGCGCGAGGTAATAGAATGGTACCGCATCGCCGCTCACGCCGCGGTTTACCTGAGATCGAAGCTGGAACGCGAGTTCCTGGCGAGGGTTCAACGGAATGGCGCCCTGCAGGATCAGGTTGATGCGATAGAAGTCCGAGTCCGTGCCGTTGACGCCGACGAAGTAGCCGCCACCGATCGTGAACAAGAGCCCGCGCCGTTGGAAACCCACGGCTCTGGTGAAGTCGAACGTCCCGGTCATATCGGCCACGAGGTACCGGACTCGCTCGTTGACCCCGTAAAGAGAGTCGAACTCGGGAACGTCTTGCATGTTGGTCGAGCGTCCTTTGCTGCGATCGACCCGATTGTCCTCCCATGCCAATTCGCCCGTGAACACGATACGCCGCTGCGCAGTGCGGCCAATCGCCGCGACCCGCTGCTGGTCCCACTGGTAGTCGGTGACGGCGCCCTCCAGCGTGCTAGGCCCGATTCCCCAGAAGTGGGGCGCCGCGTTGCGCTGAAACGTGTAGGAGGTTCGAAGCAGTCGAGCGCGGGAGTCCTGGAGCTCGAGACCTCCGCTGAGTCGGGCCGACGTGCGTATGGAGAACGCCGCCTCGAGGAAGAGAGGTCTCAATCCAACGTACTCGACTTGTGCCGCGACGCCGCTCCGCGGTCCGATGGACCCAAGGCCGGGGCGGAATCCTGCGTCGAGCATGCTCTGCACGAGAGGCGGTACACCTTGCGGCTCGCCAGCGGTGGCCTTACCGATGAGCTCGGCAGCCCCGATCCCCACTAGCCGCAGTGGAAGGACGAGTACGCGAAAAGGTAACGCGATCGCGTCGAGCACACCGAAGGGCGGTTCCGCCGGCGGCCTCTGCAGCGACGCACGGATCGCGTCAGCGCTGTCCGTTGACACGGGCCCGGCGCTGTCTGGAGATGCCGCTTCTTGGCTGCCTCGGCCTTGTGCACGAGCCGGCGGATCGAAGAGAACGAGTCCGGAAAGCACGATTAGGACTGCGGCGCTGGCCCGCCTGTAAGGTCGCGTCTTCAGTCTTCCTCTTCTTCCAGTATTTGCTTGAGGGCTTCCCGGTCCGGTATCTCGGCGAACAATGTGGCTCCGGTGATCATGAGATCGGAGACTACTTCGTCCAGCGGCCTCAACGACTTCTCGCGCTGATACTCGCTGACGTCGCCGATGAACGGCCACAGCTTCTTCCGCACAGCCACCGGCAGTACTTGCTCGAGGTACTCCAGAGAGAAACTCTTGAGCCGCTCATCGTCAAGGATGATACCGTTGAACGCCGCGCGTACGGCTTCGGGTTCCATGACCAGGCTAAGCAGGCGGAATGTGTGCTCGAGGCTCAACTCGCCGCGCACGCCAACGCGCTTCGAAACCAACGCGTCGTCGTCGGGCGCCTCGTCCAGGAGCTTCTGCATCTCCCAGACCGGCCGCCCGCGGCTGACCTCCGATTCGATCGCCCCCCAAACCAACGGGACCTCATCGCGCTCGGAGCTTGGCAGACCGCGCCTGCGGCGGCGTACTAGCGCGATCGCCGCGCGATAACGGACCTCAAAACGGTCGGCACCCAGGGCGTCCAGCAAGGCATCGTCGGCCTCGACTCCTCCCATCCGCGCCAGTACGCGCGGCACCCTCCGGCGGATTACGAAGTCGGCGCCCTCGTCGGCGAGCACGCGGGTCAGATACGGGACGGCGAGATCGCCGGCCGTCATGAGAGCGAGGGTCACACGGTCGAACAGTGGGTCGCGGGCCAGCAGGCGCGAGAGTTCCGGAAGGTAGCGCTCATCCCAAGTCAGCGTTTCCTCGAGAGCACTGGCGACGGTAGCCAGGTCTGGCGACCTGAGTCGCGTAAGCAGCGGGTCGCCGCCGCCCGACTGAGGTGCCTCGCTCTCTGGCTGAGCCGCCGGACTCCCGAATAGCGGTTCGCCGCCCTCGTCGACGAGCGCCTGAATATCGAGGCGCGTGAAAGTCCCGCTCAGCAAGTCTCTTCCCTCGAGGTGCGCGGCGGCGGCAAGGGTCCGAGCATCTGAGCCGCTCAACTGCAGTTGTTCCTTGACTGTGCTGAAGTACTGGCGTCCCATCTTGCGGCTCAATATCAGCAGAACGCCCGATAGCCCGATGATGAAGAGGGACAGGTAGCGGAAGGAGAATCCCGAGAGCGTGACGAACAGGAAGATTAAGGCAGCGCCGACGCCTTCGCCCAGCGCATCCAGGACCGAGTCAATGAACGTCTTGGTCTTGCGCCTCAGTAGAGAAGGCACGGGAACGTAGAGCACCTCCAGTGCTGATCGATATAGCGATTTCCTCAGCGTGGCGTCCGCACCTCGCACGGCGGTTACCAGGATGAGGCTGGGGATGATCAACATGCCCACGGAGCCCAACAGGAGAGTCAGTGGAAGCACGGCGAGCGTCCAGGCGACGCCAGCCCACCCCAGAAAGCGCGAGACGATCGCCAGCTGGATGAACAGCGCCGCCGCGCCCGTCCAACCGTAGAAGGCACCGAAGAAACTGGTGAGTCGTTCGGGTGTGTCGAAACTTGCCTGCGCCAGAGCTTTGAACTGGTAGTCGAGTAGTGCCGTGGCGACCCCTACAAAGAAGATGATCCAACCGATCGTGCGTAGGTGGGGTGACTTCCAGACCGCAGCGGCACTCTTGAGCGTGGAAGATTTCTCTTGTTTCGCCGAGGAAGCGACAACGATCTTCGGTAAGAGCTGCAGCGCGCAGAAGAACAGCACGAGAAGCCCAACCAGCAAGAGTTGCAGCCACGCCGGTGTGAATTGGCGCGTGAGCCAGATCAGGAGACTTCCCATCACCATCGCACCCGCCGTTCCACCGGAACCGATCAAGCCGAACAACCGCTTGGCGCCGCGGACGGGAAAGAACTCTGAGGTGACGACCCAGAAGCCCGAAGTCAGCAGGAGGGTCCCGAGGGCCGTCCAGAGATAGAAAGCTACGATTGCGGTGCTGCGTATTTCCGCGAAGACGCCCGCCACAGCCAGTGCCCACAGCGCTATCAGTCCCGAGGCAAGGATGAACAACAGCGCGACGAGGACCTTCTTGGGAGAGTACCGTGCAAGCATCTTCGAGAATGCCCCCACGGTGGGGATGCTGAGAATCGCCACTGCACCGGTGATGTAGGGCAGCGTTCTCACATCGAAGGCGCTGAGGTAGAGAGCTTCCCGGAGCGAGCGGGCGAGCACCAGGAACGCCATGACCACGAACGCGCCCAGGAACGACAGGCTGACCGTGCGCACCTCGTTGGGGCGAACATCCAGCCAAGTAGCCAGTCTCTGGAGCAAGTTCACGATCTATCGCTACCCCGCCACCGACTGCGTGGGTCTCTTGCTGATCATCCAGCAGGCCACGCCGCCCAGGCAATACAAGTCGGACCTGCCGTCGACCTTTTCGCTTCCGATAACGGTTTCGCGTCTTGCCATAGCTCGGAATGTTATGCGAGTTGGTGCGACGGGTCTACTCCCGGTCGTAGGCAGACGCGACGTCGAGCGGAGGGGCCGGGCCTAAGGCTCGTAGATGAACTGCGAGATCCCTCTCTTGGAGAGATCTTCCCCGTTGTCCGGCAACTCATCGGCAGCGGGAACCTCGACTGCGAGGCCATGAAGGTCCCACCATTCGTTCGCCTTTGCCTGAGTCCAGGGATTCTCGAGAGGCACCTCGAGCAGAGCAGCCTCCAGGTCAGCCGCTGTTTGGTAACGGTCCTCCGGGTCCTTCTCCAGGCATCTCAGCACGATGGCTTCCAGCTCCGCCGGGATCGGCAGCTCGGAGACATGAGACAGCGGAGAGGGCGTCGCCTTGAGATGATCGATCATCAGTTCCGCGCTGGTGACGGCGTCGAACGGTGGCCTGCCGGTGAGCATGAAGTAGGCTACGGCGCCCAGGCAATAGAGATCCGAGCGCGCATCGATATTCTGCGCGCCTCTGATGGCCTCCGGCGAAATGTAGCGCGGCGTCCCGAGCGCGATGCCGGTCTTGGTGAGGCGCACCGTTTCATCCGCAGTCACCTGTTTAGCGAGCCCGAAGTCGAGGACTTTGACGAAGTCGCATAGACCGCCGCGTTGAGTGAGGAAGATGTTAGACGGTTTGATGTCGCGATGAACGATGCCACGAGCGTGTGCCTCGCTCAGTGCGCTGGAGACCTGGGCCATAACGAATACCCCGCGGGCAGCCGTAACGGGGCCGAAACGATCTACGAGCTTCTGGAGGTCCAGCCCGTCCAGGTACTCCATCGCATAGTAGAAACGGTTATCGGGAGTATGGCCGAAGTCGAAGATCGTAATCGTATTGGGGTGGCTGAGCGTAGCTGAGAGCTGTACCTCGCGCTCGAACCTCTGCACCGCCGATTGCTGATCCTCTCCCGCCACCCGCATGACTTTGACGGCGGTGGGCCGCCGAATCAGCGCATGTCGCGCGCGGAACACCTGACCCATGCCGCCCTCTCCCAGCTCTTGCTCTACGATGTAGTTGCCCAGACGGCTCGCCTGGTGGGCGGTCTGACGCAAGCTGTAGAGCATCCGACTGGCCACGTGGGCGACAAAGGCCAGCACGGTGATCCCGGTCGCGCCGCTGAGCAGATAATCTCGAAATGCGACGAGGTTTCCACGTTCAGCCCAATAGGCCTGTGCCTCCGGGACCAGGGCGTAGGTCAATACCGCCGAGAGCAGGAAGGTCACGAGGGCCAGGACTCCCAGCATGATGGGATAACGGGCCGGCGAAGGAATGAAGACTGCGTAGAGGAACAGCGCTAGAGAGATGACGAGATAAGGCTCATCGTCCGGGGTGACGGATGCCGACAAGGGAACTAGCAGCACGAGAACGACCACGACGACCCCAAAGGCCAGTAACTGAAGTCGAGGCGCCGTGCACTTAGGGGCGAACGTGAGACCGAACGCGATGGCGAAGACGGCCATGATCGTGATGCGCATCAGGTGTTCCCAGGGGGCCAGTCCGCCCGGAATGGCTGGAGGTATGTTGACCAAGAAGCGGTAGACTAGGGCTGCGAAGGCTGCGACGAGGAACACGACGATCAGCATCAACCGGGTTCTCTGTCGCAGCAACTCGCGCAGCTCCTGCTCGAAGGAGCCGCCGGTGGCGCTGGTCAGCGGCGATGCTTTCTCGATCGCGTGTGTCTGGGGCATGGCATCCACTCTGTGGCCGGAGAACGCTCGAATGATCAGCCAAATATGATGAGGAAGGTCCCAGTCTCCAAGCCGCGGCTTCCGCCTCAGTCGGGGCCGCAGCCCGCGCTTGTGCGAGGGGTCTCGGAGCATAGCTTCTTGCGGTGGAACGTCCAGAGCTAGTCAGTTTGTTATTGGAGGTAGAGACGATGAAGTCAGGTAGTGTCGCCATAACCCTCGTCGCCTTGGCCATGGCCGGCTGTGGCTCGTCCATGAAAGTGGAGACCGACTTCGACCGCGCGGCGACGTTCACGGATCTCGAGACGTACGATTGGGCGCCGCCGGAGTTGGCAGGACAGCAAGGCGCGGCCAATCCCCAGTCGGAGAGACGAATCATCGCGGCCGTCGAACGAGAATTGGGTGAGAGGGGCTACCGCAAGGATTCCGATGCTCCGGATTTCTTGGTGGGATTTGTTGTCGTAAGAGAGGAGAAGATCGATCAGCAGACGGTCCTCGCCGATTCTGTGTTGGGTTATGTGTCCGCCGAAACAAGAATGCGCACGTATGAGGAGGGCATGCTGGTCCTATTCGTTGCGCGGGCAGACGACCAGAAGGTGATCTGGCAGGGCGCAGCCACGGAGACGTTTCAGAGTCCAAGTCGTGAAGAGGTGGACAAGGCGATCGACGAAGCTGTGAAGAAGATCTTGTCGGGTTTTCCGCCGGGGTCATGATGGTTCCGGGTCATGGAGGTTGTTCAAGTGAAAGCTAAGTTTGGTTTCGCACTGATTCTCGTATTCTCGGTGGCCATGGCGCTCCCGGTCGAGACGGCGGCGCAGCGTTCTCGCGACGGCTCGCTCTCCGGTCTGAGAGACCTGAGCGAGTACTTCAAGGAGCTATCGGAGCGGGTCAGCCCGGCTGTAGTCGCGATACTGGCCACGGGCTATCAGCCACTGCAGCAAGGCGATGCTCCGGGCACGGGTTTGCTGACGCGGCGGCAGGTGGGTGGGTCGGGCGTAATCCTAGATCCGAACGGCTACATCGTCACGAACCTCCACGTCGTGGACGGCGCCGGTCGAATCCGGGTACGACTTCCCATCCCGGTGGATGAAGGCATACCGGGCCAGTCCATTTTGAAGACACAGGGCAAGATCGTCGGTGCGCAGATCGTCGGCGTCGATCGCGAGACGGACCTTGCCGTCTTGAAGGTCCAGGAGAGTGGATTGCCGTATCTCGATCTCGGAGACTCGGACGAAGTGAGGACCGGCCAACTGGTGTTTGCATTCGGCAGTCCGTTGGGCCTCGAGAACTCGGTGACGATGGGAATCGTCAGCGCGGTGGCGCGGCAACTGCGGACCGAAGATCCGATGATCTACATCCAGACCGATGCGCCCATCAATCCGGGCAACAGCGGTGGCCCGCTCGTGAACGCTGAGGGCGATATCGTCGGTATCAACACCCTGATCCTTTCGCAGAGCGGCGGCAGCGAAGGCATCGGCTTCGCAGCGCCCAGTAATATCGTGCGCAACGTGGTCCAGCAGATCAAGCTGGCGGGATACGTGCGCCGCGGAGAGATCGGCGTACACGCCCAGACCATCACACCAACGCTCGCCACCGGAATCGGTTTGACCCGCGACTGGGGGGTCGTGCTCGGCGACGTTTACCCCAACAGCCCGGCCGAACAAGCGGGGCTTCGGACCGGAGATATCGTCCTCTCGGTCGAGGGGAAGGCGATGGAGAATGGGCGCCAATTCCAGGTGAACCTTTACGGCCTGCCCGTCGGGGAGCGGGTCAGCGTAGAGATCTTGCGGGGCACGGAGACCCTGACGGTGCAGGTCCCCATCTACGAGCGCTCGGACGACGTCAATCGCTTCACCTTCATGGTCAGTCCGGAGGAGAATCTGGTCACGCGCCTGGGGATTCTGGCGATCGACCTCAGCCCACAGGCGATGGCGTTACTGCCCGGGTTGCGGTCCCAGTCCGGCGTGCTCGTCGCCTCGCGCGCTCCGGACGCGACGTATGGACGCGTGGCCCTGGCACCGGGCGATGTGATCACGTCTATGAACGGAGAGCCCGTCACCAGCCTGGCTCAACTGCGGGCTGCGATCGAAAGCGTCCGCGTGGGCCAATCGGTCGTCCTGCACGTAGAACGCCGCGGCCGCCTCGAGTTCATGGCGTTCGAGATGGAGTGACGGCCTAAGAGCGCGTCGTGACCGTGTCTTGAAAGGCCGCCGCCGCCGCCCGTTTTCCTCGATCCACGTGCCCACGTCCGCGCAGGCCGCGAGGGCTTCCCACAGCTGGCGACGGGTCGCAGAAACCTGACGAAGTCTTATTATATACCGTCCAGAAACAGCCTACAGGCGCCGCTTTGCGTCCATCTCGTTTCCGGGAGGTCAGCATGGAACAGGTCAGTCTTGTCTCGCTGTGGTTGCCGATACTGCTCTCTGCGGTGATCGTGTTCTGCGCGGCTTTCGTCGCCTGGACTATCCTGCCCCACCACCGTTCTGACTGGGTGGCGGTCTCGAACGAGGAATCGCTGCTGCAGGCAATCCGCGGCCTGAACCTGGCGCGGGGGCAGTATGTGTTCCCGAACGCGATGACGCCGGAAGGTGCGAAAACTCCGGACGCAAAGGCCAAGCTCGAGGAAGGGCCGGTGGGCTCGCTGGTCGTTCGTGGGGCGCCCAACCTGGGTAAGAGTCTGCTGCAGTACTTCGTCTTCACACTGGGCGTCTCCTTCATGGTCGCGTACGTCGGCTACGCGGCGATACCGGTGGGCGTCGAGTACATCACGGTCTTCCGCGTGTTGGGGACGGTCGCCTTTTTAGCGTACGCCGCCGCGGAGATTCCCGCCGCCATCTGGTTCGGCCACACGTGGAGCAGTACGTGGAAGGCCGTGATCGACGGGCTGGTGTTCGGGCTGCTCACGGGCGGAGTGTTCGGGTGGCTGTGGCCCGCCTAGGCTCTGCTGGCGGAGAGCGTTGGCGGACGCTACCATAGTTTCCGCCCTGTTGAAATCGCCATCTTGATTCGGGCTGTAAGGCCGTATCGTTCGGAGGGACGACCATGAGATCTTCGCACGCCAACACCCGTATCGTCTTGAGTCTCACGCTAATCGCGTCGCTCGGTTGGACCGGTGGCACGTCCAAAGCGTGGGCGCAGGGCTCGGATGGCTACGATCAGAGCCTGTTCAGCGCGCTCGAGTGGCGGTCGATCGGGCCCTACCGCGGTGGTCGATCGGTGGCGGTCGCCGGCGTGGTCAGTCAGCCGTACGTCTACTACATGGGCGCGACGGGAGGCGGTGTCTGGAAGACCACGGACGGGGGTGCGGTGTGGGAGCCGGTGGCCGACGAGTACCTGAGCGCCGGGTCGATCGGTGCCATCGCCGTGGCGCCGTCCGACCCGAACGTGGTGTATGTCGGAACCGGGGAAGCGTGTATTAGAGGCAATACGTCGCCGGGTGACGGGGTCTACATGTCTACCGACGCTGGGAAGACATGGAGGCACATCGGACTCCGCGATGCGGGGCAGATCGGGCGGATCGTCGTTCATCCCGGTGACCCAAACATCGTCTACGTCGCGGTCCTCGGCCACGCCTTCGGCGCGAACGAGACGCGGGGTGTCTTTCGCTCACAGGACGGGGGCAGCACTTGGGAGAAGGTTCTCTACAGAGACGAGAACGCCGGAGCTGTAGATCTGGCGCTCGATCCCAACAACTCGCGTATGATCTACGCGGCCTTCTGGCAGGCGCGCCGCACGCCGTGGGGGATGGACAGTGGTGGCCCGGGTAGCGGTCTCTTCAAGTCCACCGACGGAGGTGACACCTGGCAGGAGATCAGCCGCAACAAGGGGCTACCGAAGGGCACGCTCGGCAAGATCGGCGTCACCGTCTCGCCGGTGAACTCGGAGCGAGTTTGGGCGATCGTCGAAGCGGAAGACGGCGGCGTGTTCCGCTCCGACGATGCGGGTGAGACGTGGAGCGAGGTTAACTCGGACCGGAGCCTGCGGCAGCGGGCGTGGTACTACACGCACATCTACGCGGACCCGCAGAACGAGAACACGGTCTACGTGCTGAACGTGCGCTTCTGGAAGTCGACGGATGGTGGGAAGACTTATGAGACGGTCGCAACGCCCCACGGCGACAACCACGACTTGTGGATCGATCCCAACAACGCGCTCCGTATGGTCCAGGCTAACGACGGCGGTGCGAACGTCACTTACAACGGTGGCCGGACCTGGACGGGACAGGACAACCAGCCTACGGCGCAGTTCTATCACGTAACGACGACCGAACACTTCCCTTACCACGTGTGCGGTGCCCAACAGGACAACAGCACGCTCTGCATCGCGAGCCGTACTACGGGCTCTGGGATCACGAGCCAGGATTGGTATACCGTCGGCGGTTGCGAGAGCGGCTACATCGCGGTGCGGCCGGATGATCCGGACGTGTCGTACGCGGGTTGTTACGGCGGTTCGATCGGCCGCTACGATCGATCGACGGGGCAAGAGCGGAGCATTCACGCCTGGCCGGATAACCCCATGGGCTGGGGCGCCGAGGACCTGAAGTACCGTTTCCAGTGGACGTTTCCGATCGTCCTCTCGCCGTTCGATCCGAACGAGCTGTATATCGCCGCAAACGTGGTGTTCCGTTCTCGGGATGAGGGTCAGAGCTGGGAGGAGATCAGCCCCGACCTGACGCGCGATGACAAGAGCAAGCAGATGGCTTCGGGCGGCCCGATCACCAAGGACAACACCAGCGTCGAGTACTACAACACTATCTTCGCCTTGGTACCGTCGAGGCACGAGCGGAACACCATTTGGGCAGGGACGGACGACGGGCGTGTCCACATCACGCGCGACGGGGGCCAGAACTGGGAAGAGATCACACCGCGAGACATGCCGGAATGGGGGCTGGTCAGCATTATCGAGGAGTCGCCGCTGCAGCCCGGCGCCGCCTACGTGGCGGTGAACCGATACAAGCTGGACGACTTCAGCCCTCACATCTTCAAGACAACCGACTACGGCAAAAGCTGGACGGAAATCGTCCGGGGGATCCCAGCGAACCACTACATCCGCACGGTACGCGAGGACCCAGCGCGCCGAGGACTATTGTACGCGGGTGGCGAGTTCGGCGTCTACATATCCTTCGATGATGGCGAGCACTGGCAGTCGCTGCAGCTCAACCTTCCCGTTGTGCCCGTTCGTGACATGGTGGTCAAGGACAACGACCTGGTGTTGGCCACACACGGGCGCTCGTTCTGGATCCTCGATGATCTGACCCCGCTCCACCAGTTGAGCGATGCGGTGGCCGGGGCCGACGTTCACCTGTTCAGGCCTCTCGACACCTATCGAATGGATGGCCCAGGCTTCGGCCGATCGATAACTGGAGCCGGAGCGAATCCGCCCGGTGGGGTGGTGGTTCACTACTACCTCGATGGAGAGCCCGAGCCCGAAGTGAAGCTGGCGTTTCTCGAGGAAGACGGGACGGTGATCCGCGAGTTTTCCAGTGTGCCAGAGCGTGGTGAGGACGAAGGGGCCGTCAAGAAAGAGGCTGGGATGAACAGGTTCGTCTGGAACCTGCGGTACCCGGACGCCCACCGGTTCCCGGGCATGATCATGTGGGCGGGCTCGACCGCCGGCCCGCGCGCGGCGCCTGGGATCTATCAGGTGCGTCTCGAGGTTGGCGAGCAGAGCTTCACCGAGTCGTTTACGCTGATGAAAGACCCGCGTGTCCCGGCCAGCGAAGCGGACCTGGTCGAGCAGTTCGAGTTCTTGATCCGTATTCGTGACCGGGTGAGCGAGGCGAACGATGCGGTCGCCCAGATTCGCGACATCAAGAGCCAGATCGATGGCGCGGTCGAACGCGTGGAAGGCGAGGTGTACGCCGACGAAGTATCGGGCATGGCGGACGGGATCAAGAAGGCGCTATCGGAAGTAGAGAACGAGATCTATCAGACGAAGAATCGCAGTCGGCAGGACCCGCTCAACTTCCCGATCAAGCTGAATAACAAGATTGCTGGCCTATCGGGCACCGTAGCCAGCGCCGATGCGAAGCCGACTCAGCAGTCGTACGCGGTGTACGAAGATCTGTCGCACCAACTGCAAGTACAGCTCGATCGGCTTGCCCAGATCATCAATGACGATATCCCGGCATTCAACGCGTTGGTCAGCCAGCACTCCGTGCCCGCCGTGATCGTGCGCGAGCCGGGGGATGAGGGTGGCGTTTAGCCCAGAGTGAGAGATGTCGAAGATCGACGAGAATAACGAGCCAAGATCCGCGGCAGGCGAGCCTGCGCGCGACGAGCTCGAAGCGTTGCTCAAGGAAGAGCTGGCGCCGGAGCTGGAGGTCATCCGGCAAATCAGTCGCGGCTCGATGGCGATAGTTTACCTGGCACGCGAGCAACAACTCAAGCGCCTGGTCGCGATCAAGGTGCTTGCGCCCAAGGCCGCGCGGGACGAGCGGGCCCCGATACGCTTCGAGCGGGAAGCTCAGGCTGCGGCCTCTCTCTCGCACCCCAACATCGTGGCGATCCACCGGGTCGGCCGCCTGTCCAACGATCTCCCCTTCATCGTGATGCAGTACGTACGAGGTAGCACGATGGCGGAACGCCTTCGAGCGCGTGGTGCGCTGCCGATGGATGAAGCGCGTCGCGTGGTCGCGGAGGTCGCGTCGGCGATCGCGGCGGCACATAAGAAGGGCATCGTGCACCGTGATATCCGGCCGGGAAACGTGCTCTACGAAGAGGAATCGGGGCGCGCTCTACTCGCGGATTTCGGCATCGCCGCAATCCTCGCCAGCGGTGAAAGAAGCGAGTCCGCCCGTCTCACCCGGACCGGTGAGTTGGTGGGCGACCCCAGCTACATGAGCCCGGAACAGCTGATGGGCCAGGAGATCAACGAACGCTCTGACCTCTACTCTCTGGGACTGCTGGGGTACGAGCTGGTCGCCGGCCGCGGTCCCTTCGATGCGACTTCGAAACGCGAGAAACTGACGGCGCACGTTCAGGCGCAGCCGAAGAAACTTTCCGAGCTGCGGGCCACCGTAGATCCGGTGCTGGAAAGCGTGCTGCTTCGCTGCCTGGCGAAGGAGCCGGGGCACCGACCGAGTGCTGCGGATGTGGCGGCGAGCCTCACCGATGTGTCGGGCGAACTGACGACAATGCCACTGGCCGCTGGCGGGGCATCCAAGGGCTTCATGGCTCGACTCACCGAGCGTCGTATGCCACAGATCATCGTGGCCTATGGTGCGGTCTGCTGGGGCGTGTTGGGGGTAGCCGACCAACTGGCCGATCGCGACGTCGTACCGGAAGTATTCTACAAGCTCGTGCTGGTGGCGGTACTCACCGGTCTGCCCGCCGTGCTGATGGGCGCCTGGTTCCACGGCCAGAAGGGCCGCCAGGAATTCACCCGGGTAGAGTACTGGGTCTTCGGGGCGCTGGGGGTGGTCTGGCTGGCTGTGAGCGCTCTGATTCTCATCAAGTGGCGGTCAGGCTGAACGCAACCCATCCAGGACATCCTTGAGCGCCCGGTAGATCATGGGGTTGCCGGCGACGAATGCGCCGTGCTTGACTACGTCCTCGCTTCCTTCCAGGTCGGTGATCACGCCACCGGCTTCACGCAGAATCAGCACGCCAGCTGCCACATCCCAGGGTGCGAGGTGCAGTTCCCAGAATCCGTCCAGGCGACCGCACGCCAGATCGCATAAGTCGATGGCCGCCGAGCCGGTGCGGCGTATACCGCTGGTCCGAGGTAAGATCGAACGGAACTGGCCCAGGTACGTATCGAGCAGCTCCTCTTTCTTGAACGGAAACCCTGTGCCGATGAGCGCCAGCTTGAGCTCGCCGATAGCCGAGGTGGAGATGGGCTCGCCGTTCTTCTGGGCGCCCGCGCCTCGAGTCGCCTGGAACGTCTCCCAGTTGGCCGAGTTGATCACTACGGCGGTGGCCAGGCCCTGCGAGTCGACGGCCGCGACCGAGGCGGAGTGGGACGGGTATCCGTGCAGGAAGTTGGTAGTTCCGTCCAAGGGGTCGATGTACCACGTCACTTCGGCCTCGGCTGGTGTGGGATCGCCCCAGTCGCCTTCCTCGGCCGCGATGGCGTGCTTGGGAAAACGCCCGCGAATCTCCGAAACGGCTGCCTCTTCCGCCTCGTGGTCCACCGCGCTCACGAAATCGGAGCGCCCCTTCTCGTTCCAGGCCGAAGGGTCGAGCGTGTTGCGAGAGCGATGGTGAACCTCGGCCGCGGCGCGTGCCGCCATCATCGCGGCTTGCTGAAGGTCGTCCAATAGGTCCATAGCTTGATGAAGTTGGTGGCCAACCGTAACTTAGGGCCGCCAAACGGGAAAGGCGAGCGTCGAACGCGGTATCGCGGTCATATCTTATTCTAAGTGATGTCCAAGCCAAAACCTGTAGCATTCAGCGGGGTCCAGCCTTCGGGCGAGCTGCACATCGGGAACTATCTCGGTGCGGTGAAGAATTGGGTGGAGATGCAGGAGAAGTACGAGATGTTCATCTGCATCGTCGACCTGCACGCGATTACACAGCCCTACGATCCAGATGAATTACCCCAACACATCTTCGACCTGGCGCTCACGCTGATCGCTGCGGGCCTCGATCCGGAGAAGTGCACGATCTTCGTGCAGTCCGATGTCCCCGAGCACAGTGAGCTCGCCTGGGTCTTCATGACGGTTACGCCGCTGGGCGAGCTGGAGCGCATGACTCAGTACAAGGACAAGTCGGCTCGTCAGGAGTCGGTGCTGGCCGGCTTGCTGAACTATCCCGTGCTACAAGCCGCGGACATCCTGCTGTACCACGCGGTGGCCGTGCCGGTGGGCGAAGACCAGATCCAGCACATCGAACTCACTCGGGAGATCGCCCGCAAGTGGAACTCCCGATATGGCGACTATTTTCCCGAGCCCCAGGGTGTGATGGGCAACGTGCGGCGCGTGCTGGGCCTCGACGGACAAGCCAAGATGTCGAAGTCGCTGGGCAATACCGTGGGTTTGCTCGACTCGCCGGAGGAAATCTGGGAAAAGGTTCGCGTCGGTTTGACCGACCCGGCGCGAAAGAAGCGCAGCGACCCTGGCGACCCGAACGTGTGCAATATCTACAGCCTACACCGCTATTTCTCCAGCGCGGAGGACGTCGCTTGGGTGGAAGAGGGGTGTGCCTCTGCGGGGATCGGCTGCGTCGAATGCAAGCGACGGCTGACCGACAACATGATCGAGGAATTGAGGCAGATCCGTGAGCGAGCAGCGGAACTGAAGAGAAGTCCAGAGTACGTCGTGGACGTACTGGCGGCGGGGGCGGAGCGCTGCCGTGCCGTGGCCGTCGAGACGATGGCCGAGGTTCGTCGACGCATGGGGATGGTGCCGGCCGCTGAATATGTGAACGCGAACCGCGACTGAGGATTCCATAGGGGTCGATATTGGATTGGCTTGATCCGGCTTGGATCGACACGCTAGAGCTGAGTTTGTTGGGACAGCTTGTGTTGGCGACGGTGCTCGGTGGGTTGGTCGGTCTCGAGCGCGAACTGGCGGGTAAGCCGGCCGGTCTGAGAACCAATATCCTCATCTGCGTGGGCGCGACCCTGCTCATGGATGTCTCGATTTCGGTCGCCGGCATGGCGACGGTGGGACCGGCAGATCCTGGTCGGATCGCGGGTCAGGTCGTTTCGGGCATCGGTTTTATCGGGGCCGGGACGATTTTGGTGGCGCGTGGGAGCGTCGTCGGTCTCACGACCGCAGCCACGATCTGGGTGGTCGCGGCCATCGGGCTCGCTATCGGTTCACACAACTACATGGCGGCGATCGGAACCACGGTTCTGGTCGTGCTTACGTTGCTCATACTCGGTTGGTTCGATGATTTCCTCTTCGCGCGGCGCACAGAGGCCCGGATTGATCTCGTACTCGACCCCAGCGACGCGATCCTTGAGGGCATTCTCGAGGTGATAAAGAAGCACAAGGTCAAGGTGAGGCCCGAGAAGGTGGAGAAACAATCAGGCCGTTATCGGGTCTCGTTGGAGTTGCACGGTTCGGCGTCGCGACGTAGGGCAGCGCTCAACGAGGTGGCCACCGCAGAAGGCGTTCGCAAGGTCACGGTACACTGAGACCTCCCGGCGGTATACATTATGATAGTCGCCTCGACAGCTCGACCATGAACTCCCCCTCGACCCGCCGCTTCGTCATCGACATGCATTCTTCTCGCTACCCGCTGTGGTGCATGCCCGACACGGATGCGGAGAGGATCGAGGCGGCACTCCCGTCCGTATGGGAAGTCGTCCGCGTGCTGGAGGAGGCCGACGGCTCCGGGGACGGAGCACCGCGGATGACGCCGGCGCTCAGGCAAGCCTTCGTAGACGCGGAGGTTTACTGCGGGTTTGGAATCCCACGGGAGGTCTTCGCGGCGAGCGAGAAGCTTCGCTGGGTACACTCGGGGGCCGCCGGCGTCGGGGGCTCGCTCTTCCCGGAGATGCTGGAAAGCGATGTGATTTTCACCAACTCCGCCGGCACCCACGGCGTTCCGGTCGCTGAACACGCCGTCGCGATGATGTTCTATCTGGCCCGAGCGCTGGACCAAGTGGAGGCGAGCCGAAGAGCGGGACACCTCTGGGATCGGGACCGGATCGCCTGTTCGCCGAGCCCGGTGGGCGAACTGGTGGATTCGGTGGTCTGCGTCGTCGGCTACGGCGGTATCGGCAGGGAGGTCGGCCGCCGCGCCAGCGGTCTGGGCATGCGCGTGTGGGCGGTGAAGCGCCAGCCGGAGGCCGAGCCATTGGGAGATGTCGATCGTCTCTTCGGCCCTGAGGGTCTGCACGAGGCGCTGGCCGGCAGTGACTACGTAGTGCTCGCCTTGCCGCATACGCCGGAGACGGACGGCTTGATCGGTGCTCAAGAGCTGGCGCTGATGAAGAAGAGTGCCATCTTGGTGAACGTGTCCCGAGGCCGCATGATCGATGAGGGCGCCCTGGTCGAGGCGTTGCGGTCAATGGCGCTCCGGGGTGCCGGTCTCGACGTGTTCT
>Ga0209536_100003007_pt1 | contig 27323 bp, 19 predicted proteins | sample DeeMarSeWOR28_12_FD_187461 | JGI IMG/M metagenome (GOLD analysis project Ga0209536, IMG submission 187461) | Marine sediment microbial communities from White Oak River estuary, North Carolina - WOR-2-8_12 (SPAdes) (version 2) | ecosystem: Environmental > Aquatic > Marine > Intertidal zone >... | reverse complement strand
CCCTGAACGCTGAACCCTGAACCCTGAACCCTGAACCCTGAACCTTGAACCCTGAACCTTGAACCCTGAACCTTGAACGGATTTCTAATACCAGCCCAGATACTGCGATAGTGTCAAAAACACCATGATAATGATAGCCAGAAGCATACCGCACGTATCCCGGTCCTTTTCTTCCCGGCCGGTATTTGCCATGTAATCGAATCCCTTGTCGTCTACTGTGTGGGATTTTGTTCCCATGAATTTCCTCCTAGGCCTGCAATAATCCGGCTTTGACGCATACGGCGATCACTGCCAGCAGAAGTGCGATGCGCAGGATTCCAGTCACGATTGTTAAAATAAAGCCCCGAACTCCTGCCGCGGCAATATCCTTAAATGAAATACTTAATCCGAGTGCGGCCGCCGCCAGGGAAAAATCCCACTGCACCATGTTGAAGATGGCGTGATGCGCCGGTTCCTTGAACAGGTGCAGGCATGCCAGTATCCAGGCGCATATGAATACCCCAAGCCAAACAGGGAATTTATCGATGCCTCTTGTAGCCTGTACCTTAGGATCGTCCGGGCGGCGCAGCTTGCGTATGAACATCGCAATGAAAACATATAGAAATCCCGCCGGCATGATCACGTGCCGTCCCACGTCGAACCAGAGCGCATAGCGTCCGGCTTCATACCCGCTTTCATAGGCTGCATACAATGCCTGGTGACCGTTGCCTACACCTATGACCGAGGCAAGACCGATGTAGGTTTGCGGAAAATCGAAAAATCCCGCAAGCCCGGGAAGAAGCAGCATGGAAATCAATCCAAATCCGATGACTCCGATAGAGGCGTTGATAACCTGACCGCCTTTGGCCTTGATAAGCGGCATCAGGATTATGCCGGCATGGGGATCTCCGGTCGACAATCCTCCGGCGATGATGGACGCCTGCCTGTCATCCACCTTGAATAGTTTTGCCAGCAGCAGTGTTGCCGTTGCCGTCAGAAGCATGAACCCGGCGCAGAGGGCTATGGGCCAGAACCCGAGCTTGAAAGCGTGGCCGATCATAAAGTGGGGCGCCAGCATGATAATGCCCAGGGGCATCAGTATATGGATATAACTGAGTCCCCGTTTCCAGCAATGCGGCACGCCAAAAATGTTGCCGATGATGAATCCCATCAGAAGAGGATTCCAGACAAAATTGGAATTGAGGATCTGGAAAAAGGGCTGGTGGTTCAAAGGGCCGATCACGCCGTCCAGCCAGCGGAACAGGTTCTCGAGCGTAAACGGATTCGGCACACCCGGAAGGTTATTGCTGAAGACGGCAATAAACAGCATGGCCAGAAGCCCGGGAAGCACAACCTTGAAGCTGTACAGGGAACTCAGAAAGGACTTCCTGGTCTGTTCGTAAATCGTTATCACCCCTCCCGCCATATATATTCCTTATCTCCGAAACTTCAAACCCAGGAGCCAGAACTCAGTTCGCGGGGGCTTCAGTCTTCGCCCTCCGGGCTTCGCCTGACAAGCCGCCTGACAAGCACACCCCCGGCTATCTCTCTCAACGCCCCTTCCACCTTCGCCCTGCGGGCTTCGGCGGACAAGTCGGGGCTATAGCATCGTTTACTATCGACTATCAACTGTTAACTCAGAACTCAGAACTCAGAACTCAGAACTTCAAACTATTGATACTCCCAGAGTTCACGTCTCTTCTATCGACTGTCTCGCTTAGGGTGAATCAGGGCGAACACAAGGTTCGCCCCTACCGACGGATATGTGCTGATCCTCCGGTATTTACCGAGCCTGAGAGTTTGTCTGCGGGAGCATCTCCGCCGGTTCTCCAATATTCCATAAAACCTAATCTGGGCAGCATGGAGAGGCGCAGGAAGCCTTCGGTTGTGCCGTTTGTCCCCAATAGAACGTCCAGGTTGACCCTTGGCCTGAAAGCCAGGTTGTCCGTTTTGATCAGTTCTCCATCCTGTTCCGCCTCCACGTGCCATGCATGTATCATCTCACCGTCGAAATCATCCACAACAATGCGGAACAGGGGGCGTCCGTCCTCCCTTTTCGGACCGTCGTAAACCGGGTTGTTCCGGTCCAGGATGATTGGTTCGGGATTGTCCAGTAGGACTTCGTTCATCTGATAACAATGCCCGCATACATCAGGTCTTACCATAAAACGGGAATCGAACGGAAAGGGGGCCCCCCGTTCCAGGTCTTGGACCTGGGTGAACAGGTAGAGGCGCGCTTTGTTCCCGTCAAAAGGCTCCTGTATATCCAGTTCAGCCTGCACATCCGCATACCGGAACTGCATGGCCGATACAGCATCCTGGTGTTGCGGCAGGATGTCAATCATCGCCTGGTTCAATGGGCCGAGCGTTTGGGATGCGAGCGCCTGCCCGTTTCTATCCTTGAGGGTCAGCCCAACGGTCCTGGCGCGTGTGTTGACGGATGTGCATTCGAGTGTATATTCGCCGAGCGGAACCCGTTCTCCACGGGCCAAAAGCACCTCTTCGGGCTTTTCATAGGTAAAAGAGATTGCCTCGATGGATGGGGTGGCGAATTCCTTTATTTTTATATAATTGGATCCCACATACTCGGGAATGACGTAAGTGGCGCCTTCAGCGAAAACCTCGGGCATAAGATAACGGTTTCCGGTGTTTCGATCGAGGCCCTGGGTCAGGAAAAAGTGAGCACCCCAGCGGTTTCCGGAGTATTTCATCAGGCTTACTTCCAGGCCGGGGCGGTCGTCCAGGTAAAAATATTGCGTAAATCGCAACGCCTTGTTCCGGATACCGAGAAGTTCGTCCTGCCAGTACATGAGGTTGTCGTCCCCCATGGGCTGATTCTTCCAGAAATCCAGGTCAAAATCTTTCTTTACGAAAGTGCTCGATTTAAAAGATGCGAGGAATGCCCGTTCGCCGAGGATAAAAAAGGATTCACCCGCCAGGGCGCGTATGTTGCGGTTGTTGCGGGTGCTGTAGCAGAGGCCGGCCGGAGGAATCACAATCCGGTTGTTCCGATAATCGATGTAACTGCCGCGGATATAGACGCTTTCAGACAACAGAAGACGATCGCTTTTGCGGTTGCGGTAGTAACGGCGTTCCAGGCCCTTGAATCGGGCGATGAAAGGCGCCGTATGGTCCGGTTCATAGAAAGAACTGTCGGAAACGACCTTGGGATAGGACGTAAAACGGGAACCTTCCACAACGGTGCTGAAATCGGTATTCGCCAGGCGTTCCAGAAAGGTGTCTTCCAGGATCGGTTCCAGTACCGGGGTGGATCCCAGAAAGAAGTCTATGTTGTCACGACCCTCCTCTTCCCAGAAAACCATGTTGTCGGTGCGCATGAAAAAGTAATCCCGGACGTAGAGTTCTTTTATGACCGTCCCGACATTTTCCCCGTCAATGATTCTATCTTCAAATTTCCCCGCAACAACCTTGAATGCCGGCCGGTTCCAGATGTTGGAATATTTGACGGGCCCGGTGTAGGAGTCGTTTTCATTGCTGAAGGTGATGGGATCGGCATTTTCAATCACCAGGCGCTGCAGCATACCGGTCATCAGGTTCGGTTCCAGAATGACTTTATACCGATCATCCAGCGGCCATGCCTCTCCGTGGCGGAGTGTGATCAGATCCCGGTAGATGACGAAGCGGAAGTTTCCTTCCCGGAAACCGTGAGACTGCCCGTTGGACCAGGGTATGAAATCCGAGTTTTTAAAAAAGGACGGTTGCAGGGCGATTTCAATACGAATGCCCAGTTCGGGAATGGTCAGGTGGTACTTATCCTTTTCGGACAACCTGCTTTTGTACTTTTGTGCCGTAATCGGCTTGACCAGTTTTTCGGCATAGACCTTGCCGCCGGTAAAGTTGGTGACCCGGACCAGGAATCCATCGGGACGCCTGAAAGCGTATATCCGTTTGGTGAAATAGAGCCGATAATCCTCCTGTCGGACTTCGAGAACGATGGGCCGCTGCATGGAAAATGTGGCTTCCGTAATGACAGGAAATTCGATCGTTTCAAATTCGGCGATATCGAAGTCCAATTTTTTGGCTACAAATCGTGTGGCGCCGTAAAGGTACTCTCTGTCCAGGTAGAAATCCTTCAATTGCTCGACGTAGCCTTCCTCAAGATTGATTTTTTTTGCCTCTTCCCTTCCGGGAAATTCGCTCGATATCGGGAATTCCAGCGGCCAGCCGCCGGAAGGTGAGATCAGGGCAAGCTCTCCATAGGGTTTCTCGTAATGGTCCGTCGCGTAGTCGAACCACATTCGGTACCCGCTGTCTTCTACAGGAACTTTCTCGTCTATACCTACACTGAGGCCGTCGACGGTCCGTTTCGTTGTTGCCAAATCGACAAGATAGGCATGTTCTCCCAGGATCAGAAAGGGATCGCGGATGAGAGGCTCTGCGTGTCCCTCTGTTTCGGAGAGATAAAACAGTCCGCCTGCAGGCACGGTAGCCTGGCCATCTGCAACCCTGCTTTTTCGAAGAATAATCGCTTCCGATAGATGTTTTTCCTCTCCCGACTGGTTGCGATATGTTTTGTTTTTCAGGCCGGCAAGCTTCGGCATGAAAACCATGTCGGCTGCAGGCGCCAGGCCATGCGGATCCTCTTCGGAAAATAAGTGTACGGGACTAGCGAGAAGGCACAGCAGAATAATTTCAACAATCGCCGGTTTTAAGTTTTTCATGATTCATCAACCATCAACTTTTAACTCAGAACTTCAAACTCAAAACAAAGAACTATTACCTAGTGAGATCAAATGGGCGAACACAAGGTTCGCCCCTACAGCATCACGTTCAAACTTCAAATTGCGGATTGCCTTCAATCAACCATCAACCATCAACTTTCAACTGTTAACTGTTAACTGTTAACTATTAACTATTAATTCCAAACTCCAAACTCTTTCAGCATTTGGAGGGGCTGAGCGGAATATCGTCGTCTTCGAGTTCCTCACCTTCGCGAGGGATGGTGTAAAGCTCCCCTTCGGTTCCTGTTCGGGGGTTTATCTGCTCGTAGATCTCCCTGGTGATTCCGGGAACTTTCAGCAGGTCTTCAGGCTTCTTAAAAGGTTCGACATCCTCCCGGTATTCGACTATGGCATCTGCAAGCTCCAGGTTCATCCCGGGGGCTTTTGCCAGGTTCTCGGCCGAAGAAACATTAAAATAGATCCTGGCCTCTCCCAACCCTCCGGTGTGACCGCGCTGTTGCGCTGCTACCGGGAGTGCTGTGCATACAGCCAGGAGAAGTGTGAATAGGATATTCAAGGCCTTCGTTTTCATGCGTTGTCTCCTATATGCAGAGAAATGCGGATATTGTTCTTACAACAGTTTTGTCACAGGTATTAATTCGTTACAACAAGATCTTTCAGGCGCAGCTTGCTGTTATCCGGTGGGATAACGGCTTCTTCGACCGGAATTTCAAGCTGAGGAATGTACTCGTAGGGTACGCGGTAGGCCCTGTAGACCATGTTGAAATTTTCCTCTTCCTGATAGTACGGGCTGATGTACTCCCATACCGTTTCATATTCCGGAGTTACTTCAAAAAGACGGCCGAAAGCGCCCTCTGTGATCAGGGTGTTGCCGTTCGGCAGTCTTTGAGCAGAACTGACGTAGTCGCTGTAAAACTTCGACAGGTCCCGGCTTCCTGCCTTGTTTGCGTCGTATTCCCAGACAATTTTCATTTTAACCGGATCCAGTTCGATGACGCGCGAGTAATCCCTGCGGGCATTGTTCGTGCCGAAAGGGGCTGTAGGGTTTGGAGCTCCGAAACCGGCATAGCCTCCATTGTCGAAAATCAGGATATTGCCCTCTCCGGGAAGCCCCCTGGGGATCATGTGCGCATGGTGGAGTCCTACGGTGCAGCCGATATCTCTCAGCTCCTCGGTAGATTCGAAATCGGGTCCGAGATGCCAGACGATCTTTCCTGTTTTGTGGTCAATAATACCGGTCGTATTCGTCTGCCGCCCGTCGTAAATGATGTTTTCAGGATGGAAGCGCTCATCCCCCTGGTCATACCACTTGTTGGGTCCCAGCCAGCTCGCCGTATTGATGTGGATCCAGTCGCCGCCTACTTTTCCGGGAGTCCTGGACATGACGTAGTTGGGGTAGCGGTACATGGTATTGCGCGCTTCTATGGAAAAACCCATTTCGTCAATATGGCTGCTGGCGAGCCACTGCCAGATAATTTCACCCTGTTCGTCGACGATGTAGATTATGTCGTCCAACAGCGGCTTATCCGAGATCCTTTTTCTCTGGACGATCTTATTGGAGAGAATCAGCGTTTTACCGCCTTTCACGTCCGGTTCCATCCCGGGAATGTAATACCCGACGGGATTCCCCGTCCGTTCGAAATCGTGATGCATCCCGGCTTTGGAATAGGACCATACGATATTGTCGTTCCAGTCGACAATGGCCAGGTCGTTCGAGTCTTCATCTCCAATAATTCTTCCGCGGTTTCCCGTAGCTCCCATGACATGACCGCCGGGCATCATCTTGACGGGATGATCCACGGTTCCGATGTTCTTCCAATGTCGGACTACATTTCCCCTCATGTCGATCAGGAACGCGCCGAAGTTATCCACTGAAAACAGGGTGTACCCGCTGTAGGCCTTTTCCGGATAGTAAATCGTTGTTCCGTGCGGAAAAACCGAAGGGTACGACCATAACAACACCGCTCCCGCAAGTAGAAGCGCAAAGATAAAGATCATCTTTTTCATTTCCCATTTCCCCCACGCAACGTCCAACGTCCTATGTCTAACGTCGAAGGTCGAACGTCCAGAACCCGGAACTATTAACTATCAACTGTTAACTCCCGGGGGCTCACGCCCCCGGCTATGGATCTCAACGCCCCTCCGGGGCTATAGCATCGTTTACTATCAACTATTAACTATTAACTCAGAACTCAGAACTCAGAACTCAGAACTCAGAACTCAGAACTACTAGTACGCCCTCAGCCCCCCCGGAATCTCCTCAAGGTCGAACCACTCCTCGAGGTACTCCATCCATGTCTCTTTCGCTTCGCTTCGTGCCGCCGCCGCCGCTTCCGCGTCGTTGCCTGCGAAAACCAGCACCTTCTGGCCCGGCTTCCAGACGTTTTCCTTGAGAAACATCTTTTTCGCCCCCTCTGCTTGAAGGGATGCGACCTCGGAATCCCCGATCACCTCGACAAGCAGATCCTGAATGCCTGATTCGTCAAGTCCCCCGGCAATAGCTATGTAATCCTGGTCCTTTACAAGATCCAGTTCCGACAGGACATAATGTTCGACCGGCAGATCGTACGTTTTAAGGAAATCGATCCATGGTTGGGCCTTAATCCGGCTTTCTTTTGCGGCGACGAGATAAAGAGTGTCTCCGCTTTGTGCTTTTGAAGCGACCGGCAGCACAAGGGCGAATATAAATGCGGCAGCTATCCACTTGGGGGCTCGATTCATTTCGCACTCCTTTTTATACAACGCAAACCCCGGGCACGCTCCCCGGGGTTTGCGTAAAATCCCCAATATATTAACAAGATGCGGCACGATTGTCACTTTTTAGAGACACTTTCCGTCATATTCTGGCATAGTATAAGCCTTGCTCAGAGAATGACTTTTATTTATACATATATGGCATTCGGATTCAAATTTTCAATACACTGGAATACAGGAAACGGCTGATGAAGAAATGTATGCCGGAAAATAAGGAGAGGTATCCATGAAGAATATGTTCTGGAAAATGATTGGTCTGTCACTGCTGGTTTCGACCGTATTTATGACAGCACCCGCTTACGAGTCTCTCGTCGGGCCTACCGGTGTCCTGAAGTACGATGCTGAGAAATCCTACGGCGGATATACCCTTTTTTCGCCGATGATCAATTGTAAGACCACCTATCTAATTGATATGGAAGGAAATATTGTGCATCAATGGAATGCTGAATATGGCCCGGGCGCCTATGCCGAACTTTTACCCAACGGAAATCTCCTCAGGGGCGGGACGCTGGAGAATCCCCCTGCGAACTTCGGCGGCGCCGGAGGCATCGTCCAGGAGATTGACTGGGATGGGAATGTTGTATGGGAGTACAAACTGATGACCCCGACCGAAGTCCAGCACCACTGTTTCAAGCGCATGCCGAACGGCAATACCCTGATCCTGGCCTGGGAATTCAAGTCCATTGAGGAAGCCATCGCCAAAGGGCGCTATCCCAACACCGTTCCGGCAAGCGTATATGCCATGAATAAAAGGATTACCGGATTCTGGGTCGATTTTGTCCGCGAGGTGAATCCTGAGGGCGATACTGTTTGGGAGTGGCATGTCTGGAATCATCTAGGCAAAGGACCCCTTAAGTTCGATTTGAATTATCGCCTGCCGGAACCGATGGGAGGCTACTATCCAAATTTCGACTGGACGCACTTCAATACCGTTGATTATGTAGAGGAGACCGACCAGATCCTGTTGAATTCCAGGAATTTCAGTGAAACGTATCTTGTGAACCACAAAACGGGTGCCATTGAATGGCGTTGGGGAAATCCAAGTGCCTACGGTCAGGGGAAAGCTCCATCCTGGTACGACAACGGCGATCAAAAAATATTCGGATCTCACAACGCGACACCGCTCGAAAACGGGAATATACAGATTTTCGATAACGGTTCGGAACGGCCGGAAGGAAACCGCTCGGCTGTCATTGAAGTCGATCCCAAAACGAACGAGATCGTTTGGGAATACGCTGCAAATGACTCCAATAGTTTTTTCAGCTTTCGCCAGGGTGCCGCGCAACGGCTGCCGAATGGAAACGTTCTCGTTACATCCACACAGCACGGGCACATTTTTGAGGTGACTCAACGGAAACAGATCGTTTGGGATTATGTGGTGCCGGTCCGAAACGGCGAGGTTGTATGCACCATTGAGGATGGAGACAGGGAGCACTCCATCAACAACATGGTGCACAGGGCTTATCGTTACGGAGCGGATTTTCCGGGACTGGAAGGGAAAGATCTCAGCGCCAAAGGCCCGTTGGCCGAAGAGTGCCCCCAGTTTTACAAGGTTTTCAATGTGAAATAGTTCATTGAAACTTAGGAGACAGAAGAAGTTCTAAGTTCTGAGTTCTGAGTTCTAAGTTCTGAGTTCTGAGTTTAAAGACATCTTTGATGGGATACGAGAGTGTGATGGATGAATTGTGAAAGTACCATGCCTACGGCAGTCCAGGTTCATGCATCGGCATAAATTGGATGCTCTGCTTATCCTGATATGACAGAGCGAATAACCTGCGACTTAAGAGCCGGTAGCATAATTACAGGTAATTAAACAGACACTGCAGTTCATTTTATAGTAGTGCATCAATTATCTACAACGTACTTCAAACTCAGAACTCAGAACTTAGAACTCAGAACTTAGGAGAACTTCAAACACAAAACACAGGAACCTGATGGATATTTTAGATCAGGGAAGGCGTTTGAGTGCTTCCAGTACCTGCTCGTTTGTCGGCCGTATCCGGTAGTCCACTTCGAGATATTTCCAGCGAACAATGCCCTCCTTGTCTATTACATAGGTAGCCGGATGAGGTAAACCACGACTTTCGGGATTCAGGATGCCGTAACGATCTATAACTTTATGTTCCGGATCCGATAGTAAAAGGAATTCAGGGTGGATCCCGTCTTCAGAGATTCTTCCGGTTATTTTTCCTATATCCCCTATTTTATCAACAGTTACGGCAAGAATAACAGTATCCGACACGAGTCCTTGCATCAAAAGGTTGTGCAGCTTTCCAAGCTGAGTCACACAATAGGGTCACCAATAGCCCCGATAAAACACTAGAACAACATTCTTTTTACCCCGATAACTTGAAAGTGTAATCTGCTGGTTATTTTCGGATTCCAGGGTAAAATCAGGGGCCGGAACGCCTTTGCGTACTCGATTGAGATCAGTCGGCGTCAGGTCGACTTCGTTTCCGGGATCAACCTTTTGTTGAGAATCAGCCGGACTGCATGCAGCAAATAAAATCATTAGGATCAGACCTACTGCTTTCATTATCTATACCTCTTCTTTTCAATAATTAATTCATTCCATATTTTATTACTAATACCTGCTGTATTTGTTGACAAAGTCCTGGGCCTAAAAAAATTTGACGATATATGTAGGGTATGCTGTAATTTACCAGTCCACTACCTGCCCGAACGACAGGAAATGGGCGGGCGAGTACCATGGAGGCAGCCTGCGCGGGCTCTTTCCTCGTAGTTCTTACCCTAGCCAGAAAAAGGAGAATGTATATGTGCAAGAGAGGTGACGATGCGGTGGACCTTGCGCTGATCGAGCCAATCCTTGAGAAATACGGCAGCCGAAGAGGCACTCTCATCCCGATTCTGCAAAAAGCCCAGGATTTGTATGGATATCTGCCACCTCCTGTGTTGGAGGTGATCTCAAAGAGGCTCCGCCTTCCTATAAGCAAGATCTTTGGGGTGGCGACCTTTTATTCTCAGTTCTACATGGAGCGTCGCGGCCGGCATGTGCTCAAAATCTGCGACGGTACCGCCTGTCATGTTAAAGGCACTCCTTCCTTACTTTCAGCGATTCGGGATGAGTATAGGATCAAGCCCGGTGAAACGACAGAAGATTATGAGCTGACCCTCGAAGTAGTTTATTGCCTTGGATCCTGTGCTCTGGCCCCTGTTGCGGTTCTCGGCGATCAGGTTGTCGGAAACTTGCGCGGAGACCAGCTTTCCCGGGTAGTCCGAAAGCGCATCAAAGAAACCGCGATTCCATCTGAGGAGTGATGGAGGAGAATGAGAATGGCTAAACAAGCGGGGACCAGGCCTCAAAAAGCTCAGCCTGTCGTCGAAGACAGCAATCATAAATGGATCGCCGTCTGCCGCGGAACAGGCTGTGTGTCCTCAGAGAGTCCGCGGATCCATCAAGCCTTGATCGATGAACTGGCTGCCCATAATCTGGATGGGAAAGTGGAAGTTCGGCGCACAGGATGTTTCGGATTCTGCTCGCAAGGACCTATCGTCGTTATACATCCCGAAGAGACGTTTTATACCCATGTCAAGCCTGAGGATGCGAAGGAAATTGTCGCTACACACCTTGTCGGCGGGCAACGTGTGGCGCGATTACTCTATTTTGATCCGTCCCAGAATGCCCACATTGAGAAGTGGTCAGAGATTGGTTTTTATGGAAAACAGCAGCGTGTCCTGTTGCGCAACTGCGGCATTGTCGATCCGGAAAATATTCAGCACTATATTGATCAAGGCGGCTACAAAGCACTGAAACAAGTCTTAGCCAAAATGACTCCTGAGCAGGTAATCGAGGAGATCAATCAGGCTGGTTTGCGTGGTCGAGGCGGGGGCGGGTTCAATGCAGGCGTCAAGTGGAGCTTAGCCCGGAAGACCCAATCATGGCCCAAATATGTTGTCTGCAACGCGGATGAAGGCGATCCCGGTGCCTTTATGGACCGATCTGTTCTGGAAGGGGATCCCAGTTCGGTAATCGAGGGAATGATCATAGCCGGCTATGCCATTGGGGCTCAGGAGGGCAATATTTACTGCCGTGCCGAATACCCTCTTGCAATCGAAAGGCTAAAGATTGCAATTGCGCAAGCGCAGGAGTTGGATTTTCTTGGACAAAACATACTGGGTTCGGGCTTCGATTTCGAAATTTTTGTGCGGGAAGGTGCCGGGGCTTTTGTCTGTGGCGAAGAGACTGCGCTGATTGCTTCAATAGAAGGAGATCGCGGGCAACCGCGTCCCCGCCCACCTTATCCGGCGGCTTCCGGCCTATGGAACCAGCCCAGTAATGTCAACAACGTCAAGACTTACGCTTATACTCCCAAGATCATCTGTGAAGGAGCCGAGTGGTTCAGGAGCCTGGGAACGGAGGGGAGCCCCGGGACCGCGGTTTTCGCCCTGACCGGAATGGTTAACCGCACCGGGTTGATTGAAGTGCCGATGGGAATTACCCTGCGCGACATCATTTATGATGTAGGCGGCGGTGTTCCGGATGGCAGGAAATTCAAGGCTGTTCAGACTGGCGGCCCGCTGGGCGGCTGCCTTCCGGAAGATTATCTGGACGTCCCGGTCGACTTCGACTCACTGAATGCAGCCGGCGCCGTGATGGGTTCGGGCGGTATGATTGTTGCGGATGAAACCACCTGCATGGTGGAATTTTCGAAATATTTCATGCGCTTCGTAACCGAGGAATCATGCGGCAAGTGCCCTCCATGCCGTATTGGCAGCACCCGTATGCTCGAATGTCTCGAAAGAATTACTTCCGGAGACGGTAAACCGGAAGACCTGGACGAAATCCGGTATCTGGCCAAGGGAATGCAGCAGGGATCACTGTGCGGCCTGGGGCAGCTGGCTCCCGCGCCCGTGCTTTCGGCGCTGCGTCACTTCGAAGGTGAATTCTGGGCTCATATCCATGAAGGCCGTTGTCCTTCGGCAAGCTGCGAGATGCTTGTGCGTGCGCCCTGCGTCAGCGCATGTCCCGCCGGAGTGGATGTTCCCGCCTACCTCGCACTAGTGGCCCAGGGCCGTCATGCCGAAGGGCTGGCAATTCATCGCAAGTCCAATCCTTTCCCTTCGATCTGCGGACGGGTCTGCCCTGCATTCTGCGAGCGGCGCTGCCGTCGCGGACAGATCGACGAATCGATAGCCATTCGCCAGGTGAAGCGTTTTATGGCGGACGAGTCGTCTTCCGAACCGTGGACGCCCCCCAGAATGGCCCCGAAAAAGGATGCCAGTATCGCAGTTATAGGGTCCGGCCCTTGCGGCCTTACAGCCGCTCTCCGCCTGGCTCAAAACGGCTACGATGTGACCGTATTTGAGCGCATGTCACAGCCGGGCGGTATGATGACTTACGGTATTCCGGCCTATCGTCTGCCGCGGGAGGAGCTTTTCGCTGAAATCGACTATATCCGAAGGGCCGGTGTTGAAATCCGATGCGGTCAGGAGCTGGGTTCCGACTTCACAATCAAAAGCCTGCAGGAGGACGGCTTCAAAGCCATAATCCTGGCTCTTGGGGCGCATCAGAGCCGTTCACTCGGGATCCCGGGCGAAGACAAGAAAGGCGTATATCACGGTGTCCAGCTGCTGCGCGATATTGCGGAAGGCCGTATCCCGAATCTGTCCGGAAGACGTGTGGTCGTCGTCGGCGCCGGGGACACGGCAATGGATGCGGCCCGTTCCGCGATGCGTCTGGGCGCGAAAGAAGTCAGCATTGTCTATCGTCGCTCCCGGGAGCAGGTGCCCGCCCAGGATGAAGAATTTATCGCAACGGAGCAGGAAGGCGTTCGGATTCATCTTCTAGCAAATCCGGTAATGATCATGGGAGATGAATCGGTTACGGGCGTTCGTCTGCAGCGCCAGGAATTGGGTGATTTTGATTCCTCCGGCCGTCGCCGTCCCGTGCCTGTTCCAGGCTCCGAGTACGATATGCCGTGCGATCTTCTGATTCCGGCAATCGGCCAGATAACGTGGGTGGAAGATGAAAGTGTGGGTATGAGCCGCAAAGGATCCTTCCAGGTGGGGGAAGCTTTCGAAATTGATATCCCGGGAGTTTTCGCCGCAGGCGATGCCGTCAGCGGACCGGCGACGGTGGTACAGTCCGTTGCCCACGGAAATGAAGTCGCCATAACGGTTGATACCTGGCTGAAAACGGGGAAACTCGGCGGTGTCTATTATCACCCGGAGAGGCATGATATTCCGCAGCTGTTCAACATCGATGATTATGCCGACGCTTCCCGCCCCAGGGTTAAGATGCTGACTCCGGAAGAACGCATCAACAGGCAGGATTTCACCGAAGTGGAAGCATGTTTGGATGAAGATGTCATCCGCGAAGAGTGCAAGCGTTGCCTGCGTTGTGACATGGAATGGTTGGAGCGCATCGGGGAGCCGATGCCGTAGGGCTCGCGTGTGGTTGCCAGGTTGGAATAGAGAAACCGGCAGGGCGGTCCTGATGATAGGGAACTGAAAGCAGATGGAGAAAAGAGATGGAAGTAACACTTACCATCAATAATCAAAAAGTGGTTGCCCCAGAGGGGAGTACAATTCTCGAAGCGGCGCGCGAAGCGGGAATTTCCATCCCGACCCTTTGCCACCATCCCGATCTGTCCGATGTCGGTGCCTGCCGGCTTTGCGTGGTTTCAGTGGAGAAGGCGCGAACACTGCAGACGGCCTGCACCACTCCCGTTTTTGAAGGCATGGTAGTGGATACGGAAAGCGAGGATGCCAGAGAAACCCGTCGTTTTGTACTGGAAATGCTTTTATCGGACCATCCGAACGATTGTATGAAATGTGAGGTTGATGGCGCCTGCGAGCTGCAGGATCTGGCTTACGAGTACGACGTGCCCTGGCCTGAATCCGAAGGAAAGCGCCATGCCTATGAAACGGATTCCGATCCCAATCCTTTCGTTGCCGTTGATCTGAACAAGTGTGTCCTCTGCGGCCGCTGTGTACGAGCCTGTTCAGAGATTCAGGTGCGCAATGTCTGGTCTTTCGCCTCCCGAGGTTTTCAATCCAAGCTGGTGGCCGGCGCCGATCAATCGATGCTGGAGGCGCGCTGCGAATCATGCGGCCAGTGTATCGCCTACTGCCCGGTCGGTGCGCTCTACGACAAGCTGAGTCTGAAAAAGGCCCGCGTCAACAAGGTCCATAAAGTGCGCACCACCTGTCCCTACTGCGGAGTCGGCTGCAACATGGACTTAAACGTAAGCGACGGACGAATCGTCCGGGCAACCAGTACGCCTGAGGCTCCCGTGAACGGCATGGCCCTGTGCGTCAAGGGACGTTTTGGCTACGATTTTGTCCACCATCCCGATCGCCTGCAAAGCCCGCAGGTGCGCCGATATCTTTTGGAAGGCGGGGAAAAGGGCAAAGGGGATCATTGGGACGAAATGGTTGACGTCGACTGGGATACGGCTTTGGACATTTCCGCGCGGCGTCTGCGCGAGATACGGGATACGTATGGTTCCGACAGCATCGGTGTGCTGACTTCGGCCAAATGCCTGAACGAAGAAAACTTTTTGATGAACAAGTTTGCCCGTCAGGCTATCGGTACGAACAATATCGATCACTGTGCGCGTCTTTGACATAGCAGCACAGTGGCCGGTCTGGCTACATGCTTCGGCTCCGGCGCCATGTCCAATTCCATGGATGACATCGCACAGTATGCCGCGGCTTTTTTCATAATTGGATCAAATACGAGCGAACAGCATCCCGTCTTCGGTACGATGCTTCGCCGCGCCGTTTCCCGGAGAAGTGCGAAGCTTGTCGTTGCGGATCCGCGAAATATTGATATTACGGAATTCGCTACCCTGCATCTGAGACATAAACCCGGCACCGATGTTCTTTTAATCAACGGCCTGATGCACATCATCCTGGAGAAAGGTTGGGAGGACAGGGAATTTATCGCTGAAAGAACAGAAGGTTTTGAAGAGCTCAAAACTCTTCTGGAACAGTATCCGCCGGATGAAGTGGCGAAATCTACAGGAGTGCCTGAGGAACTGCTTTATGAAGCGGCCGAGATTCTGGCAACGAGCAAGCCGATGGCCGTAATGTGGGCTATGGGCATCACGCAGCATATTGTCGGCGTCCGCAATGTGATGGACCTCGCCAACCTTCAGATGCTTCTGGGCAATATGGGGATTCCGGGAGGCGGTGTAAATCCGCTGCGCGGGCAGAACAACGTTCAGGGCGCCTGCGATCTCGGGGGGTTGCCCAACGTCTACCCGGGATATCAGGCGGTAACGAACGAGGATACCCGTACAAAATTCGAGAACGCCTGGGGCGTGGCTATGCCCGATCAGATCGGACGCACGGTTACTGAAATGATACCCGGATGCCTGGACGGTAAAACAAAAGCGCTGTATATTCTGGGCGAAGATCCTGTAATGACCGATCCCGACAGCAACCATATCGGCAAGTGCCTGAAAGCTTGCGAATTCGTGCTCATGCAGGAAATCTTTCCATCCGAAACGGCGCCCTATGCAGATGTTCTGCTGCCCGGAGCCTGTTTTGCAGAAAAAACCGGCACGAATACAAACTCGGAGCGCCGCATCCAGATAGTGCGCAAGGCGGTCGAACCTCCCGGGAAAGCGCGCGAAGATTGGCGTATAACGGCCGATCTGGCAAGGCGCCTACTTGCGCAAGGCAAAAGGACGGTGCGGGCCGGAAAACATTCAAATTGGGAATATACGGACACGGCTCAGATAATGGCTGAGATCGCGGATTTGACTCCCAGTTATAGCGGGGTCAGTCATGAGAGGCTTGAGCGCGGCGAGAGACTGCAGTGGCCCGTGAAGGATGCGACCCATCCGGGAACACCGATTCTGCATGTAGGGCAGTTCACCCGCGGACGGGGTAAATTCATGCCTGTGGAACATATTCCACCGGCTGAAATGCCGGACGACGACTACCCCTTCCTGTTGAGCACCGGCCGTGTTCTCTATCACTGGCACGGTGGAGAGATGACCCGGCGCGCCCGCGGTCTGCTGGAAGTTTATGCCCAGTCGCTTGTGGAAGTGAATCCGGATGATGCCCTGAAGCTGGGTCTCAACGGAAACAAGCGTGTGCGTATCACTTCCCGTCGCGGTCAGATTGAAGCGACCGCCTGGGTGACCGACCGGGTTCCTCCAGGGATGGTATTTGCCAACTTCCATTTTCCGGGCAACCAGAACGTGAATGTTTTAACAATTGCCGCGCTGGATCCGGTGGCCAAAATACCCGAATACAAAATATGCGCCGTAAAGGTGGAGTCGGTCCGGTAATTTATAATCATACCGTTAATTGTAGGGGCGAACCTTCCACCTTCACCTTCGGCTATGGCGGACAAGTTGGTGTTCGCCCTTTTTTCTAACCAGGATTGGATTTCGGCGTAAGGGCAAACACAAGGTTTGCCCCCACGTGTGAAGATTACGTATTATGAATTTGTAGGTTTTCCTTCCGGGGCGGCTTTTGAAGGCGGTACGAATATCTCGGCTGCTTCGGAGGGCAGGGTTTCAATGTAAAGCGACCGGCTCGGAAATGCAAATCCGGCTCCGGCGCCTTCGACGATATCCTTAATTTTAAACGCCAGTTTTTCCTTTATAGCCAGCCATTCTCCCCAAACGGTTGTTTTAGTGAAGCAGTAGACCATGATATCGATGGAGGAGTCGCTGAATCGGTCGATGCGGACAAAGGTCGGCACATCCGGCGGTTTGGCGAAATCTTCCGAGTCATAGATGTGTTTTTCAATACCGTCCCGAATCCGGCGGAGTTGCTCGACGGTCGTACAGTACTGAACCGTTATCATCCAATATATTCGACGATGCGTCATCGCAGTGAAGTTGATTACGGAATTGTCTGAAAGCTTCGCATTGGGAACGTATACCGGGGCTTTATCAAACCGGCGTACCAGCGTGGAACGAAAACCGATCGTTTCGACGGTTCCTTCCACCTCGGCATCCACTTTGATCCAGTCTCCGGGATTGAATCGGTGTTCTCCAATGATCAGCAATCCGGCGATCAGGTTTTTAAACAGGTCCTGCGCTCCGAGGGCGACGGCCATGCTTATCACGCCCAGTCCGGCAAGAAGCGGCAGGACCTGAATGTTCCATAGCTGAAGAATAGTGGCGGCGCCTATAAGAACCAGACATACACGGATGCCTTTAAGCACCCACTCTACCATGGTAGCTGAAAACAGCTCTTCAAGCTGTTTGAACAGAAAGGACAGCGGTTGAACCAGTCTTACCAGGCTCCAGAAAATGACATAGACGATAAGCGAGCGAAGAATAGTGTCTACGATGGATTCGAGCGATTCGGTTTTACCTGTGATAGTCTTAAGCGCTTCAGCTGTTTGATCCGGGATAATTCCCAGTGTGCCGTGATAAAACAGATATTCCGTGGCGAAGAAAAATCCCAGTATCACGGGAATAAAGGCAAACGGCTTTTGCAAGGCTTCAACAATTTCGTCGTCAAACGCAAATTTGGTTTTGCTGGCGATCGCTCTAAGCCGGTTGATAATGATTCTGGCCAGAAGCTGGCGCAGGAATACGAAAATGAAAAAAATCAGTAATGCGACAATGATGCGTCCTATGTCGATTCCCCAAAGTCCCTGCTGCCACACATCCACAACCATCTGCCAGAACTTGCTGATAGTTTCCATAATAATTCCCCTGGTTCCGCGCCGTTACCGGAATCTTAATCCTGAGTTTGAAGTTTTGAGTTTGAAGTTTGAAGTTTTATTTGGTGGCAAATGGGATGCGGATGGATGAATGGTTGAGATATAGAGGTGCCGGCAGGATGGAAGCACTTCAGGGACGTTTTTCTTCCGGCATTGCAGCAGGCATGCTACTCATCCAAGGTCGAACGACAAAGAACCTCATCAGCTCCACCATTCATTCATCAACGTTTCCCAAACCATCAACCCAAACTCAAAACTCAGAACTCAGAACTCAGAACTCAGAACTCAGAACTTAGAACTCGGACAGCCGGCCGTTTTTCATTTTGATTGCACGCGTAGCGTAGTCCGATGCTTTGGCATTGTGTGTTACAAGCAGAACACTGCCGCCTGTCGAAACATAATCACGAAGGTGTCGGAGGACAATTTCCGCGTTCTCATCATCCAGATTTCCTGTCGGTTCATCTGCGAAGATGATTTCAGGCTGAATGTAGAGTGCCCGGGCCAGGGCGGTCCGCTGGCGTTCCCCCGTGCTCAATTGGGGCGGTGTATGATCTGCCCGTTCCTCCAGACCAAACTGGCGCATAAGCTCCCGGACCCTTCCATCCGGATCTTCCTTTGATAGGGACAGCAGGGGCGTCAGAACGTTTTCTCGGACCGTCAAATAAGGGATAAGGTGAAATTGCTGAAAAACAAACCCGATGAAACCGGCTCGTAATCGACTTCTCTGGTCGGCCGTCAGATCGTAAATATTGGGTTTCCCCATTAATTCAACTTCCCCCTGATTTGGCCGCAGCATGCCGGCCGCTGTCAGAAGAAGCGTAGATTTCCCGCATCCGCTGTGCCCGTTTATCGCAAGCATTTCTCCTGACGAAAGTGTAAGGGAAACGTCATCCAGCGCGGTTACCTTGCCCTTGGGGCCATCGAATTCCTTGGTAACGTTTTTCATCCGGATCATTAGGTTATTCCTCTCGCAATACTTCTGCCGGATCCTGTCCGGATGCAATCAAGGCCGGTACCCAGCCGGCAACGACTGCGAGCATAGATGCTCCGACTACAGCCAGAGCCGCCAGACCCATCCAGAACAGCGGCGAACCCGCAGCACCGAACGGAATGCCTGTATCCGGGGCGGAGAAAAAGAAGATGACCGTACTCCCTGCGACCAGTCCGCAAAATCCTCCAAGGATGCCGATGGATAGGTGCTTCCAGATAAAGAGCATAAAAATCCGTCTTGTTGAGACGCCCATTGCCCTCAGGATGCCGATTTCTTCACGCCTCGAACGAACATTAATAAATCCCATAACCGCGATCCAGAGTGCGCAGGCCAATATAACTACCGGAACAAGAATGGAAGCCATGCGTTCCCGTTCGTTTCGTAGAATTTCCCTGCCCTGTTTTTCTTTGTTTAAAGTTGTTACTGCCTCCTCGGCCACCTGGTTCCTTGCTTCCGCCCTTGCCAGCGCACGCGATTCTCTTTCAATTACCTGAGTGCCGGGAAGAATGGCGGCGACCTCTTTGCGGATCGTAGGCAGGGCATTTCCGGTGCACAGACACTCGAGGGCCAGAATTGCATTGATTTGTCCGATTCTGCCGAGAAGTTCCTGTGCTTCCTCCAGAGCAATCCAGGCGGTAATATCGTCTTTATTGCCCCTTTCCGAGTAGCCTGTTTTTACGGTGAAAGGCTTTCCCATTATTTTTATCCGATCTCCGGCCTGGATGTTCATGCTCTCGTGCAGTTCATGTCCCAGGATGACGTTTCCCGGAGGCACCGGCTGAACCAGAGGCTGTTTGGGTGCCTGGTGCAGGGCGGGAACCTCCCCTCGAGTTCCTACCAGTATTATTGTGCGGTTCCGTTCCGGCCACCGGATCTTTTGCTGGAGGATGGGCAGTATATGCCTTATGGATATGATTTCCGATTGGGCCAGCCGTTCCGAGTAGGATTCCGGCATATATTTTGTCGAATAGTCGTCCGCGTACCATTCCGCCAGATTCAAATTCCCAGGGAGGATGACAATGTTAAATCCAAGTTTCAGCATCGATTTCCTCGTATCGTCCTGAAGCTTGTCCAACCTTTGCTGTAGTTCTGTCTCCTTCTGGTAAAGGATGGAACTGGTGCGGACGTCATGCATGCGCAGCAGCAGAACAGATCCGATTATCGAAGCGGTTGCAATCAACGTAGCAAACACACTGAGGGAATAGCTGAACTTGCGGTGGAATATCTCTTTAATAACCAGTTGACGGATATTCATTTTAAAGCCGAAATGGTCCCTTAAACTTCAAACCCAGAACTCAGAACTCAGAACCCAGAACTCAGAACCCAGAACCCAGAACTCAGAACTCAGAACCCAGAACTCAGAACTCAGAACCATTAACTGTTAGCTCTCATACCATTTGTCGGGTTTTCATGAATTCTTTTTACGATGGTGATTCAATAGGAATCCGGCGAAAGCCACGACAACCAGGATGGAACCCAGTGTAATGCCATAAATTTTCAGAATTCCGGAATCCCATTCCTTATCCGCGGCCGGTTCTGTTTCAAGGGTTTGCGCGGCGGTTACCGGCACGGTAATCCTTGACGCGATGGTTGTGGATTCTATCGGCTCTTCCACAGGTGTTTCAACCGGTGTAAGTGCTTCCACCGGCTCAACGGCCTCCATCGGCATCACACCGGTCAGTTCCGGCATCGGCGTGTCCTCCACAAAGGAATTCATAACCACCATATCCCAGGGAGCGGCCATCAGAAGGTCGAAACCGGGATTTAATTCCTTCACTTCACAACTGCATGAGCCGGCGAGAAAAGCGGAAGCTTCCCGTATATTTTTTTCGTTGATGTAGTCTCCAAAAAGACATCCCAGCACCCGACCGCGGCCGAAAACAGGGAAAACCATCGGCTCGTCTGTGTATTCATACAGGTCCGGCTCGCTTTTCAGCAGCAAATCCACGAAGATACGTTCCGCGGGGTCTTCCGGAGAGAGTGTGAGAATGGGGAATCCATAGCTCAGCTTCTTCTGCTTGGCGCCGGACAGGATTGTAAAGGGCGCGTTTTTATACGTCCGCAAAGCGACATCCAGTTCCCGCCGGATCAGGCCTTCCGCACGCTCGTCTTTCCCGGCGTTTCCGGATGGGATAAAGACCCAAACAACGGAATCTCCGTTTATCAGTCTTTCGGCTATCTGTTTTCGTTTGGGAGAATCGACCAGTGTTCGGACGAAAGACGGATCGGGTGGCACAACCCAGAGGGGGAGACTCTTCCCCATCTGGGCCGGGTACCATATCGCCAGAGCCGGCAGGGAATCGGGGATCGGACCCTTCAGCAAATCGACCAGTTTCTCTTCCGGAAAGGTGTTGACGTCCACTTCCCGCAAGAGCAGGTTCAGCGGATAATCCGGGTTGGACGCAAACTGCTTCAGCTGATCCAGAAGGGCCTGGTCTTTTTCGCGGATCTCGTCCCTGTAGATAAAAATGCCTTTATAGGGATCCGGTTTCCATCGTTCGAGCGCGTAACGAAACACGGGCACCGAACAGGAACGAACCTCCCGAATCGAGGGCTGGATCGCACAGAATCCGGCCAGAATCAATAAAGCATATTTAGCTCTAAACAAGTTACTCACCTTTCCCGGAATAGCAGACGACCTCTCCGTTCATTGTCGCCATATAAAGCTTTCCTCCCGAAGCGATCATGCCGTCCCATACCGGCAGGGAATCCAGCTTGTATTCCGAAAGTTTCTTCCCGTTTTGGGCCGATACGGCCCAAATCATACCCCCTTCCTTCCCCTGGAGCAGTTCACTCTGCTCGGCAAGTTTATCGCGAACGTCCTTTTCGTCCAGTGCGAAAAAGGCGTCTTCTTCGTCGATGATATCGGGCGGTCCAGCCACGAAAAGAGTGTCGCCCGCCAGGACCATACCCCGGGCCTGGAGCGGCGGCTCATCTATCTTCCATTTGAACTGCACCGCTGTTTTTTCGCTGTTCGGAAGCCCCTGCCGCAGCTTCCAGTCTCCGGCGTAGTTGAACAGGCTCTTATCGAACGCGCTTCGAGTCCCGGGCGGCTCTGTTATCTTTTCTATGGCTTTCTTGTCCGATTTCATCCCGGCGGCAAAAAGCTGGTATTCCTGGACGATCGATTCGCTGTAAAATTCCGGCTTGCGTCCATAACCGAATACCGTATTGTCGTTGACCGCGATAAGGCGACCGGCGGGCGTAACCTTGGCCATGATCTCCCAGCTGCCCCAGCCGCCTTTCACGCTCTTCCCATACATCATATAGGATCGATAATACTGGGAGTCATCCAGGAAACCGATCGGGGAGAAAACATGCGCGCCTTCTCCCTCCTGGTCCTGAACATCCCTTACGCCGATAAACGTACGGTTTCCGTCCAGATCGAATTCCTGCGAGCGCATGTAAATATGTTGCCCGTCGCTGGAAAGGATGTCGGACAGGCCTACGGGCATATCCAGACTCACGACCTTGCTGTGCAGGTTCTTCCCGGTTTCGGGATCAATTTCATTCATAACGAATTCGGAAAGGTTCTCGCCTGTTCTGGGATCGAGCAGCAGCATGCGCATGCCCCCATCCAGGAACACCGAGCGTCCGGCGACGCAATAAGCTTTGTCGTCCTGGACCAGTACGGTTCCATGAACCGGCCAGACGGACTCCAGCTGTTCGAAGTACATCATGCGCCGGTCCATAGGGGCCGCCCGGTAGCGCCAGATCAATTGCCCGTCAGACGAGTTCAGGCAGTAGACATAGCCGTCGGTCGATCCGAAAAGAACCCTCCCCCGATATATTGTCGGCGGGGAATCCACACGGCCGCCGGCCGTATACTGCCAGAGGATATTTCCAGAGCTTGCATCCATGGCATAGATGGTATGCGCGTTGATTTTGGAAACATATATCCGGTTTCCTGCTACAACCGGGCTGCTCAGTTTCCCTCCCAGGGCCGTCTTCCATCCTGGGGCGATATCGGATGAAACTGCCGTCGTGGTATAGGCGCTTCGACCCGCGTCGTGGCGGTAAGTCGGCCAATCCCCCGGATCGGAGTCATCCGTTATTTCCACGTCGTAGGCGGGCCCTTTTTCCAGCCGGTTCCCGGCCGATTCCTTTTCCAGGTTGGGTTCGGAGGCATGCGTTCCTCCAATAGCGCAGAAACCTTCCAGTTTCGTTTCCAGGTAGCAGGAGCAGGCATTGGGCGGGGTATACACGAGACCGTTGCTGGGCATGACGCCATAGAAGCATCCGCCCCTGGTGTAATGGTTAATGTCCCAATGTTCCTCTTTAAAGTCTACGAACTCAAGACCTGTGCGGGAGGGGATTATGTATTTCTCGGTGGCCTTGCTGGGATAGCATCTTTGGTGAAACCAGTATGGGACGTCGGCATCACAGGGAAACTCGCTGACAACCTCCCCCGTATGAAGATCCCGGCCGGTAAAGGATCCCGTGTTTTCACCCGAGAAGGCTATTGCGCCCGTCCAGACCAGGCCGTCGATCACAAATATATCTTCGGGGGAATAGTGTCCCGAAAGAGGCTGAGGCGCGTCCCAAAGCTTCTTGCCGTCTGCGGCCGACAGGGCCATCATGGATCCCGCTGCGAAATCCGAATCCCCTCCCAGTGAGAAGACAAGAACGTTATCGGAAACCACCAGCCTGGGGGAATAGGCTGTATCGAATTTTCTGGTCTGAACAGGATCGGACTGCCAGTTTTCGCTTCCGGTTTTGCGATCGAGGCTGACCAGCTTTTCCCCGTTGTAAAAGTAAACAGACTTTGCATCGGCTGAAAGGGTCAACGGCCCCACGGGATATTCCTTTGTCCAATTAGCATGACCGCTTGCGATATCCAGGGCCATTATCTGGCCAGGCTCTTTACTCCAGCCCCATTCATTTCTCGCCTCATTTGCCCGGTCCCAGACGTACACGGTTGTCGATGTGAAATCTTTCGTGATTTTCTCGGGACGTCCGACAACAAGGAAAAGCGTATTGTCCGAAACAATGATTTCCGAAGTCTGCTTGGTTCCTTCGAATGTCCGGAGGGTTTCGCCGGTTACGGCATCCAGTTCACTGACCGGTGCGTTGATGCCTAAGGTTACATATACGCGTTCTCCGATCGCCACCAGGCGGCGCGGCAGGTAGGCCGGCCCGCTCTTCATTGGGAATAAATGATCCTGCCATTCCGGGATAGCCCGTTTCCACAAAATAGTGCCGTTGAACGCGTCCCGGGCAACCAGGTAGTTTTCGGCGGGCAATTGAACGGATTCGGTCGGACCTTCATCAATAATGTAAAATATGCGGCCCCGGGCTGAAACCAGGGCGCTCATGCTGGCGGTTGTATCGTGATGCCTGCCCCACATCGGGGAGCCGACCCATTGATAATGCTTGACGGGACTGATCGTCGTATCCTTCGAAACGGGATTATTTCCGGCGCTGTACAGATACTGGTTCCACTCATCCATTCCTGCAGGGCGGGGCTTGACGGTCTTTTTCCATCCGAACAGTCCTTTTGTCAAAAGCACACCGTCGGGTGTGAGGACCCGCATGACCTCGTCCTTCGGAATGTCTCCAAGATCTTCGGATACGATCAGATTGATCATATTGTCCGTATAGGGCAGTCGGTTTCCCGTCAGCCGGTCCACGGAAATCGGACCGTATTCCTGTCGGGAGGCAATGTATTCACGCGCTGCCTGGACGTTTTCGATCGCCGGATCCAGACCATGAACGATGAAACTGTCCTTTGCCTTGAGCTTTTCAGTCAAAACTCCGTCACCGCAGGGGATATGGACGATGATTCCACCCCGGACACCCGATTTTTCCAGAATGCCTGCGGCCTGCTCATCAGGAGAACCCTGGGAGCATCCCGTACAGAAAATCAAAGTGAAAAGGGTGAGGATTCCTGCAATCAGAGAGAGAATTGACTTTGAAAATGCGGTTTGATTTTTCATGAGCGTGTTCCTCAATAAAATCTTAGAGTCCAGTGTTGCGCGGATTGAGACAGGCGAGATTCCCGGCAGCGTGTAAACAGCATCCGCAGTTAAGGCAGCATATCTTTATCATTCCAAAACCTTTATGGCTTTGAGTATCATGGATTGGCGTATGCCTGTCAAGCGTTAGTCTCGTTTTTATAGCGCATGCCGCTTCAGACGGCCTCTTCAGTCTTACTCCTCCGGTCGGTCCGCAAGAGAAGATTCTGCATTGCAGGAAGCCATGGAAATGTCTAATATGTCTGTTTGGGCTCGCGCCTGCAGTGAGACGCCTAAAGATCGATGAATGGGTGGTGTGCCTGAAACGCGGGTTCTTCGATATCAACAGAGGATTGGAATCGATATACAGGATCTTATTTTGGGATAATCGTTCATTTTATTCCGGCTCTAGAACTCTTCCCGCCATTACGGTCTGAGTTGCCTTCCTGATAGAGTCTTCATTGAAGCAATAAAGTGAAAGAAAAAGCTGAAATCAAAACCAGAAGCGATATGCTCGCGTCCGAGAAAATCGGCAGGCTGCTGTTTAAACTTTCTGTGCCCGCGATTATCGGGATGATGGTACATGGACTCTATAACCTGGTCGACACCATATTTGTCGGACAGTTTACGGGCATTCTCGGAATCGGAGGGATTACGATCGCATTCCCCATCCAGATGATCATGATGGGCATCGGCATGACGATCGGTATCGGCGGCGCTTCCCTGATATCGCGCCGTATGGGTGAAAGGGACAATGAAGGAGCCTCGCTGGCGCTCGGCAACATGGTGGCGTTGTCTCTGGTCACGGGCATCCTGTGCATGATTGCCGGCCTGGCATTCATGGATCCCCTGCTTCGTCTTTTCGGGGCCACAGACAGTCTCATGCCGAATGCCGAGGCGTATATCATGGTCATCCTGATCGGAAGCCCCGTGATTACGTTTTCCATGGTGGCCAGCTCTTCGGCTAGAGCGGAAGGCAACGCCAAAGTCGCCATGAATACGATGCTGATCGGGGCGATTCTCAATATCGCTCTCGATCCGGTATTTATCGTATTCCTGGATCTTGGAGTTCGTGGTGCGGCCATCGCGACCGTCCTTTCCATAACCGCCTCCAGCATTTTCCTTCTTCGATACTACCTGAGCGGAAAGAGCGAAATTACTTTCAGGCTCCGGCAGATGCGGTTGAAAGCCGGCATTGTCCGGGAGATATTCGCTGTAGGTATTTCCGATTTTGCCAGGACAGCTGCGATGAGCCTGACATCCGCACTGTTTAACAACATCCTGCGCACTCTTGGGGGAGAGCTTCCCATAGCTACGTTTGGGGTGATCTTCCGTGTTATGAGTTTTGTCTTCATGCCTATGATTGGAATCGCGCAGGGCGCCCAACCGATCCTGGGATTTAATTATGGCGCGAAACAGTTCCGTAGGGTTAAAAAAAGCCTCCACCTTGCCAATCGGAGCGCAACGGCAATTTCAGTTGTCGGATTTCTGGTCTTTTTTATTTTTCCGACCCCGATACTGCGCATTTTTAACGATGATCCGCAACTGATTGCCATGGGTAAGTACGCAATGCGCATGTTGGCAATCGGCCTCCCCCTGGTCGGGTACCAGGCCATTGGTACCAGCTTGTTCCAGGCGATCGGCAAAGCCAAGCCTGCAGTGTTTCTGGCGATGTCCCGGCAGGTGTTGTTCCTGATACCGATGGTCATTATCCTGTCCAAAATTTTCGGACTCACGGGTGTCTGGACCTCTTTCCCCGCAGCCGATATAGTCTCATTCATTGTCACTTTTATGATGGTGACCTATGAAATGAAGCGTCTGACTCACCACCCCGAACAGGAAATGTCTACAGCGTCATTCCAGGGAAAGGCATAAGCCGATCCCAAGCCGCACTCTGCACCCCTTTGCCTGTCAAATTATTTATAAAGATACAATAACGTAATACAATTTCTATAAAATACAATAATGTAGTCATAGGGTTGGATGTGATGAAGATAGATGCCGGCTATGAAATGTATGAAAACGGGGAATATAGCCCGGTTTTTAAGTAATTCAACGGGTGATACTCCTGCATGTGAAAGCGCCCATCAGGATTGCCGGATTTCACTCTTATAATGGTAAACCACCCGCCTCTAGCTAGTTTCTGTCGCGAAATTCATGCTGTCATATTTCTTAACTTCGAGAATCCTTGGAGTGCGCAAGCTTGCTTGCGCCTTAAATTTATTTAAATGAAATACTTAAAGAAGGCGGCAGCAAGCTGCCGCACTCCAAAAAAGGCGCCA
>Ga0209536_100003006_pt1 | contig 27325 bp, 17 predicted proteins | sample DeeMarSeWOR28_12_FD_187461 | JGI IMG/M metagenome (GOLD analysis project Ga0209536, IMG submission 187461) | Marine sediment microbial communities from White Oak River estuary, North Carolina - WOR-2-8_12 (SPAdes) (version 2) | ecosystem: Environmental > Aquatic > Marine > Intertidal zone >... | reverse complement strand
AAAAAAGTCAAAAAGTTTAAGACACCTGCCGGCCTGTTCATCGATCGCTTGAATCGACTTTACGTAGTCGAAATGCTGGCCAACAAAGTCAGTGTATTTAGCCTGAAATAGGACTTTGAGGCAAAACCGAAGATTAGAGATTATACGGCATCCTTTGTATTATTTGCAACGACGTAGACGCATACCGTATCGACAATGGGTAATGATGGCAATCAGCCGGCTGACGCTGGCGGTGATGGGGGTGGTTCTGTGGCTCAATATCTGCGATGCCCAGACGACCCTGGAGCCGCCCAGCAATCCGAATTCGGCCAAAGCCTGTGCCATATGTCATTATCGCTGGGTCGACACGTTCTTCATCGAAGGCCGCAGCTCGGAGCTGGCGGCCTACACAGCTGAAAAAATGGTGGCCACACCTGAAATGTGCTATTCCTGCCACGACGGCAGTGTGGCCGATTCAAGGGTCTGGGCCTTTCATAACCGCCAGCACACAGTTGACAAGCGGCCGCCGGCTGACATGCAGATTCCCAAATCATTTCCGTTGGACGAAGAGGGCAAGATGAACTGTGCCACCTGCCATACGCCCCACGCGTTGCCAAGCGGTCCGGAGTCCAGGGAGATCTTCTTTATGCGGGTTTCCAATAGCAATTCCGCCATGTGCCCGCAATGCCACAGCGACTGGTCCGGCGGGATTTCAGCCGGCAATCATCCCCTGGGCAGCTTCAAAAAACCGATTCCACAGCAGCTCAAAGACAGGGGGGCGAAAGTTGGCGAAAAACCCAATCAGGTGGTCTGCCAATCCTGCCATGTGGTCCACGGATCGCCCACCGAAAACCTGCTGGCCAGAGCCGCCGATGATTCCAGTCTGTGTCTGGCGTGCCATCAGGATCTCAGCGTAATTGCTCCCGACGGCCAGAAGCGGCCGGTTCACGTTGTTAACGTGGTGCCAAAAACCGCCAAGATACCGGCCTGGCTGGAACAAAACGGAGCCAGGCGGGGGAAAGACGGTGAGATCATCTGCCAGACCTGCCACCGGGTTCATAAAAACAAGGCCGAACCTCATTTGCTGGTCATGAAAAAAGGTGAAAAAGACCAGTTTTGCCTGCTCTGTCATCCGGATAAAAAATATATTGCCGAGACCAAACACAACCTGGCCGTCTCCGCCCCGAATGAAAAAAATCTGGAAGGCAAAACAGCAGCAGAGACCGGGGTGTGCTCGGCCTGTCACCTGCCGCACAGGGCTGCCCGTCGCATGTCCGGCGAAGGGGATTATACCGCCCGGCTCTGCATGAGCTGTCACAGCAAAGGCCAGGTGGCCGAAAAGGTCAATTTAATCGGCACCACACATCCATTGAGCGTCTACCCTTTTGCAAAAAGGGAGACAGATTCCGTGCGAACGACGATCAGTGTTCAGAAGGAGGAATTGCGCCTTCCATTGTATGACGCCAACGGGGTTCGGGATATCGCCGGCAAAATGACATGCTCAACCTGCCACGAAACCCATCAACCCCCGCCGCAATCCGCAGATGCGCAAACGGCAGGCCCTTGGAAGAAGATCAAATCCTTGCTGAGGAAATCATCACCCCAGATTTGTAGCGAATGTCACCGGGATAAATTTTTAATCGCCGATACCAAACACAATCTGAGCATTTCGGCGCCGGCTGAAAAAAACATCTTAGGCCAAACAGCGGCAAAATCCGGGCTCTGCGGAAGCTGCCACCTGGTGCACGGTCCGCAAAAAAACTTTCTGTGGGCGCGGGCATCCCTGGCCGAAGACAAGGAGAAAGGCGCAGAGAGCCTGTGCATCAGCTGTCACAACGAAACCGGCATCGCCAAGAAAAAAGTCAATAAAGGGTATTCGCACCCGACACGTATTTCCTTGCCTCAAAACGGATCGACCACGGCATTGCCGCTGTTTGACAGGCATGGGAAAATTTCGCCAAAAGGGATCATGAACTGCCAGACCTGTCACGATCCCCATCGCTGGCAACCCGTTTCATCCGTCACTGAATCCGACAGGGAAGACCCCGAAGCTCAAAAACGGTTCAGCTCATTTTTAAGAGAACCATCGCCGCAAATCTGCGACGAGTGCCACCATGAAAAATTTCTAATTGCCGACACCGAACACGATCTGAGCAAATCGGCTCCCGCAGGGAAAAATATGCTGGACCAGAGCCCTGCCCAATCCGGGCTTTGTGGAAATTGCCATCTGGCGCATAACGCCCAAAAAACATTTCTGTGGGCCCGTAAAATAACGGATTCACAAGATGGAGCGGTTCAGTCTTTATGTATCGGCTGCCATAATGCCGCAGGTATCGCGGCGAAAAAAACGCTGGGCGGGTATTCGCATCCGGTAAACATCGCACCGGCGGAAAAAAAGGTTTCCACGACGCTACCGCTTTTTGACAAAAACGGTCAAGCGATGGACGAGGGGCTGCTGACCTGCCAGACATGCCATGACCCGCATCGCTGGAGCCCATTGTCTGTCGACCCCGCAAAAGATCAATTTAATATTGAAGGAAACGCGCAAAACAGCTTTTTACGAATGGCAAATTCGCCCGCACCCAAACTTTGCGAAAACTGTCATCCAGAGCAGGGCGCTGTCGAAAAAACCGACCACGACCTTCTGCTCAGCGCGCCGCAATCCAGAAACAGTTTGGAAGAAATTCCGGCTGAATCCGGCATCTGCGGGACCTGCCATCTGGTCCACAATAGCCAGACACCCGTCAAATTATGGGCCCGTCGCCTTTCCGGAGGCGGCAGCATCATCGAGCAGATGTGCAACTCCTGCCACTCAAAAGCCGGACCGGCAAATAAAAAGGTCCCTTTGATTGCTTCTCATCCCGACAATGTCGTGATGATCAACACTCAAAAAAACATCGGGGTCGAGGATAAATATCTGCCGCTTTTTGACAAAACAACCGCTAAAAGCACATTCGTCGGCTACCTGGCGTGCGCCTCCTGCCATAATGTTCACCAATGGGATTCAAACTTTAAATCCAAAGGCACGGGCATTGAAATCGAAGGGTCGGTGATGGACAGCTTTTTAAGAACGTCTTCTTTGCAGCTGATGTGCAAAAATTGCCATGGACCCGAAGCCCTGTTTAAATATCTATATTTCCATGACCCCACGAAGCGCACCGGTAAAAAGGATTAGCCGCAAACGTTCATCGAAACCTCAGGGCGGATTTATAGTGATTGTCAAAAAAACGTTCCGGTATTCGAACGTTTTTTTCTACAACCACTTATGCCGCGTTTCCTTATTTCGGAATATAATTATGAAAAGCGGTATAACTTAAAATTAAAACCCTTAAAGTTCAAAAATACTGAGCGACATGAAGAAAAAAATATTCATTGTAGTTGGCCTGGTTTGCCTGATGTTAATGGCAGGCGGCATCTATATTATCACAACGATTGAGACCGCCACCTCCGAGCTGGATCATTTGATCAAACTCCATCAGGTGGAAATCTTGCGTGAGCACCTGCTAATCCAGATTAAAAATGTACAGTCCAACCTTTATCTGATGGGGACGCGTTATGAGAGCAGTCCAAAAAAAATTGAAGCCGATATGAATAACCTCCAAAGGATTTCCGTCACCTGTTTTGATTGCCATCATAGCGCCAATGTGGTCCAGCGGCTTAAGAATTTAACTGGCGGCGTGGAGCTCTTCAAAAATTCGATCGGCCGGCTTCTGAAGCTCAAAAACGACTCCGCCAAGTTGGTGCAGGAGGGCGATACGGCATTTCAGACCGGGCAGACACTGGTAATCCAGGTCAACGACATGGTTCACATCGCCCAAAACAAACTGGCGGACAAAACCCGAGCTTCCCTTGAAAATATCTCCCGGTCAAAATTTATATTGTATGCGATGGTGGCCCTGACGCCGTTTATCGCTGCCGGTCTTTTCTCGCTGCTGATCAGAGAATTTACCCAGCCGGTGAGGGTGCTGCTGGCGGCAACCCGCAAATTAAAAAGCGGTGATCTGAGCTACCGGGTTGAGGGGTTAAAGGATGAATTCGGTGAGGTGGCGACCTCTTTTAACGAAATGCTGGAGTCGCTCAAAGAAAATTTGCACCAGATTCAGGAAAGTGAACGACGCTACCGTACGCTATTTGAAAGCGCCGGCGATGCCATCTTTATTGTCGATATCGAGGGTGAAAAAGCCGGTGATATTGTGGATGCCAATCCGGCGGCGGCCGAGATGCACGGATATCGCATCGAGGAGCTGTTGAAGCTTAATTTGATCAAAGACCTTGATGCCCCCGACGCGGCTGCTGATGCACCGCAGCGTATCGAGCGCATCCTAAAGGGGGAGTGGATCCAGGACGAGATCTACCATCGAAAAAAAGACGGATCGCTGTTTCCGGTGGAAATCAGTGCCGGGCTCATTCATTATATGGGCGGCAGATATCTTCTGGCGATCGATCGCGACATTTCCGAACGCAAGCAAATGGAAGGCATGCTCATCCAGGCCAAAATCGAATGGGAGAACACCTTTGATGCCATTACCGACATGATTACGATCCACGACAAGGAGTTCAACATCCTGCGAGCCAACAGAGCCGCGGAAAAAATTCTGGGATTACCGCTTTTGGAGAACCAAAAAGCAAAATGCTATCAATATTATCACGGCTGCGATCAACCGCCGGAATACTGCGCCAGCTGCAAATGTCTGGAAACCGAAGAGCCGGTTACCTGTGAAATGTATGAGCCGCATCTGTCAAAATTTCTCGAGATTCGGGCCATGCCCCTGTATGACAGCCACAATCAGTTGAGCGGGCTGATTCACGTCATACGGGACATTACCCAGCGCAGACGCGTGGAGGAGGCGTTACAGCGGGCCGAACAATTGAAAATGGTCGGCGAACTGGCCGCCGGGCTGGCCCATGAAATCAAAAATCCCCTGGCGGGTATTAAAGGCTCGATTCAGGTGCTGGTGGAAACAGCGGACATTGCCCAAGAGGACCGATCACTCATATTGAAAGCCATCGATGAGATCAGGCGCATTGAAACCCTGCTCAAAAGCCTGCTCAATTTTGCCAAACCGCCCAAGCTCCAGCTGATGCCCACTGACATCAACGATTTGTTAGATAAAGCCATTGCATTATCGCTGAAACACCCTTCGCTGGCGCCCAGCGGTTCGAAGAACATCAACGTATTAAAAGATTTTGACAGCGACCTTTACGAAATTATGGCGGATCCGATGCAGCTGCAACAGGTATTTTTGAACCTGATGTTCAACGCCATCGAAGCCATGCCGCAAGGCGGCGCGCTGGCGGTTAAAACGCTGCTGGATGACGCCGACAGCATGCTGCGCATCGCCATTTCCGATAGCGGCAAGGGTATGGAGCCGCTCGTTCTGGATCAGATCTTCCTGCCGTTTTTTACGACCAAACGTAAAGGCTCCGGCCTGGGACTTTCGATTTGCCAGCGGCTGGTGGATCAGCACGGAGGCAGTATCAGCGCTGAAAGCGCACCGGGCAAAGGCACCGTCTTTACCCTTCTGATCCCCATCCGCAAAGCAACAGCAGAGAAGCAAAAGGAAACTTCAGCATGAAAAAAAAGGGGAAGGTGTTTTTATTGGATGATGAGGAACTCATCGTCACCGTGCTTGCCAAGACATTGAAGGCTGAAAATTATGAGGTCTTTTCCGAAAACGACTGCGAGGGGGTCATCAAGAAAATCGGCGCCTTTAATCCGGATGTGGTGCTGCTGGATATCCGCATGCCCTCCCGCAGCGGAATCGAGATTCTGGAAGACATCAGGCACAGCGGCATCAACACCCAGGTCGTCATGCTGACAGCCGATGATAGCGCTGAAATGGCGGTCAAGGCCATGAAGCTCGGTGCGGCGGACTATCTGACCAAGCCGTTTAACACCGATGAGGTCAAAATCGTGATCGGCAACATCATCGAAAGAGAAAGCCTCAGGCAGGAAGTCGACTATCTGCGCAAAGCCTATTCTGACGTTTTTGAAAAGGATATTATCGGAGAATCCAGCGCCATAAAGGATTTGGAGGCTAAAATTGAAAAAATTGCCCGGGCGCGGGTTTCCAATATCCTCATTACAGGAGAAAGCGGCGTCGGCAAAGAAGTGATGGCGCGCCATATTCACCATATGATGTTCGGCGCGCAGACGGCCTGGAAGGCTCCTTTTATTTCGGTTAACTGTGCGGCCATGCCCGAAACCTTGCTGGAGAGCCAGCTTTTTGGTCACGAAAAGGGTTCGTTCACCGATGCCAAATCCGAAAGAAAAGGACTGTTTGAATTGGCCGAAGGCGGGCTATTGCTGCTGGATGAGATCGGTGACATGAAGCCGGAGCTTCAGGGTAAATTACTGCGGATTCTGGAAACTCGGACCGTACGGCGGCTGGGCGGCAAAGGAGAAATTCCCGTTGATCTGACCGTCATTGCCACCACGAATCGCAATTTATCCGCCGCGGTCAAAGACGGTGCGTTTCGCAAAGATCTGTTTTTCCGACTGAGCACCTTTTATTTGCATATCGTCCCGCTCAGAGAGCGCCAGGGGGATATTCCGCTGCTGGCCGATCACTTTCTGTCCCACTTTGCCGCCAAATACAATAAAAAAAGGATTGACGGTTTTTCGCCGGCGGCTGAGCAACAGTTGATCGACTATAGCTGGCCGGGCAACGTCAGGGAGCTTAAAAATCTGGTTGAGCGCTTTGTCGTGCTTGAAAATGTTGAAACGATTCGGCCCGAACATCTGCCGGGGTGGATCAGCGGCGACACCCTGCTCGACGACCGGGCTGCCGCCGATCGATTTATACTGCCCGATGAAGGCATATCCCTTGAGGCTCTTGAAAAAGATCTCATTTCCCAGGCACTCGAAAAAGCCAACAACAACAAAACCCTGGCTGCCAAGCTTCTGAATATCAGCTACGACACCCTGCGCTATCAGGTTAAAAAATTAGGGCTGGAATAACAGCCCTTATCAATGTTGCTGAATCGCAAAATTTATTCAATCGTTTCGACGGCAAGCTGCACCATATCCGATGCCAGTGCATAGGCGGTATTGACCTTGCCCCAGTCGAAAAAGAAAACACCGTCATTGCCCTGATGATGGCTTTTCACCGACCAGAATGTTTCGCGACTGACGCGCTCGATAAGCTGGGCCGAGAAATCCACTTTGGCCGTGCCGTTGTAACCTTGATAGTCCTGATAATCTATGACCTTACCGTTTAAGACGAAATCGGCATTCAGCCGCAGAGCGATCACATCGACATCGGCAAGGGATATGCCGCTATCCATAACAATCCTAAATTCAAGAAGCTGCTGCCGCACCAGCCCGGGCTCAATAACATGGAAATTCTCAAGGGCCCATAACTGCCTGATAAAGTGCAGCGCCAGGATTTCTCCGCCGAAGCTGCGTGCACTCGGGTTGAAAAAGGGCACAACTGCCACCTTAGGGGTCTTAACCGCAAGGGGCGCGGTGGAACGATAAATGTGCCCGGGGCTGAACTTTTTTGGGGGCGGGTGGAGATCAAGCCGTTTTCTCTGCCCTGAAAGAAAATCCGTCAGGGATTGTGCCAGGTGATGAACCGCCCTTCTCAGCAGTCTCTGGGGATCTTTCACCAGGCGAATTGCCAGAAGTCCAGGATCGTCGTCACCGGCCAGACCGACACCATCGATCCATAAAATTTCCACTGGACTTCCGGTTGAAACCAGCCTGGATGTTATGGCAATTTTGGGAGGCGTTATTTCATTGTAAAGTTCCAAAGATGTGATCAGAACGCCGTCGACCCCGGCCTCCTGCCGCATCGCCCGTGCGGTCGGCTGATCAAGGCCGCCGATGTAACGAACGCGGTATTTAGCCATGACGCTATCAAGGACGTCGTCCGCGATGACGGTTGCGTCCGCATCTTTGAGAGCCTCTATCAGCAGCCACCTTATGGTGGTAATCGGCGCGGCGCTTCCACTGAGGTTAACAACCGGAAAAACAGCAATTTTAAGATCTTCCGCACCACCAAGGCGCCCCGCATCGATCGCCTCGGCGCTGGCGTCATTTTGGGCCGCGCCGCTCGAAAGGCAGACCAGAGCGGCAAAAAGGAGGACAGCCGCCCTAATAGAAAAGTTTTTTAATAATGTCATTGACAGCCGCTTGGGTCACGTCCTGCATGGGTTCGCCGCCTCCGCCGAAAAGTCGGTCCCAGATCGATATCCCGCCTCTGGTGCTGGATGCAGACCATATGACTTTGCGGGATTCTTTTTCAATCATTTGCATGCTCACCGAAATCACATTGGCCGTGGTTGCCCCCGACCGTACCTCTCCGTATTCGGTGACAGCGCCGGTAATGACGGAATCGGCGCCGACAATCGCCGCTAATTTGGCGGCGTCCTCTGCAGACGGCGACCAGGGGTTGTCGATTCCCGCCCGTGAAATCCCACGCGCGACCTCCCCGGCGGGAATCACATAGAGTGCACCGGTAGAAAAAAGGCTGTTTATAAAGGTATTGCGTACCCTTTCCCCCGCCATCTGATCGCTGGTCAGGTTGGCAAACGGCATCACGGCGATGGTCTGCAGGAGTGAGAAATCGACATCCGGGTTATGGTAATTTTCAGAAATTCTGGTTTTGGGAGCGCAGGCTACCAAAAGAATAAGGAGTAAAATACAGAGACTGAAACTTATACGATTTGCCCATTTGGCCATAATGATTTCCTTCATAAAACAGTATACTGACAATCTTATTTTAATTCGTTCTCAAAATATAGCCGCTTTTGTCTTTTCGATCAACTGCTTTGGCAGTCACACACCCAAATAAAGTTTAGCATTGCTTTAAAACAACAGCCTGTCTTGCCATCGGTCGCCACACGGGCCGCAGCCGCTAATTAAAATTTCAGCTTTAGCTCCGCACTGAAAACATTTGATTTTACTTCCTCGATATCGGAGTCGGCAGTGTTAAAATTGTAAGACATATCTAAAAAGATATGGGAGCCGATGGTCCATTTTAGACTCGGTCCGAATACCCTTTCTTCCCGATTATTATCCGATATCAGGGTTTCGCTAAAATTGAAAAAAAACTGCAGGTCGCCGTCCGGAAAAGGCGACCAGCTGACCGCATAATTTTGAAATGTATCGTTGGAATCTTCCCGTCTGACAGCGTCTATTTTGGCAAAAAAAGACAGGTTTCTTAAAGGTATATAAAATGCCTGTATATTATATCTCGTTTCACTATTCGGCCCGAAATCCTGACCGGATTGCTGGGTCCGCTTATAGGAAAAATTCATATCAAGGCTGATCTTTTGATTCGGTTGCACGTTGGTTCCCTGTCTGAAGACAAAGCTGGTTATACGGGTTCCGTCCTGAGGTTGTTCCCAGGTGTAGCCGGTATCCATAAAAGCGCTCCAGCCCCGGTAAAGAATCGCATTATTGCGAAGAAATATCGAATTCTGAGAGTCTGTGCCCTGAGAGGCGCTATTGTAAGAGCCGCTGAAAGTCAGCGATTGATTGAAGGTATCCATCCAGTCCGCCCTCAGCGAGGCCCCGTAGTTGTAATTGTAAGTATCGTCAGTTGCCGCCGAGCCTTCGGCCTTGGGCGTGTCGGTGCGTTGCCCGTTGACGTTGGATGAAAACGTTTCGTTGAAGATATGATTCAGATAAAGACCATTGATATATTGCGTTCTTTTGAGGTTACCCGGATCTGTCTCCTGTCGATTATAGAACAGATTATAACCGAGCAGGGTCCTGTCGCTGAGTTTGCCTCTCAGGCCGAGATTAAAATTTTGATTTAGAACGCTGCTTTCCTGATTGATGGATGCCCCTGAGGCGGTAATGAAGGCCTGCATCTCGGTCACAAAAATATTGGGGAATCCCCCCGCGCCGGGAACGACGGGAGACAGCGCGGCGGTCACCACCTTGATAAAGCGTGTATTGACCTGGGGAAAGGATATCTCGAAGCGATTGTCGAGGGCTCCGAAATCAGCCGGAGAAACCGTTGCCGCCAGCGTCCAGGTGCTTAAATCATTATTATCCGGGCTGGTGTAGATATCCCAGGAAAAAGAATTGGCAACCGCGGCGGTCAGATTACGGTCCACCCATACATACAGGGTATCCACATCGATTTCGAAGCCGAAATCGATCCCGATGTTGACCTCCTGGCTCTGATCGCCGGCCGTTCCGATGTCCAGGCCGGCGGAGATCGTAACGTTGCCATCGACCAACGCCGGGTTAACCCCCAGCGCCGGGCCGTCTTGCGGCGTGCTGTCCAGCGATGAAAGACCGGCGAAGCGCAACAATGGAACCTGCGCAGCGTTTCCGCTGCTCGAGAGCTCAAACTGGCTGTAGTTGATCGTATAGACCGAGTCCATGGACAGGCGCCCGTTCATAAAATTGCGCGAATAGGCCGCTTTGCCCTGATGCTGCTGTTGCAGCGTGTCAAAATCCAGAAATTTTTCTTCGGTATCGGTACGGGTATACGAGTAGTCGAGAAAGAGGTCTTGCAAAGGCGTATAGGAGGTATTCAGCAGCAACAACTTCTGAACCTCATCCTGGGTTTTAGGATCGTCGAAAGTGTGGATATGGCTATAGCGCAGATTCCAGTTGGGAAACAGCTCGGAAGGGGGCCTCATCCCCAGGGTGCCGGTGATTTCATTCCGCTCTGTACGGGTATCGGGCACATCGGTTATATCTTCATCAACTCTTCGATAACGGTAGGCGAGCCCGGCCTTGTAAATCGGATTGGTGAGGTTCAGTTCAGCATAGGGGGCCAGATTCTTCTCCTCGGTGTCGATGGTGTTGTCTCCGGTGGTCGACGACGTTTTGAGTATCTGATATACGGCGCCACTGTAAAACACCAGATAGGGATAAATGTATTTTGAAAGGGCAAGATTGTAAAGCTGATTGAATTGATCAAAATCGGTATCGAACTTTTCCCCGGTTTGTTTTAATTTGGTGGTGCCCTGGGAATTGGTATATTGATGGGAGCTGTTAAAGTCTATGCCATCGGCCCGGGCATCAGGCCCTCCAAGGGCATGGACAAAGAAGATAATCGCCGTCAAACATATGAAAAGTAAAATTGCTCGGCACATATTCTACCTCTGGCCCATGACCGCAATTGCATACGCCCCCTTACCCACGTCTATTTCAGCGACAACCCGCTTGCTGGTGAGATTAATTTTCTGAAGGATTCTGCGGTCTGCAAGCGCCACAAACAGCGTTCTTTCCTCGTCGTCGATCGCCTGGAAAACCGCCTTGCCGCCGACCTGGAATGTGTCGACAAACATCAATGAAGATGGATCGATGACGGAAATCTCCCCACCGAACCTTCGGCCGACATAGAGCAGGCCGTTTTGATTGTCCACCTTTACCGAGATCGCGCCCGCACCCGCAAAAATTTTTTTCGTAACGCCCAAGCGTACACGATCGATTGCGGTGATGTATGGCGAATCGCTGCTGATAACAAAAAGCGTATCGCCTTCTCGGTTAAAGGCGCCTCTGAGCGGAGCGGCCTCCACGCCGATGGTGACCACCAGCGTCTTTTGGGTTAGGTCCACCACCGAAATCGATTGCGAGCGGGTGTTCATAACGTATACCCTCGAACCTGAGGGGTCCATTACCGCCGAAGTCGGCCCGCTGCCGACACTGATTCTTGCGGCTTCCGTCAGCGAAAAGGCATCAATGAGGCTTACCGTATTGGAGTCGTGATTGACCGCCACCAGGCGCCTGCCGTCGGGGGAAAGGACAAGCTCAACTGGATTGTCTCCGAAATTCAGTTTCAGCTTGCTAAAAATCTGGCGCTTGAAGATATCGATCGCCAGCACTTCATCATCGCCCGAAACAGCCACATACGCCCGGGTCCGGAACCGATCAATGACAAGGCCCCGGGGGGCCCGGCCGGTTGCGATGGCATCGACAACCTGCATGGTCTTTTTGTTGAAAACCGAGATGATATGGGTTTCGGGATTGCTGACGAATGCGGTAAGATTGATCAGTATCCCGCCGGCGGACGCCAGGGAAAAAAACGGTGTGAATTGATTTTCCCCGGTAACGATTTTGGCGGGGTCCAGCGAAAGAAACAAAGCCGTGGCTTTTTGCCGCTGCACTTCGAAGGAATGCTCAACGCGAAGCGGTTCTTCAGGGACCCCGAGGGTAACTTCACCTTCTGCCGTCTCAACAAATGCCTGCCTGATCTGCATGGAGATGCCGCGGTACCGACCCGGCGGCAGGATTCCGCTGGCCAGCCATCTTTGCAGTCCGGTAAGCTCCGCGCCTTTCAGGTCGTTCACTAAAAGGGATAAAGCCACCTCAGAGCCGTCATCCCTCAGGGCGGAAATCGCGCCGATGTCAAAGCGAAGCCTGTCGGCCTCCTGCGGCAGCGGCTGAAGGTATAAAACAATTTCACCCTCGTTTACCAATGGCGGCTTCAAAATGAAGTCGCGTGTGGTTAATCCCTCGGGAAAGCAGCTGCCGAGAAAAAGACAGAGCAGTAAAACGAAAAAGCATCTTACGGCCGGCTTTATAAACGCCGGCCGGAGGAATGGGTGCCCGAAAGATTTTGTGGGTTGGGCCACGTTTAAGATTCCAAATGCCTTTCAGCGGACGGTATTTTTAACTGCGCCGGAAGCACCACCTGAAAAATGCGCCGCCAGGCACGCTGAAAATCCATCCGCGGTGGTCCGGGTGCAGTTCCGGATTACCGACCGGATGATACCTGCTAACCTTTTACGCTCGCGCACAGCATCCCGCATGCGATAGCAATTATTTTGCTTGAAGACAAGACAATTTTTGGCGATGGGATCTAGCGCGGTTTCAGCAAAAAAAGCTGGCGGCAAGACGCCGCCAGCCTTTTTTACGCGATTTCAGTTTTGTTTTTTGCTAATCCTTGACGTGACACTTGTTGCACAAACTCCGCTGCGCAGGGCCGAAGTCGGTTTCGATCACCCGGCCGTAGTAACTGGCCAGCACGTCGTCTGAATCGATATCCGTGTCGCCCATCATCGGGTGCGAATCGACCAGCAGTTCCTCTTCAAAATCCCAGCGTCCGGCGTTCGGAAATGCCGATATATGGGCCCGATGGCACGACAAGCACATAACGTTTGAGCTTCCATTCGGTCCCTGGGTGCTGTTGGGATCCAACTCCCACCCGTTCGACACCTGTCTCTCAAAGGGCACCAGCGCCAGGTAAGAAGTAGCAGCACTTCCCGTCATATCACCGGATTTAACATAGGAGTTGTAGTTATTGAAAATGTTTTGGGCGCCCAGACCGGAGGTATTGCCGGCCGGGTGCTTGTGCTGTCCCGCGCCGCCGGGGGCATAGAAATCGACGTGGCAGTTTGAACACCACTCGGACATGCCCGTGCCGTAATCGGTGTGGTTGCTGTCCGTTTCAGGATCTCCGTTGGTGGTGGCGACCGGCGCCCGATTCGCAAATGTAACGATACCACCCCCTGCGGGGTAATTCATGTCCCCAAGGAGCCTAAAGTTTCCCAGCGTGGTGCCGGGCTCCGGCTGGTCGCCGTAGGAGCCTGAACCGGAAATGGGCAGGGTATTGTTCCACTTTTTGCCGTGCGGGTCGTGACAGCTGCTGCAGGCCAGCCGATCCGACGGGAAAACACCGCCGGGGGCTCGCTCTAAATTGGGGTCCCGCTCGAGCAGGTCAAAATCTGCCGCAATGATGGTGTGTCCGAGGCTGTAACCGTGACGGGTTACCGTGCTCCCCCGTTGCAGCCAGCTATACGTTTTGGTCTGCCAATAGAAGTCACCGCCCGGGTGCAGGTTGATGCTGGCGGAATTCGCTGCCATAACGCGATAACTGCCGGTGCCGGCATGACATTCCAGGCAGGTGGAGCTCGGGTCCGTGCCCTTGGTCAGGAAATCGCCGGTTACGCCGACGCGACCGCCTTCAATTATGGATTTCCCGTCTTCCGAGTTGTGCATGGTATGGCAGGCGTCACAGTGGGCCACGCCGCCGTCATGTAAGGCCGGTGCCGTGGCGCTAAATCCCCATGTCAGCAGGACTGCGGCCATGATGGCGATGCATAGTTTAATTGTTTTCATCCAGTAATCCTCCTTTTCTTACCGGCAACCCGGCCATCCTCAAATCATGAGGACCCGTCGGCTTTGTGACCCCACCTTGCAGTGGGTTTACCTTTTTCGGAGGGATTGTCAATTTCCCGTGTTTAGCGTTAAAATTCGATAATCAAAAAAAACCTTGCCTCTGGCCTGTGTTTCATCACCTCCTTTTCAGGTAGTTTCATAAGTTTCTCTTATACTTACAGCTATTTGTACGTTATTTTAAAGACACTGACACCGAGACTGGCCAGTTGAGACACATACAGCCGGCCTGCGGTGTCCAGCTCCAGATCATTGGGGCTGATGAGATTATGCGGTCTGCGGCCGCGATAGCCGAACTCATGCATAAACTTGAAATTCTTATCAAATACGAGAACCGCCGACTTCAGTCGATCCGCCACATAAACATAGCCCTGTTCATCGGCGACGATTCCGCCCACAACATTAAAGCGGCCGGGAGCGCTTCCCGGCCGGCCGAAGCCGGCCAGCTTGCCTTGCGCTGAAAGCCTGTAAGCCGAAAAAAGAACCGGCACTGTAAAAAAAATGTTGCCTTCAGGATCCACGCTGAATCCGCCCACCTGGGTTACATTTCGCTTTTTCTCCTCAATCTCCAGCAATGCGCCTAGATCGTGCCCGCGCATGAAAAAACCGTTTGAATCGGTCACGGCCAGTCGCAGAGAATCATTATTCAGCAAGTAAATCCTTCCGTGCCGGCAAACCATATCTGTCGGGTAAAAATCCGAAAAACCGGGGGGGAAGTCTTGCAAGGCGAGTTCTGCCAGGGGCTCGCCCCTGAAATTGCAAATCACAATTGAAGTTCTGGAGGCCTGTCGTGCAAGGACGAGGATGTTTCCATCATTTCTGACCGCGGCTGCCAGGACGGCGCCCAGGTTCAGATCATCACCAAAACGGTAAATTTCCATGCCCCAGTTATTAAATATGCGTACGTCGCCTTTCTGACTGTCGGTGACATAAATTTCGTCTCTTTCTTCATCAATGGCGATCTTCGCCCAGCTGGAATGCACCGGGCCTGAAAAATTGGACAGCCGGTACAGGAAAGAGGTCTGAACCTCCGCCCGAACATCGTCAGCTCTGAATCCAACAAATATGGCACTCAAAAAAAATGCGGCGAGCGTCAGTTTAAGGGCGGTTGGAATGAAAGACCATATTTTGGCGGTTATGCTTCTCATGGCATTGGGCTTATTCATAAAAAATTCGCTATATAAATAAAGCATCATAATCATTCCGCCATCCATTACTGCAACGAGTATGCCATGGTCGGTCATGGATTGATAGTTATATAAAAACAGTTGGTTGTACGAAATTCGCATACGGTCCAGGATGAGATGTTCCGTTAAAATATGGTGAAATTGCCAATTCGGTCTGGTGATTTCACCACCTGAAGGTTGGGTGAGGTAGCTTGAGCGCGGGTTTGGAAACAGGGGATGGATTTGATTGATTTTAGAGGATCATCCGCAGCGGGTGCGGTACATTGACATGGCTCGGGGGGTGAAAGTTCACAGTCACCGGCGGGTAAACATGAATTTGGTATGGTAATTGCTAAACATTTCGCCTTCCCTTTCTGGTGTTACTCAGATGTTGATGGATTTGCAGCAAGGTCTCATTAAAAAAACGAATTGATAAAACGGCAATCTGGGAGCAGGTGGGTCGCCTGGCCGAATCGGCTTCAGTCTGACGGTTCATCAGCCATTTCAGCGCATCGGGGAATCCATCAAGTTTGCGCTTGTAAATGCTTCTCAAATATGTCAATTTTGGCTTCCGCCTTAGGTTATCCACAAAAGTGCGTCCCAAAAGGATTCCGATGAAAAAGAAAATCGTTGCATTTGTACTAAGCCTCGAACTGCTCTGTTTTTTGTTTTTTGGAACCCACGGTCTGTCTTCTGATGGGAAACTGCCGATCATTGATGGAAAAAAGGCCGTCGCCACCGTCAATGAGGAGCCGATTAGCCTGGAGGATCTGAATCGCGCCATTGCCGCTTCGCATGCCGACCGCAGCCGTGATGAGAAAGCCGGCCAGATCGATTATTCCGATATTATGCAGCGCCTGATCAATACGCGATTGATTGTGCTGGAAGCAAAGAATATGGGACTGGATGAGCTGCCGGAAATAAAAGACGCGCTGGAGACATACTCGCGGCAAACCCTTATGGAGCTTTTGCTCGAGGGCTACGTAAAAGATATTGAGGCAGATGACGAAGCCGTCAGACAGCATTATGAGCCCATGGTCAGGGAGTGGAAGATAAAAGCCATTCGGTTTAAAAAAGAACAAGATGCCAGGCAGATTCACTCCCAGCTGGAGGCGGGCGGGGATTTTGACGAGATTTTGCAAAAAGCGGTTGAATGGGGCGTCGGCGAAGCAGACCGTCAGGCCAATTATATAAAAAACAAAGACCTGACCGGGGGAGTAGCTGAAATTATCGCGCAAATGAAGATCGGATCGACAAGCCCGATCATTTCGATCGGAAAAAGGGGATATATCATTTTTAAACTTGAAGACAGCCGTTTGCCTGCCGCTGAAAACCAGGAGGCCATGGCAATTGCACGACTGCAGGCGCTCAACCAGAAAAGGGTTGAAGCGGCCAGGGATTATTACAACGCGCTAAAGAAACGCAATCTAAAATTGGATGATGCCCTTTTCGACCAGCTGGATTTTGAATCCAAAGAGCCGGGGTTTGAAAAATTATTGACCGACAAAAGGGTCCTTGCCCGATTCAAAGGCCAAAAGCCCCTCACCGTCGGGGAATTTACCCAGACCGTTAAGGACGAATTTTACCATGGCGTATCCCAGGCGATTAAAAGTAAAAGAATCAACAAAAAAAAGAGCGATATCCTGGAAGACCTGCTGCAAAAAAGGCTGCTGGTAAAAGCGGCATTGGACCAGGGCATCGACCGAACCGAAGCATACCGTCTCAAAGTCAAGCAACATGAGATTTCTCTCATTTTCGATAAGTTTATCAGCAAAGTGGTTGCCCCCGACATCAAACTGAATCTAAAAGATCTGCAGACCTACCATGCTCAAAACGCAGAAAAATTCACGTCCCCCGTGCTGCTGCGGATTAGAAGCCTGGCTTTCGGAAAAAGAAACGATGCCGTAACAGCGATCGATAAGCTCAAAAAAGGGACTGACTTTAGCTGGCTGGGTTCCAATGCCGAAGGTCAACTGGATCAAAATACCGAGGGAATCCTAAAGTTTGACGGCAAGCTGGTAACCCTGAGCAGTTTGCCTGAAAAAGTCCAAAAAGCGGTATCCGGGGCGAATTCAGGCGAATTCAGGCTATATGAGGGCTCCGAAGGTCCGTTTTATGTGTTGTACGTCTATGAGCTCTTTCCTGCCAAAGTTGAGCCGTTTGAAGCCGTTAAGCAGGAAATTGCCAAAAAGGTTTTTAATGATAAACTCAAAAAATCTGTAGAGCACTGGGCCGATCAGCTCAGAGCGTATTATCCCGTTAAAATTTATCGTGCTGATCTGGAAAAGTAAACGGTTACACGTCATTCACGATTCGATGAAAAAAACTGCGCTTACACTGCCGAGACTGCCTGCCTATGTAACAGTTTTTCTCCTGCTGGCGGCAGGCTTTTTAATATATGTGGCTGCCTGTGTCCCGACGCCGTCAAGGCCAACGGGTAAATTTGCACGCAAGCAATGTCTGGATTGCCACACCGAGTTTGCGGCAAAATACCTTTCCATGAAAGATGTCCATGCCGTGGTCAAGGAAAAGAAGTGCGAGGACTGCCACCTGCGGCACGGCATTATTCCGAAGCTGCTGTTAAAAAGGGAAGGCAATCAGACCTGCTATTTCTGCCACGAGGAGGAAAAACTGGGACTGGGCAAGGCCGTGGTGCATACCGCTATGAAAAATGACAAATGCACCGCCTGCCACAACCCGCATGCATCCCAGACAAGCCCCCTTTTAAAGGCCGCCGGCAGTGATCTCTGCTACCAGTGCCATCCGAAACAAACATTTGAAAAGAAAGTAGTGCACAAAGCCTTGCAAAAAGATGCCTGCGCCACCTGCCATTTCTCACACAGTTCGGATCAAGCCAACCTGCTCAAAAAGAAAGAAGTGTCGCTGTGTATGTCCTGCCATGATGTTAAACAGGCAGCCTTTAAGACCGCCCATCGCGGCTACCCGGTGGAAACCGCCGCCTGCCGCGGCTGTCACAGCCCCCATTCCTCGACCCAGCCCAATCTTTTGAAAACCAGCGCGCACGCTCCGGTGGTCAAGCTCGACTGTCAAAAATGCCACAACACGTCTGCATCTCAAAATCCCTTTGCGACCACCCAGAGCGGTGCCAAACTCTGCGAGGAGTGCCACAAGGCCGTGGACCTGAAGGCTGGCGGCAACATCGAACATCTGCCCTTTCAGGAGGGCAAGTGCGGAATCTGTCATAATCCCCATGCATCCGAAAACCCGGTTTTGCTGGCCAGCAAGGGCAATACCCTTTGTTTTGCCTGCCACACCGATAAAAATGTGCCGGCCGGGGTTCCCCACAAAGCGTCGACCGAAGGCCGGGGATGTCTGTCCTGCCATCAAAAACACGCAGCCAACACCAAAAATCTGCTGCTGGCCGAAACGGAACCGTTGTGCCTTGGCTGCCATGCGAAGGCCAAAACGACTCAAAAAGACCACATGCCTCACGAGCCCTTTTCCGAGGGAAAATGCGACGTCTGTCATAACCCCCATGGGTCGAATTTCTACGGAATGTTGAAAAGCAAGACCGATACGGTCTGCTACGCCTGTCATTTAGATGCTGAAATTAAGTTTCGGAAAACAAATACGCACCTGCCGGTAATCGAGGGAAAATGTGAGACCTGCCATCGATCCCACGGTGCAGCCCAAAAAAACCTGCTTTTGACCGCGGCCGATGACCCGAAATTATGTGCCGATTGCCATGGTGATTTGATGAAACCGGCAGTGGGCGGCTCCAATCATGAGTTTTTTCAGAACGGAAAGTGTCTTAAATGCCATGATGCCCACGGCAGCGATATCGCCGGGATGATCGTCGCCAAACAGGGATTTTTATGTTACTCCTGCCACGGCACAGATCCAACTGAAGAAATACAGGAGATCAAAAGCAAACACGAGCCGGTTGTCGCCGGAGAGTGCACCAAGTGTCACAGCCCGCATAAAGCCAATCTAAGAGATCTTCTTTTGGCGAATTACCCGGATCTGTGCCTGGCCTGCCATTTAGATCTGAAGGCTAAAATGAAGCCCCAAACCGATGAGGCCGCTGGCGGCGGCAGCGACGGTACCGCCGACAACCAAAAAACAGATGCGCCGGCAGCCGAAAAAATTTACCTGCATGCCCCGGCTGATTTGAATAATTGCCGAATATGCCACAAACCCCATTTTGCGGCCCAGCGTGCCCTGATGGTGCGACCCATTCAGCCGCTGTGCGGAAAATGCCATGACTATAAAACGCCGTCTTTTAACACGGCCCACCTGAATATCGATGTGAATTTGATGGATTGCAGCAAATGCCATGACGCCCACACCTCAACGGACCCGAAATTTTTCAAAATGACGGTTCATAAGCCGTTTGCGGATAAAGCATGCAAGGATTGTCATATTGTCGAAAAGCCATGAAAACCATTTATAAACATCTGACCTGTTCAAGTTCCATTTTCCTTGCATTTTGCATGCTGGGCGTGCTGGCTGTTGCCGGGCCGGCTTACGCAAAAGAGAATTTTAAACTTCGGCCCGGAGCGGAAAACAAAATATGTCTCAAATGCCATGAAACCTTTCAGAAAACGCTTAAAAGCCGGGCGGTGCACCAGCCGCTAAAAACGGGGAAATGCTCCGACTGCCACGATCCGCATACATCCGCCCATAAAAAACTGCTGACCTCCGATACCAACGCACTGTGCACCGGTTGTCATAAAGAGGTGCTGCCCGAGAATCCGCGCAGTGTGCATCAAATGGTTGTCGCCGGGGACTGTGTCAAGTGCCACGCTGCCCACGCCTCGGACAACAAGTTTATTCTCATAAAACCGGGCAATGAGCTTTGCAGCGAATGCCACCAGGATGTCGGCACGAAAGCCAAAGAAGCGCGCTTCAAACACAGCCCGTTAATGAAAGACAAAGGCTGCCTCAACTGTCACGCTCCGCATGCCTCGGCCAGATCCGATTATCTATTAAAAAATGTCGTGCCGGCTCTCTGCAGGGAATGCCATAAAACCAACCAGGCCTCGTTTAAACGCAAACACCTGAATTACCCCGTAGCCGACTCCAAGTGCGACTCCTGCCACAGCGCACATGGATCCAATACGAGGGGAATTCTATATGACAAGGTGCATGCGCCTGTTGGCGAAAATAAATGCAAGCAATGTCACCTGGCTGCCGGCTCGCCGAATGCCACCCGCACAAAAAAGCAGGGCACCGAACTATGCAAGGAATGTCACCTGGATACGATTAAAGAAATCTCCGCCAAAAACCGCATGCACTGGCCCCTGTCCGACAAGGTCGGATGTCTGAACTGCCACAACCCGCATGGCTCGAGACAAAAAATGCTGCTGGCAGGATCCGTCCGTGACACCTGCGGCAAGTGCCACGCGGACACGGTCGCACTGCAGCAATGGTCCATAAAAAACCCCAAGAATAAGGGCCTGTGCGAACCCGTCAGAACGGGTAATTGCGTCACCTGCCATTCCCCGCATGCCGCCGACAATTTACTGCTGATACGACAGAAGGACATCTCCATAAACCTGTGCGGCGAGTGTCACAAATGGGAAACCCATTCGACCCACCCGATTGGCGAAAAGGTCGTTGACCCCAGAGATAAAAATCTCACGGTGGAGTGCCTGAGTTGTCACAAGGCCTGCGGGACCGAAAACAAGCCGAATATGATGCCGTTTGAAACCACCTATGACCTGTGTATCCAATGCCATCCGGAGCGCAGAAAGTGAGACCGCAATGAACGCATTTTTCAAAACCTTTGTCATCATAACCGGCGTGCTGACTTCAGGGTTGATTTCAACAGCGTCTTTCGCTGCCGAGGTGCTGAAGTTCAGCCATATTACATCCATCTATGCCGGTCAGGAGGAAACCGCCATCAAACAACCGGAAGGCATTGCCTGTGACGACCAATCCCTTCTTATTGTGGCGGACACCGGAAACGGCCGGCTCCTGCGCTATATGTTTCGGGACAAAACCATCAGCAGCGGCTCGCCGGCAATTCAATTGCCCGAGCTGACCTATCCGACACACGCGCAACTGAATTCCAAAGGCGAAATTTTTGTCCTCGACCGGATGAAGCGCCGCATAGTGCGCCTGACCCCGCAAGGTGCCTTTCACAGCTATCTTGAGCCGACCGGACTGCCTTCTTCGGCCGCTGTTGTCCCGCGCAATTTCTTCATCGACCGCAACGACATGATCTATATATTGGATATATTTTCAGAGCGGGTACTGGTGTTGAGCCCCGAGGGCCAATACCGCCACCAAAAAGAATTCCCGAAAGATTACGGTTTTTTCTCGGACCTGGCGGTGGATTTTAAAGAAAGCATTTTTTTGATCGACAGCATCAATGCCATGGTCTTTTCGGCTGCTAAAGACGCCACAGCGTTTTCGCCTTTAACCCAAAACCTTAAGGAGTACATGCGATTTCCGACCGGCATTACCACCGACAACAAGGGACATCTGTATCTGGTGGACCGCAACGGCGGCCGGATTATCATCCTCGGACCGGATGGATCTTTCCTCGGGCGGCTGTCTGCCATGGGATGGAAGGAAGGTTTCCTGAATTATCCGTCTCAACTGTGTATCAACCGCAGGGGAGAAATCTTTATTGCCGACACGAACAACAACCGCATACAGGTCTTTGCATTAAAGAGCAGCCCCGGAGATCTGTAAAATGATGCAGGCGGCACCGTAAAGCAAGTGTGGTTCAATGTCCCCATCGTCTAGTCTGGCCCAGGATCTCCCGTTCTCGGCGGGAAGACAGAGGTTCAAATCCTCTTGGGGACTTCATCTAAAAGGAGTGACACTCCAGACACCCCCGGGTATTTTCGCTGTAATCCCAGCGCAGCGCGTTTTTATAAGGGCTGGCATGGGCCTGATGACATGAAAGACAGAATACCCGGGCCCCGTGAAGATCAGTGGAATTTCCCGAAGGATGCTCGGCCTGGGTGACCCGGTTGGCCAGGCCGGACCAGTGGTTAAAATCGGCATGTCGGGCTCCGGCAATCCGAATTCCCACAGGATGCTGAAGCCAGCCCCGCGCTCCCCGGCTGCTGCCGGTACGGTTAAATCGCTCATGACACGCCCCGCAAAAATCGTTCATTCCTGAAATATAAACGTTTTCTTGATACCGCGGATCCCCGGCAGCCTCAACGATGGTCGAGCGCCCGTTGATCTGTTTTTTCAGGTTGCGGTAATTGCCGTTATCGTGGGCATCATGACAGCTCAAACAGCCAAAAGCGTTCAGGGAAACACCCCCCGGCGGGGTTAAATCATTTTCCCGGTCGATAGATAAAATATTATGCCCGACTTCATCCGAAAAAGTCGTCGGGGTAAATGAGCCGGCTGCCAGACCCTGCCCGCCATTTAACACATGCGGCAAACTCAACCCCGTGACATCAAAGGCCGCATCGTGACATGTCAGACAAAACGTGCTTTCGGAAAGCGTTGGGTCGTTGGTTACAACGACAGGGGTTCCATTTTCACCTTCACCGTCTGTCAGCTGGTGACAGGCAGCACACTGAAGGCCGGCGTGCAGACTCCAGGCACTTGAAAATATCCCCAAGGTCAGCAGGCACCCGCCCAAAAAAACCAGCAGGTTTTTAGCAACCTTTTCAGTGTGTTTCATGGTCCTTTACCGAGCCCAAAGGTTCAACTCAAAATATCAAAGCGAATAGAACGATTTCAACCTTAATATCGGCTAAATTGGGCTGCGCTTAAGGAATTTTTGGTAAATCGGGTAGACTTTGCAGGACGGGGATGTGGCGTATTAACCGGCCAACCCGCCAAGTTCATAAGAAATCGTTCTTGACACCACCTGCCACAATGTGGCATTTAAAGGGATCGTTACTTATTGAATCAGCCGAATGCGACCCATAATTTCTTTGAATTCCAGCAAGATCCCTTCGATAAGGAGCGCTATGGCTTCGAGCAATCGCTTTTTTAAATTTAAAAGGAATCTCTCAGGATTCGGCATTATCATTTGTGTTTGTCTGTCTTTCTTTTACGGCTGCGGCGGAGATATTGATATGATTGTCGTCGATTTTTCCAAAACCGTAGCTGTAGAGCAGCCTGGGAAAAAGTCACTGGAAAATCCCACGTTCAGAGTGGCAGTGGCCGCCATGATTTCTCCAAAGGAAACATTTGTCTATTACCGGCAGCTTTTGGGCTATATCGGCAGCAGCCTGGACAGAGATGTCCAGCTCATTCAGCGCAAAACTTACGGGGAAATTAATGAATTGTTGGGTAAAGGCCAAATTGATTTAGCCTTTATCTGCTCGGGACCCTATGTCGACGGCAAGGAAAAATACGGATTTGAATTGCTGGCCACTCCCCAGGTTCAAAAAAGCCATTTCTACCAATCCTATTTAATCGCCAACAGCGCCAGTCAATTCCAGAGCCTTGAAGATCTCAGGGGACAGGTTTTCGCATTTACCGATCCTGATTCCAACACCGGTAAATTGGTGCCCGCTTACTGGCTCAATCAGCTGGGTGAGCAACCCGAGACGTTTTTCAGCAAAACCATTTACACTTACAGCCATGACAACTCGATTTTGGCCGTTGCCAAGGCGCTGGTGGACGGTGCCGCCGTTGACGGATTGATATGGGAATATTACCACCAAAAAAATCCGATTTTCACCTCCAAAACCCGCATTATCCGCAAATCCGAACTTTACGGCATTCCCCCTATTGTCGCATCACCCTTTTTAGCTCCGAATCTAAAAGATCGTATTCGTCAGGTACTTTTTTCCATGCATCATGACCCGCACGGGCAACAAATTTTGGGTGAATTGATGATCGATCGTTTCACCCCAACCCGGGACGAATGGTACGACAGCATCCGCAATATGGCGCTGAAGATTGCCTCATTGGAGAAATAGCCCTATGCAGCCTCAAAGCTTAAAAAGTAAACTACTTCTGGCGGTATCATTACTGGTCATCGGCAGCGGATTGCTCATCTCGATACTGGTGACCCAGCGGTACAGCAGCAGTCTCTTCCAATCGATGTCGGCCCAGGCCGAAAATCTGGCCCATGCCCTTGAACTCGACGCCACTGACAAAATTCTGACCAATGATCTGGTTGCACTCCAGAAACTGCTGGATTACAAGATTCGCAGCAATCCCATGGTCGCCTATCTGTTTATTATCCGGGACAAACAGGTATTGGCGCATACCTTCAGCCAGGGAATGCCCCTGGAGCTGCTTGAAGCCAATCAGACTGTTCTGGATAATTTCGTTAATTTTCAGAAAATTGTATCCACCGCAGGGGAGCATTATCTCGACATTGCCTGGCCCATTTTTTCGGGAAAAGCCGGGCTGCTGCGACTAGGCGTTTCCGAAAAGTCTTATCGGGACCAGGTTGCCCAATTGTGGCTGCAGATGAGCGGGCTTACCCTTGCCATTCTTCTGCTGGCCCTGGTGGGGAGCCTTCTGTTTATAAAACGGATAACCGGTCCGCTGGCCGTACTCGCTAAAGCGGCGGAAAAAATCGATGAAGGCAACCTCGATGTTAAGGTTGAATTACAAAGTCAGGACGAAGTCGGCAAACTGACGGCTTCTTTCAACCACATGGTTGCCCGCATAAAAGACTACACCCAGCGGCTCAAGGAAAAGACCACCGAACTGGACCGCGCCCACCGGCAAACCCGCACCTCATTTACCATAGCCCAGGAAATCGGAGCCCTGACAAATCTGCGGGAGGTCTGCCGGTATCTGATCAAACAACTGCAGGGCATCGTGACTTGCAAAGACATGCGTCTGCTGGTTTTTAGCAGCAACCGTGAAAATATCTTCCTTCAATCTGAAAATACATCGTTAACCCTGGATAAGGCCGCATCTCAAAGAGCGGCCGGGCTTTTGTCCGGAGTCAAGAAAATGGAATTTCTCGAAGTGGATCCATCCACCCCGTTTTTTCTGCCGGGTGTTTTTCCCGCCGTAGAAAAGTTGGTGGCCTTCCCGCTTTATTATGAGAACCTGCTTCAGGGAGCCATGCTGATCGCATGCCCCGGTAATTGTGCGTGCGTCGCCAAAGAGCTGGATATCATTGATCTGATATTAAACCAGACCGCAGGTGCGATCCGACGCTCGGTGATCCACGAAGAAGAAATTCGCGAGTTGAGGACTCGAATCGAGCATACCGCCGAATTCAGCGGCATCATCGGCAAAGACGCTCAAATGCAAAACATCTATCGATTGATCGAAGATATCGCGCCCACCGACGCCACGGTTCTCATTCAGGGAGAGAGCGGAACCGGTAAAGAGCTGGTTGCACGGGCTGTTCATCAACAGGGACCGCGCAGGGACAAACCGTTTATCGTGATCAACTGCTCGGCCTATCCGGTCACCCTGCTGGAAAGTGAGCTCTTCGGTCATGAAAAAGGCGCCTTTACCGGCGCCATCCGCCAGAAGATCGGCCGTTTTGAGCAGGCCGACGGCGGCACCGTATTTTTAGACGAAATTGGAGAGATCGCCCCTTCAGCCCAGATTAAGCTGCTGCGGGTTCTGCAGAGCCAAAAATTTGAGCGCATTGGCGGCGAAGAAACGTTAACTGTGGATGTTAGAATCCTGGCCGCCACCAATAAGAATCTGCTGAAAGAAGTCACATCCGGCAGCTTCAGGGAAGACCTTTTTTATCGTCTCAATGTTATTCCGATCCAGCTGCCGCCTTTGCGAAAACGTCGTAACGATATTCCGCTGCTGGCCCGCTATTTTTTGCGCCGGTTTGCCGCAGAGCAGCATAAAGAAATCCGGGATTTCAATTCGGAAGCCATGCGGCTGCTTCTGGATTACCCCTGGCCGGGCAATGTTCGCGAACTGGAAAACAGCATTGAGCACACCGCCGTTTTAGCCAAGCGAAGCAAAGTCGAAATTTCGGATCTGCCCGCCGCAATTCGCGAAGCCGCTCCGGCTATTTCCTCGGAAACCCCGGGAACAATCTTTGAAAATGAGAAAAAATTGCTTCAGGAGGTTCTGGAGGAATGCGACTGGAACAAAAAAAAGGCCGCCTTACAGTTGGGAATCAGCCGCAGCACGCTTTATGAAAAACTCAAAAAATATCAGATTAGTGTTAGTAAACCGACAATTCACTAACGCCCGGATATGTGTTTGCCGCCCAAAATGGTGTCCGAATTTCGTACACAACCAACCTCCTAATATCATTTTAGATTTAAGATATCCTGGTTTTCATGCCCGATTTTCATACAAATAAAAAATTTTTCTTCCTGCAAAACCCTATCCCAAAAATATTAAATTTTCATTCAAGCAATCTTTTCTAAAAATCATTATTTGTGCAAATTCAGATACTTAATCCTTATTTGAGTCAACACATAAGCGCCGTCTAATAGATTGACATCCATATCCTCGAGCTTGGCACAAGCATTGCTACCTTGTGGTATGGAGTGAAACATTCGTTCTTTCTTTATCTGTCCGACCACCCAATATCTACAGTAACCGGCGTCAGAAGAACAGCATTCATATTAAATTGGAACCCAGAACCGATAAAAATCGCAGATCGGGTGCCGACCGCAGGCAAAGCGCCCGAAAGCAATCAAAAAAAACAATAGTGGTGCTGGATGCCGATAAAAAACAATGTCGGCAGCTTTGCGAGCTTTTAACAAACGACCAATATAAAGCCACTCCGCTGTATTCATTTCACAATTTGGCAAAGACCATCGAGAAGAGCGGGTGTCAGGCGATTTTATGGGACATCGACACGGTTCCGGCGGATAATCGAACGGTCAGGGACCTGACAATACAGTTTCCGGGAGCCTATTTTTTTTGCTTGTCCAAAAACCGGTTTCACCCGGAGTTAAAAGACGCCATCTGCTACCACATTTATGCATGTCTCAACCGTCCGATCGATCCGGACGAACTATTTTACTGGTTACGTTCAATCGATGAAAATGAATTGAATCCAGACAGATCAGCCAGCTCTTAATCTTAAGGCAATGGCTGTTATGGTCATAAAAGGCGAGAAGATAATTATCTAAACCAAGGGAGGAAATATGAAAGAGGACAGGACCAAAAGAAAAACGATGATGAAAAACCTTTTTGACGACATCAAAGTCACAAGAAGGTCTTTCATGAAAAAGGCCTCGGCGGC